>Ga0247734_1002344_pt1 | contig 12547 bp, 10 predicted proteins | sample UWRJL103311B2_FD_180933 | JGI IMG/M metagenome (GOLD analysis project Ga0247734, IMG submission 180933) | Plant litter microbial communities from Arlington Agricultural Research Station in Wisconsin, United States - UWRJ-L103-311B-2 | ecosystem: Environmental > Terrestrial > Plant litter >... | reverse complement strand
CATCCCTAGGCAAGATAGGATCACTTAGCGACCTGATTGACGCGTCAAGCTCTGACGATGAGCCAATTTACTTCGATAACAAAGTAACCCGAACGCAAGACCTCCCCCTCAGCCTTCTGCTTGTTTGTCGCACTGTACATGGCGAGGCTGAAAAGCTTATTTACGAAGATAATATTTTTATCATTACGAGAAGATTATGTAGTGGGTTGTAGGCGCTGGAAAGGATGAGTGAGACAGCGATACGGGCATTGAGGCAGCTTACGATTCGAGTCAACTTATCATCTTGTGTGCGATCATGTTGTCCCAAAGTAACTTCACTTCCAAAATGTGGAAACTTGCGCCAATGTCAAAGCCGCATCTCGTCACCCTCCTGTAAGTAGCACAGAAATATCATACTCAACCTTTTATTTTATCGTCCACACTAATTAAAACATATATCACAGCTTGGGAACAAATATCGTTCAGATAAGCAAATATTGTCACAATGGCAGCGAATATGCACTCGTTTAGCTACCTGCGTTGAGCCAAATCAGCTTTCACTTTACGTGATATGCGATTGCGCGAATAAAGAAACAGCCGAGCTTGTTGTAAAAGGATTGCTAGCTCTGCCTCCCTTGAAGGATTGTGCCATCCGTCTTGGAAGAGAACCTAATATCCGACTAAAGTCGTTGGCAGAGAGAGCTGTACTATATTTAACAGGGCGGTCGAGCTCTCTAGATCAATTTCCATTCCTTGACCTTTCCCAGGAGCTCCAGCTTATAGTTCTATCCTACACAAATCTCGTTACTGGACGTGGCATAATATGTACGAAGTCTGGTTTCTATCAATATAGATCATGCCACAACAACGGATGTGCTGTGGCGATAGAGCCTGTGATGAAATATGACAGTAAAGGCAGCTTTACCAAATGCTTTTGTAGTCAAGCCCATGCAGCCTTCAGTATCCGATGTACTTGCGAAGACTATCCTTCGTCACATTTTCTGGTCAGCCGGGAGTATAGGCAAGTTGCTCTTCAGGTCTTCTTCGGTCAAAATCGGTTCAATGTTCGTTGGGATGTACCTCGTCCACAAGATGAACACAGAGATTGCGCCTTAAATCTTCCAACCCTCTGGTGGTTGCCAATAGTGTCATTGCCATTTTTAAAATCTCTCGTCTTGGAGATCGATTCTGCTATACCGGAATATTCATTACGAAGTCCCGATGACTGGCAGCAGTGGCTTCAGAGTCTTGCCACTCTGCGCCAGAACGCAAACCTACCGGCGCTGACTCTGGATATTCGCATGGAAGAGCCATTTTGGCATTCCTCCCTCGATATACACCCTGAGGGCTTGGATGCAAGGTACGCCGTAGATATGCGTAAAATTTATACCCAGTTCTATGCGCCGGTGGCAATGTTACGGGGCTTGAAGGCGATTTTTATTTGGATGAACTGGAACAAAGACTTTGGGGTTGTAGATGGTAGACAAGAGCAAGAGCAGGCCTTGGAGACCTTGGTGATGGGAGAAAGATATAACTCTTGGAAGCTTGGCAAGGGTAAGAGGGTCCAATATAGCTCCCCTTGGGAAGCCATGGGTTATTGATTATATTGCAAGTCGACATCATTTTTCAAGATTGCCGACCAGTTCCTTCCTCTTGCTCCCGTGAGTTTACTACCTTGTTATTATCTTGCAATTTCGCGTCTATAACTACTAAACCTACCTCGTACTAGACCATTGAGTATAAAGTCATTTTAAAATATTGATGTTAGCATATACAGTTTCAAAAGATAGCTCGTCGTCAATTGCTAGTGTATGCACCTGGTAAGACAACGCATTAAATGGCGACAAAGAAACAACTGCGGACATGCTAACATCAGAATTCTTCTAAGTCCGAACAAAAGAGCGCAGTTGCCGTTGGCCACTTTAAAAAAGAAGGTCCCATGTTCATGAGGGATTATGAATAGAAAATAAGGGAACATAAATGCTTGAAATTGTACGCATGACTAGATCCTCAAACACAATAGAAAAAGAACATGAAAATAAATTCCGAAACGCCTATACTTACTCCTTAAAAGATCACTATACTTCACGTCCATCAGCTAGTAAGCCACCTCTTCACGTATTCTAGCCTATCTTAATAACAACTATGTTCTAGGGTCCAGAAACAGGTGGAAGATTACCAGAAGCAGACCCCGCAGCCGCACCTTTGACTTGCACGTTTAACTTCTTAGCAACCTGTAAGCAAGTAGGGTTTCTTCTCCTACTTTCCCCGTCCGCGTCTCCACACGGAGATAACTCTCTTACTGTATGTCTCTTCAAGAGTTTTTTACATTCTTGAGCTGGGTGACGGAACGCAAGGCCATTTTGGATAAGCTAGTTGAAGTGGTTCTCGGCTCGATCCAGCATAGTTTTGTAAGTTGTCAGGTTGTCAAATGCGCTGGTTTCATGGAGGCCAGCCAGACGTCATCAGTGTATTCCCCTGTCCATTTGCTAGCGACTGGCTTACCCTTTTTGCCGGGCCGCCAGAGTTAGACGGGCTGCCGGGGCGTTTTTTTTCAGTTTGGGGATCTTTGTTGTCTTCCTTGGCCGGTGTAGGTTTTGAAAAGGAGACTTGGTTGAAGATGACAGCTATTATTGTCAAGATCAATAAAGTTCCGGTGTGCCAAGCCATGTCGATTGGCGTTTTGAACAGTGGGTGACAATATCTGTAGCAAAAGTTGTTTAATAAGAAATTTTGGGCGTTAGATACGGTTGAGATGGTCTGAGTAGGTGTATCTAGAATGGAGATGGCGTTACGGTGTTGCTTTATAATATCCCGTATCCTATTCGATAAGACTCCAACCTGCCTATAATATATAATAAGGGGAAGCAGAACCTTGTAAAAGTAGAGATTACTTTATATAATTTTTGACTACTTGTATGAGAATCGATATCCTTGAATACTGTATCACCCTGCCATTGAAACCTTATGTTCATCAATAAGTCGATTGCGTTGCTTTGGAATACCAGTAAGCGAGGAGCGGCAGAGCAACTCGTACTCTCAAGCCTCTATGCCTCGTCGAAGTTTGGTCTGATTTTCAGCTTGGTGTTTGGGATGTGAGGTGTTTTATAGGGAATGCTTGCTCTTGCTAGGTAGGTGAATGAGAACCAAGGTGAGTCGCCGGCCGTCAAGAGCAATATCTTTAGATGTAAGACATGGAAGGAGGTATGTGACTCTAGTGGGGTGGAGATATATATATATACTATTCATTGTAATGGGAGACGTGATATGGGATATTGGGCTAGAGTAGGTAGTTTTGGAAGGGAACCAGATTGTTTTCTTCACGTGTGCTGCGAAATAGTCTTGGGATTGAGATTTTTATGCGCATTTATGAGCTTTGGGGAGATTATGGTCTAAATACTAAGTTGTGTTACTCTGTTAGTGTTGTATATTGGATGGAGACGGGCGTGGTACAAGAGGCTAACGTGAACCTCAGACTGGAAGCGTTGGGTGTGATGATCACCTGAAGCTTGAGGTTTGAGGAAGACTGACTTGGTGGTGAATTGGATAGATAGAGTTCCTGTTAGTGGAATTAAGTCGTACAGTGAGATGTGGTTGAGAAGTGAGTCTTTCACCGCTGAGTGCTGGCGGTGTGGACGAGCAGGAAGGAATATGGTGAGTGAGAATGAAGCTCAACCTGATTTGTCTCTTTTGATTCTTCAATTGTTTTAAGCTATGAGTAGTAGCGATGTTAAAATAGCAGTTATGATATACGTTAGAACCTGAATTGAGGCTCTTGAGGAATATTGTGAAGTGAGGTTCGCGTGCTGGGTACGAAGTGATTCCAGACCGCTCTTCACGTCCAAGCACAGCCAGCCGGAGGCGAATGCAGCAGATGCAGTGTACGATGCAAGACATCGACACGGAAGATGATGCTTGTGTAAATCATGCAATGGTGCGGGTTCTGTTTCCTTTGGGATTGAGTCACTTGGTGACGCTGTTCCCGTGGTTTCTTGGGTGTGATACTTAAGACATGCCACTATTAACACCGTTGAAGTTGGAAGAAGGCAGAATACATATGAAATAATATCAATCATAATAATAATTACAATGAATTTGGAAGAAGGAAAACAATATCAATTCTAGCTAAGGTGAATGATTATCCCGAATAGAAATGCGATGCGGATATCCAGCGTGGCCGTCTTCAATTGGCAGCAAGGTTCCTCAGGTACATGTAATATATATAATCCGATATGGAAAACCTCTCCAATTCGTTCAAAGAGAAAAGGCCCGATACTTAAGGCATCAACAGTATTTACGGTAATAGACACGCCACTATTTACGTCGGCGTCCTAACTAGGAAGCAGTAGCAGCCGGTATGAGTCAAATACAACTATGCAATGGCCATAATAAAAAACCTTCTCGTTTACGTGTGTAGAGTACGTGAAGGATTGGGTGGAATAGCGGAATAACAGGGTCATCCGAGGATGATAATAGGATAGTGACGTGACCCTCATCCGCCCACCAACCGCTCCTGCATTGTTTAGTGGAAGTGGATCGCCAGAGGGCCCTTTTCATCTCTTGGCAGCTCCTTCAACCAATCACGTGCTACATCCTTAGCGAGCTCACTAGCGCCGCCCACCACGGCGCTGGCGCTTCAAAACACAACCCCTCCATCAGATTTTTCTTCTCCTCTTTCCTTTGAACTTCGTCTGCACATACCTTGATTCGAGCAATCAACCTGTGTAGTAAGTACTTCTTCATCGCCGCGCTCTATTAAGACCATCACCACTGACCTCGCACTCTAGATATACATTCTTTCCGAAGAGGAACAATAAAAAACCACCAAACCGTCAACAAACAATACCGCAATCATGGGGTGAGTCAAAAGTCCTTCCAACACCACGGCTGCTGCCATCTACAGCGACGGCGACCGCATCATGGTGATGCCTTCGCATATCTCGATGGACTCATTGCTGACCTATTTGTGCCTCGCAGTAAGGAGAAGATGCACATCAACGTGGTCGTTATCGGCCACGTCGATTCCGGAAAATCCACCACCACCGGTAAGCAGCGCTGACCCTCTATACACACATACATACTTGGGACACGGGTCTGACATACATATAGGTCACTTGATCTACAAGTGCGGAGGAATTGACAAGCGTACCATCGAGAAGTTCGAGAAGGTAAGCGTCTCTCATTTTTCATTTTCTTCACATCAACATCATCACCATCTTATCGCATGAAATTGCCCCTCAGTGGGGCTGCAACACATTTTTGCGCCCGCATTTTTCACCTTGGCATCCGCCCCTCATTGATGAACAACAACAACAACACCATCATCATCAATCGCGACTTTTAATTCTTTACATTTCAATGATTTCTTTATTCTTTCTTGCTTATCATCATGATAATCATCATAACCACTTCATGCATCGTCTCTAACAATTCTACAGGAAGCTGCCGAACTTGGCAAAGGTTCTTTCAAGTACGCCTGGGTTCTTGACAAACTAAAGGCCGAGCGTGAGCGTGGTATCACCATTGATATTGCTCTCTGGAAGTTCGAGACTCCTAAGTACTATGTCACCGTCATTGGTATGTTCACTCCGGCTCTCCATCGCCTCCTCTCATGTGCTAACTTCCCCCTCCAGATGCCCCAGGTCATCGTGATTTCATCAAGAACATGATCACTGGTACTTCCCAGGCTGATTGTGCCGTTCTCATCATTGCCGCCGGTACTGGTGAGTTCGAGGCTGGTATCTCTAAGGATGGTCAGACTCGTGAACACGCTCTCCTCGCCTATACCCTCGGTGTCAAGCAGCTCATCGTTGCCATCAACAAGATGGACACCACCAAGTGGTCCGAGGCTCGTTTCCAAGAAATCATCAAGGAGACCTCCAACTTCATCAAGAAGGTCGGATACAACCCCAAGTCTGTTGCCTTCGTTCCTATCTCCGGATTCAACGGTGATAACATGATCGACAACTCACCTAACTGCCCCTGGTACAAGGGTTGGGAGAAGGAGACCAAGGCTGGTAAATCCACCGGCAAGACCCTCCTCGAGGCCATTGATGCCATCGACCCACCTTCCCGTCCTACCGACAAGCCCCTCCGTCTTCCTCTCCAGGATGTTTACAAGATTGGAGGTATTGGCACGGTGCCAGTCGGTCGTGTTGAGACCGGTGTTATCAAGGCCGGTATGGTCGTCACCTTCGCCCCCGCTGGTGTCACCACTGAAGTCAAGTCCGTCGAGATGCACCACGAGCAGCTCGTCGAGGGTCTCCCAGGAGACAACGTCGGTTTCAACGTCAAGAACGTTTCCGTCAAGGAAATCCGTCGTGGTAACGTCGCCGGTGACTCCAAGAACGACCCCCCTAAGGCTGCTGAGTCCTTCAACGCCCAGGTCATCGTTCTTAACCACCCTGGTCAAGTCGGTGCTGGTTACGCTCCAGTTCTTGATTGCCACACTGCCCACATTGCCTGCAAGTTCTCTGAGATCTTGGAGAAGATTGATCGCCGTACTGGTAAATCCATTGAAGACAAGCCTAAGTTCATCAAGTCCGGAGGTAAGCTCACTTTTCCCTTGTCCATCTCTTTCTTATGCTAACGATCTCCAGATGCTGCTATCGTCAAGATGGTTCCATCTAAGCCCATGTGCGTTGAGGCCTTCACTGATTACCCACCTCTTGGACGTTTCGCCGTCCGTGATATGCGTCAGACCGTTGCCGTCGGTGTCATCAAGTCCGTTGTCAAGTCTGACAAGGCTGGTAAGGTCACCAAGGCTGCTGTCAAGGCAACCAAGAAATAGATTTGATATATCATCTCATGTTTCTTTTGGGTTTGTTTTATGATGGATGGTTGAGCGTGTGACGATTGGGGACGAAGGAATTAGATAGCTTTGCGATATCAAATAGCAATCGATTTCTTACCAAATTCTCATGCTCATGTTCCCTGATGTGATTAACACGTGAATTTATTATCAAAACCCACCATATTGCTCATTTGCACTATAATGTGTTCCCCAGATCTAGGCACATGTCTTCTTTCACCTGTCTTCCTTCTCGTGTAACTCCAAGCCACAAGGCCACTTCGCTCATAACCATATCTTGTGCTCTAAATACTTCTTGGGTAGGTACAGCGTCAACCGAATGCCTCTTCCAATTCCACCGACCTTCAGGAACAAACCAACCACCCACCCTACGCCTCCCATTCCCCTATTCATTTTCCTTCAGTACCCTTTTCAAGAACTTCTTCCATTATTTATTGGGGTTACTTGCTTCACATCTCCGCCATTACATCACCGCCATTACATCATTTTATAACCGCAATCTTTTAGTTATTCAGCGTGTGTTAGTACATGGTAATTAATGGTGATGATTATGATGAGAAGAGTCAAAATCTCAATTTTTTTCTCTCTTTTTCAAGCAGATCCAGGTTGCTTGCTTGGTTGCTGTATGTATGGTATATACGCTCTGGGAAGATATGAAGGATGGATGTTCACAAAGTTAGTGGTATTGTAAAATGTGAACTCAAGAAGGTAGGTAGGTAGGTAGGTAAAAAGGTCAAAGAAACTAGGCTTGGCTTGTTTCACAGATTTCTGGAATGCGTGAGCGCTTTTAAGAGGAATTACTATACTAATGGACATTGTTCGTATTGAACATTGAACATTGAACATTGTGTTGGATTGTAAAAAATTGTTCAACAGTGAAAGTAGTAGAATTGCAGTTAGATTATTTGGTCTTGTGCATTGGAAAGATGAAGATTTTCTTATACTTCTTTCTGATGTATGAAAATTGTTTGTTCTATATCCACACAGACCTTTGAAGAAAATAAAAAAGGTTTTTGCAATATTATTTGGTTCTATTGATAGAAGAAGACAAGGTGATAGATATTGTGAAGGTTAAAAAAGTTGCTGGCTGCCCCGTACTATTATCACAAAACCACTAACTAACTAACCCCAACCAAGTTACTCTCGGCCCCCATTGATCCAAACCCACCGCCTACAAAAAAAAAAGCCCCCAAAAAATAGAAAGGATATTTATTCATTGTATTTTAAAGAACAAGAAACCCACTTAATCACTAGTTATCTAGTGATATAATAGAAAAACCATGTGATAACCAACCCAAACAAACCCTTGTTAATCAAGACCGAAGGTAAGAAAAGAAAAAAATAACATCCCTGAACAGGGATGTCACACAGATCAAAGTCATGAGGTATTGAACCACACCTGATTTGAACAGATAACCTTTGGGTCTGGAATCCAACGCGCTACCGTTGCGCCAGCGGTCCAGAGTGTCATGATTTGCTCCATGTTGTGATGTTTGGAATTGAGGCTACGTATATATACCGAGGATGAAATGGGGACCTTGGCGGCGGGGTTGTTTTATTCTTTTTCTTTGTCCTGCCGAGCCTGTCTCGCCTGCATTTGTGTTCTGCGTTTTGGCTAATCCCTAGTAGGTTAGGGCCGGTAGCGGATGGAGTTTCGGGAGATCTCCGGCCTTTTTTCCTCTTTCCTTTGAAAGGCGGAAGTAAGGCTGACTTGATGAAATCTTTTTTGTAGAGGGGATGAACATAGTCAAATTTTTAATACACATCAAATGATCTGTAAGCACGATTTGAAATTTGTCAAATGAAAGGAAGTCCACGCTGAAAAGTTTACTCTCATTGATAGTATGCGATTTCAGCACTCTTATCCTCATTATGTATATGAACCCTTGTAGGTGATTGTAACTATAGTTTATTGGAGTTTAGTGATGTCAACGTCACATAGAGCTTATTCGGATCTGGCCAAAGATAATAAGTCATTACTAAAGCAATCACATTCTTTGATTAAGACGAAGTTCCGTTTGCCGTTTTCTGCTCACGTTTCAATGTTTATAAAAGAGTTTTACATAAGTACACCACGAACTTATAAAGTTTGCAGGACGCAGAGATTTTACAGAATAACCAACGAATACCGCCAAGTGAGCCCCCATAGATGATCAAAAGAAAAAAGTGCATATATGGGCTGATGAGCAATTACACAAAGTAGAACCATCACTACACACTCGCAAGCATCCAATACTACGAGCAAAATCTTCGGAACATCTTGGTGGATAAGGCAACAAATTTGTATTTGAATGTCTAACAGTTAAAAGCTTTCAGTGTGAGAATTTCCTCGTCCGCTTCCGTGTGTGGTAGGAGTAGTAAGTAGTAGATACTAGTTATAAGGGTTATTCATATGATATATAAAGTCCAAAGGACCAACCTAAACCAACATTATAAACTTCTTGATAACTATCGTAGAATAGATAACACAATCGTTCTCTGTCAGTTTCCTACGCATCTTCTATTGATAATTGTATATCTTTAGCAAAGCACTTTATGAATTTCTGAAAGTCTTATTAATCAGCGCTTGCTTTTGAAGCATTTGCACCTATCTTATTGAGTGAATATAATGAAGAAGGTAACTTCTCTATACTATGCGCCGAATACAGCACCACAAATGCTGGCTTTTGAATTTTTATACTCTGTTAATTGAATACCAGAGTTACGAGTCTATCGAAATAAACCCTTCCTCTTTGATATACTAGTATCCTTTGCCTGGCTCTGCCTCTCTGCTCTTCTCTTCCAAAGCATGGCTAGGATCCCATTAATCGCTATTCTCGTACTTTGCTTATAACTGTTTTAGTACAATAAGTGTTTGAGATAATTAGAACATCTCTATTAATACAATAGTGAGATATAGCATAAAAAAGAAACATAACACATAACACACATAACGCACATAACACGTGACACATCTACTATTGGCTACTGACTTCACTCACCGAGTCTTGGCTTCATGACTACTTGTTAGTATATTGTGAGAACCCTAATTCCGCTGCAGATTAATTGCAGCACAAGAATATTAGCTGCCGCATTTCAGGCAGCCGCACCTTCCGACAATTGTTGGAGTTGCTCAGCCATGCCGTTGCGGGATTACGGTAAGCCCAACAATTTCAACAACTTCAACTCCCGAAACTTCAAGCTTCACTCATCTCCATATTTCCTTTTAAGTAAAAAAGCAAAAGCACAAAAGTGCAATAGTTTCACTTGAAATATAATCTCATTTGCAACAAAAACGCCTCCTAACACTATCATCCGTATGACCGGCACTAATATGTCTCTCCTCAGCCTCGGCGAGGACATCCTCCACCTTATATTCGAGCAACTAAAACTTACGGACGCATCTCAAGAAATACAAGATGCCAGTCCGCGAAACTCTCAAGTGGTGCTGCAGAAGTTTCCAAAGCTTTACTACCAACAACGCAAAACACTCCCGGTGCTCCGGCTTTTATGTAGAACGTTCAACCAGGTGGTTCTTCCCGTCCGCTTCAGAAGCTTTAGACTCAAGTTTACGGATCTGGAAAGCGATATAGCGAGGAAGGTTATCGGGGATGTGTTGAAGTGGTCTAGATGTGTGATTTTAAAAAATGTCGTGGACTGGGCTATAGTTGAGCGGGCTTATCGTGGCGAAGAAGGGGTGGTGTTGCCTAACATGATAGCTATCAAGTAACTTTCTCCTCTTCCTACATACTAATTAGATGTTACGTTGCTTATACGAAACATAGATGGATATTCGATAATAATTCACCATCACAAGAATTCATCGACACCCTCACACCAATCCCCGACAAACTCCTCCGCCCAGATACACGCATCACTTTCTCCGCTGAATCGGAAAGTAATCAGTTAATTACAACTATATCACTCCCTCATCTCTCACATTGGATCGTGGGCTATTCGGAGTCCCACTCGCACGGAGAGGTTATTAGCAGCTCCATCGCAAATCTGAAAGACTATTTCCTCGCAGCCCGCAACCTCAAGAGCTTCAGCTACTCCGTCGCGTCCGAACGCTGGATATCCGGTACTCAAATCTTACCATTCTCGACATTCAAGCCCGGGGAAAGAATGCCGCCGTTGGAAGTATTGGCCCTGCCATCCTATCAATGGAACCATAGCGCCGCGGAAGTGCAATCGAGCTGGGACTTTAGCCATCTGACGTCCCTCGATATCCGCGGTGTTCCATTATATGCGTTCCTCAGCACCGTGCCATTTGCTTCGTTCGTGCACCTGCGGGTCTTGAAAATTGGCGATATGGCATGGAGCAAGAAAGAGGAGTGTCGGAGCGAGGGATTCTTGCTTCTGGACCAGTTCCTCAGCGGCTTGCGCAATCTGGAAGAGCTATACCTCTCAAGTCAAACCAGAGGCTTGAGCTTGAAGACATTCAGCTGTCTACCGAAGCTTAAAATCTTGGAATGCAGAGAAGCCGTCTTGGTAGGCGGCGCGGTCGAGAGAGGTATTCGCTTCAACACCGAACAGCTAGCCCAGCTGCGAGAATACTGTCCCTATATCAGGGAGCTAGCTATCGATATGGACATAGTATCGACCGAGGTAGGCACATTCCCTGCTGAATTGCCTTTCTCTCTCTCTCTCTCTATTCTCTGCCTTTCATTTTCCCTTTCCATGCTCTCGAATAGCCGGGAGTGCCCTAACAACGTTGACAGTTCCCATCCTACCTCACCACGCTGCGCACCTTCCCCCGTCTCACCACCATCACGCTCTACACGCGCCTCCAAGCCTGGGATCCGGATCTCAACCTACCGCACTCACCACCGCCCTCACCTTCATCATCACCCTCCCCAGATACCCACATCACCACTATTACCACCACCGCACCACCGCCCAGCGGCGACAAGCTCAAGCTCCCCCGTCGCCCCAACGCACATTACACGATGTTCGAAGCTGCGAGCAAGAATCTCGTCGCGGCCGGCTTGTTTCGCAAACTCACCCTCTACGTCGGTGCGTGGCATGATGTGGTGCGATTTGGCGTGCCGCGCGAGGGGAACCGGGTGTGGAATGTCGAGAGGGTGTTTGTTTGGACTAGTCTGACTGCTGCTAGTGGTGGGATGGGGAAGATCGGGGGAGGGAGGGATTACAGTGGTGGGTTTGGCATCTAACTCCGCGTTCAGACAGAGATGGGATATATACAGTATGAAGGGTTTCGATTCACTGGTCGCTGGGGCGCCGGGACGCTAGATGGAAGCGTATGATAATAACTTACTATCTAGAGATAGGAGGGAATAGAAAGGTAATATAAATACATATATATATATATATCGAGTTCCCAGATTTCTCTTTTTGTTATTTCTCACCTTATGCACTAACTAATAGCCCATCTAGGTACTCAATAGACACATACACATATACATATATACTTTAGATACACACAGAAAGAAAATCATAAAAACCCAGAAAAGCCTGGGCCGCCAAAAGAAAAGCATATGCAAATAAAACAGAGCTAGACAATAAACAGAGCTAGAGGATGAAGCGCTATGAAGCTTTATAAAGGACGTTAGCTTGTGATTTGTGATTGTGATTGCTTTTTACTTTTAGTAGATATATAGTAGATATATGTACTGTACCTATCTAGTAAATAGGAGAAAAAAAAACAGAGAGTGTCATATGTGATGTGATGTGATATGTGTTGTTGTTGTTGGAGTAGTAACCCAAAAGCATACCCATAATCCATAATCCATAATATGCCTAACAAAGTAATGGTAA
>Ga0247734_1002342_pt1 | contig 12563 bp, 14 predicted proteins | sample UWRJL103311B2_FD_180933 | JGI IMG/M metagenome (GOLD analysis project Ga0247734, IMG submission 180933) | Plant litter microbial communities from Arlington Agricultural Research Station in Wisconsin, United States - UWRJ-L103-311B-2 | ecosystem: Environmental > Terrestrial > Plant litter >... | reverse complement strand
TGATGACGAGCGGCTTGCCCGACGCCATGACCTTCTCGAGGACGGGGACCATGTCCTTGACCGACGTGATCTTGGAGTTGACGATCAGGATGTAGGGATCGTCCAGGACGGTCTCCTGACGCTCCGGGTCGGTCACGAAGTAGCCCGACAGGTGACCCTTGTCGAAGCGCATGCCCTCGGTCAGCTCGAGGTCGATGCCGAACGTGTTCGACTCCTCGACCGTGATGACGCCTTCCTTGCCGACCTTGTCCATGGCCTCGGCGATGATCTCGCCGACCGTGGTGTCAGCTGCGGAGATCGAGGCGGTCGAAGCGATCTGCTCCTTCGTCTCGACGTCCCGGGCCGCACCCAGCAGGTGGGAGGAGATGGCCTCGACGGCGATCTCGATGCCCTTCTTCAGGCCCATCGGGTTGGCTCCGGCCGCGACGTTGCGCAGGCCTTCGCGGACCAGCGCCTGCGCGAGGACCGTGGCGGTCGTGGTGCCGTCGCCGGCGACGTCGTCGGTCTTCTTGGCGACCTCCTTGACGAGCTCGGCGCCGATCTTCTCGTAGGGATCCTCGAGCTCGATCTCACGGGCGATGCTGACACCGTCGTTGGTGATCGTGGGGGCTCCCCACTTCTTCTCCAGGACGACGTTGCGACCCTTGGGGCCGAGCGTCACCTTCACGGCGTCAGCGAGCTGGTTCATACCGCGCTCGAGGCCGCGACGGGCTTCCTCGTTGAAAGCAATGGTTTTTGCCATGTGTACGTTTCTCCGACTTGGTTGTCGACGTGGGGGTGATCAGGCGATGCCCGCGACGGACGGCTGCGGCGTGTGGCGAACCCTTCTCGCCGCGGCCCACAACCTCATCGGTCTGATCCATGTGCCAGGACTGTGTGCTGGCACTCTCACTATACGAGTGCTAATCAACGTGGCGCAATCCAGATGGCGAACCGACGTCGTACGTCAGCTCGGCGAACTGCCCGCGCTGCGTGACCGAGGTGAGGGTCAGCCGGTCGGAGCGGATGTCGCGCGGGAGCAGCGGGGCACCCTGGCCGAGGGTCACCGGGGCGATCGTGGCCGTGATGCGGTCGAGCAGGCCGGCGTCGGCGAACTGGCCGACGAGGTCGCCGCCACCCATGATCCAGACGTCGCGGTCACCGGCCGCGGCGACGAGCTCGGCGTGCACCTGCTCGACGGGGTCGTGGGTGAGACGGATGTCCGCGCCCCTGACGACCGGCAGGTCCGAGCGACGGGTGAAGACCCAGGTTGGCCGGTCGCCGTACCAGGCCGTCCAGGTGTCGGGGCGCTCGAGCAGCGACTCGTGCCGGACGACCCACTCGTACGTCGTGGAGCCCATCGCCATCGCCCCGATGCCGGCGAGGAAGTCGTCGATGCCCGACTCGGCCTCGTCGGAGCCGGGCACGTCGAAGAGCCACTGCAGGGAGTTGTCGGGGGTCGCCAGGTAGCCGTCGAGCGTCGTCGCGGTGTTGTAGATCGTCGCCATGGGATCGACCGTACCGACGACCTCAGACGGAGAACAGCAGGTACAGACCCGTGAAGGTGTAGGCCACCATCAGCACCAGCATCGCGAGCTGGCCGCTGAGGCGGTGGGCCCTCGGCAGGAGCGCGACGGCCCTGTCGTGGGCCGCGACCACCGCGACGACGTGCCCGGCCACGACGAACGTCACCTTGAGCGCGGCGAGCGTCGACGTGTGCTCCGACAGGAAGTAGCTCGGCTCGAGATCGCCCAGCGGCGTCCATCCGCGACCGAGCGGGTCCAGCAGGGCGAAGAACGCGAGCTGTCCCTTCTCGACGAGGTACGTCAGGTAGTGGGCGAAGATGTAGCCGACCACGATCGGCACGAGCGAGTGCGCGAGCAGACCCGGCAGGGCCGTGCGCTCGGCACGGTCCACCCCGCCGGTCGCCGTCGCCGCGCCGACGAACAGCGTCCCGACGACGACGCAGAAGACCAGGAGCGTCCCGGCGTGCTGACCGTCCGTCAACGTCTTGCCCTGCCAGAACGACGAGGCGGAGAAGCTGTCGTACGCCGTCGACCCCAGCAGGACCGCCAGCACCGCCACGAGGCCCGGGGCGACCGGCACCTGGGTCAGGGTCCGCAGCGGGTTGTGCAGCTTCCAGCGTCCGTCCCTCACGAACGGCGACAGGCGGGCGACGATCGCGCTGTACACGTCGAACGGGTCGGCACGGTCGAACCACCGCGGTCCGAACGCCACGCCGCCGAGCAGCATCGCGACGACGTACACCGCGACCCAGGTGCGGACGGCCCCGATGTCGCCCGGGTCGGGCGAGGCGAGCTCCAGCCAGACGAAGGCGAACAGTCCCGCCGCGGCCGGCCAGTAGCCGAGCCGCTCCGGATAGCGCCAGATCCCCTCGTTCGTCAGCGTGCGCCACGGCGACAGGTCGCGCCAGACGTGGCCGGCGAGCAGCGCCAGCGGCACGAGCCCGACCCACACGAAGATGTAGAACGCCTGGAGGCCACCGTTCGACGAGTCGGACGGCCCCCCGTAGAGCGACACGAGCACCCACCCCGTCAGGGCCAGACCGACGAGGGCGAGCAGCGGACGGCGGGCCGGCTCGGGCGCGGCGTCGGGCTCGTCGGCGAACTGCGGCGTCTTCCAGGCCAGCGCCAGGACCGCGAACGAGATCGTCAGCGCCCACGACGCACCGACCATCGCGTAGATGAACGGGATCGGCAGGTCCGTGGACCCGCCGAGACCGTGTGCCGCGAACCCGCCGGGCGTCACGGACGGACGACGAGCTGCACGATGGTCACGTCGAGGTGGTGCGCCTCGACCGCGACCTGGCCGGGAGTGTCGAGCGTGAACGACTCGCTGACGGTGTCACCGGGGGCGACCTCGTAGCTGTGCTCGGGCTCGGAGTGCACGTGGATCTCCTCGTCGGCGTCCGACGTGATGTTCAGCGTGACCTTCTCGCCCGCCGTGACCTCCACACGATCGCCCTGGGGCGTGACCTTGCCGTCCTTGATGACGATGTCGACGACGGGTCCCGTCGCCTCGGCCTCGGTGGGCTCGGGTGTCGGCGCCGGCTCGTCGGTCGCGGACGAGGTCGCCGTCGGCGGCTGGGCGGTCGGCGCCGCCTCGTCGTCCGAGGAGCCGCCGCAGCCCGCGAGGAGCAGGGCCGCGGCGAACAGGGTGGCGATGGTCCTCATGGAGTCCCCTTCTCGTCATGGTCGGTCGTGTCGAAGGCGCGGTCGATGAGCTCGCGCTCCTCCCGCTCCTCGCGGCGGTCCTTGCGGGCGATGTACAGCACGACGCCGACGACGATGACCGCCGGGACGATGGCGGGGATCGCGAGCAGTGCGACGTGGTGCGCGAGGAGCACGTCTCCTGGGAACGGTGCACCGGCTGGGGTCATGGGGTCAGCGTAGGGGCACGGGTCGCCGCGGACGCCTCCGCGGTTTCGTGCTCCTCGATGCGGCGGGCGACCCGCGACACCGAGACGCAGATGCCCAGGATGATCCCCAGGCTGCACAGCAGCACGACCATGTTCGCGGCCGCCCAGATCCACGCCGGGTGGTCGTCGGTGCGCTCGCGCTGCAGGATGTCGATCTCCGGGACGAAGTCACGCGTGAACGACGCCTCCGCGGGCACCTCCTCGGCGTCCAGCGGGCCGTCGGCCGGCAGGAAGATCGGGACCGCCGCGAGCGTGCGTCCGTCCTGCACGCGCAGCAGCGTCTTCCAGTTGCCGCCGACTGGGACGGGCTTGGTCGACTCGTACGTGTTCTCGCCCGTGCGGCGCAGGCGGTCGGTGACGACGCCCGCGCCACCGCCCTGCCAGGCGGTGATCTGGACCCAGGTCGGGTCGTCGTCGACGACACCGTCGGACAGCGTGACCTCGGCGGTGACGGCGGGCTCGGCGCTCGAGCCGACCTGCGTCAGCGCGAACGTGGCGGAGCCGTCCTTGGGCACCGTGGCGTGCAGGCCGTTCGCGACGCCGACCGCCAGCACGACGACCGAGGCCGTGACGATGACCCGTCCGACGTTCTTGGCCGGCAGACGTCCCTGCAGGCCCAGCGCGAACAGCGAGCCGCACAGACCGGACGCGATCGCGACCGGCACGGCCATCGCGAGCCCCTCGAGCCACATGTCCTGCGTCCACGGGAACTGGAACACCTGGTCGTTCCAGAGCTTCTCGACGACGAGCCCGACGGTGCCGATCAGCAGGCCGGCGACGGCGCCGAACCACAGCGGCTTGTCGCGCAGCCGGGAGATCGCCAGCAGCTCGACGATGACCGCGCTGCCGAGGTACAGCGGGAAGACGTGGTGGGCCTCTCCCATGACGTCGGTGACGATGAACGAGATGATGCCGCGCATCAGCAGGAAGAAGACCGCGGCACCGATCGCCGCGCCCGGACCGATGTAGAGACGGGCCGCGACGAGCGTCAGGCCGGCAGCGGCCACGATCATCATGGGCTCGAAGACCATCCGGAACTGGGCGATGCCGAAGTCGAACTCTGCCTGGAACACCGACAGACCGATCAGGAGGCCGCCGAACGCGGTCGACGTCATGATCGTCTTGAGCCACGTCGGCAGCGCCGTGCCGCGCAGGCGCATCGCGATCTCGGCCTCGCGGTTCAGCAGGATGATGCCCGCCGTCGACAGGCCGGCCCCGCCGATCAGCATCAGGTGCGTCGGACCCCACAGCGTGACGTCCTGACCGAAGAGGCGGTGCCAGACGTCGTCGAGCGGGAAGCCGATCAGGGCGTACAGACCGCACGCCGCGATGAAGATGCCGCTGACGGGCGCGTACCAGCTACGGGTGATGCGCACCGACGCGATGCCGGGCTTCTCGCCGTCGCGGGGGTACACGATCGCGGACATGCCGGCGACGAAGAGGGCGAAGAGCCCGTAGAGGATCAGGTAGTGGGCGGGGTTCGCCAGCGGCCCGGCGTCGCGGCCACGGCCCGCGTGCAGGCTGACGTCCCACATGAAGCCCAGCAGCGCCACGATGAGCGAGCTGGCGACGAACATCGTGGGGATCGTGGACCACCCGGGCTCGCCGTGCTGGGCGCCGAGTCGCCGGCCCAGCTTCTCGAACCACTCGATGCGGTGCGTGCGGTGCGCCCACGCGATGACGAGCAGCACGACCGTGACGAGCGTGGCGGCGACCGACAGCCAGACGACCTGGTCGATCGCGGCGCCGCCGACCGGTGCGGTGACGGGGTCCGCTGCGGAGACGAAGGAGTTCAGAGCGAGCATACCGCGAGTATGTCAGCGTCGATGTGACATGGCAAGTGTCAGATAGGCCGGCGGTTCGGGCATGAAAAAAACCCGGCCCCCCCGGACCGGGTTCATTCCATCGGGCTCAGTGCCCGATGACCTCGTGCGCCTCCCGGCCCTTGGGTCCGTCGACGACCTCGAACTCGACCTTCTGGCCGTCCTCGAGGGTCTTGTAGCCGTCGGACGCGATCTTGGACCAGTGGACGAAGACATCGTCCTGGCCCTCGACCTCGATGAACCCGTAGCCCTTGTCAGCGTTGAACCACTTGACGGTGCCCTGCACCATGCCGCCACTCCCACCTGTCACGAACGGTCCCACCTGCCGAGGGACCGATGCGGAGAGCCTATACGGCTCAAGACCCACCGGCTACGGCGGGAATGATGGAGACCTGGGCGCCGTCGGGGGTCGGCGTGTCCAGCCCCTGCGAGAACCGCACGTCCTCCTCCGCGACGTAGATGTTGACGAAGCGTCGCAGCTTGCCCTCGTCGTCGACCACGCGGGCCTTGATGCCGGGATAGCTCGACTCCAGCGAGTCGAGGACGTCGGTCAGGGTCGCGCCGTCGGCGGTGACCTGCGACTGGTCCTGCGTGTAGGTGCGCAGGATCGTGGGGATGCGGACGTTGATGCTCACGGTGCTCCTTGGTTCTTCGGATCAGGCGATGCCGGCGGCGACGAAGGCCTCGTAGGTCGGCGCGATGGTGGCGGCGGGACCGACCAGGTCGGTGACGGCGTCGAGGGTCTTGAGCCCGTGGCCGGTGTTGATGACGACGGTCTCGAGCGAGGTGTCGAGCTGGCCGGTCTCGACGAGCTTCTTGAGCACGCCGACCGTGGTGCCGCCGGCGGTCTCGGTGAAGATGCCCTCCGTGCGGGCCAGCAGGACGATCGCGTCGCGCACCTCGTCGTCGGAGATGTCGGCGATCGCGCCGCCGGTCTCGCGGACGATGTCGAGCACGTACACGCCGTCGGCGGGATTGCCGATCGCGAGCGACTTCGCGATGGTGTCGGGCTTCTGGGGCCGCACGACGTCCCAGCCCTCGCGGAACGCCTCGGAGACCGGCGAGCAGCCCGTGGCCTGGGCGCCGAAGATCCGGACCTGCTTGTCCTCGACGAGCCCCAGCGTGACGAGCTCGCGGAACGCCTTGTGGACCTTGGTCAGCTGCGATCCGGACGCGACCGGGATGACGACCTGGTCGGGCAGGCGCCAGCCGAGCTGCTCGGCGATCTCGTAGCCGAGCGTCTTCGACCCCTCGGCGTAGAACGGGCGGACGTTGACGTTGACGAACGCCCAGCCGTCCTCCTCGCCCGCGATCTCGCCGGCCAGGCGGTTGACGTCGTCGTAGTTGCCGTCGACCGCGACGAGGTTCTCGGTGTAGACCGCGGAGTTGACCTGCTTCGGCGTCTCGAGGTTGCTCGGGATGAACACGACCGTCTTGATGCCGGCGCGGGCTCCCGCGGCGGCCACGGCGTTGGCGAGGTTGCCCGTCGACGGACAGGCGAAGACCTTGCTGCCGAACTCGCGGGCGGCGCTCAGGGCGCACGCGACGACGCGGTCCTTGAAGGAGTTGGTGGGGTTGGTGCTGTCGTCCTTGACCCAGAGCTTCGTGAGACCGAGCTCGCGGGCGAGGTTGTCGGCCTTGAGCAGCCGGGTGAAGCCGGGCTCGAGGTTGGGGCTGAGCTCGATGTCGTCCGGGACGGGGAGCAGCGCCTTGTAGCGCCAGATGTTCGCCGGACCGGCCTCGATCTGCTCGCGGGTGACGGCCGGGAAGTCGTAGCTGATCTCGAGCGGCCCGAAGCACTCGCGACAGACGTAGTAGGGGCCGAGCTCCTGCGTGGCCCCGCACTCACGGCACGCCAAGCCGGTCGCGTGACCGAAGGCGCCCTCACGAAGTGTGGTCCTGCCGGACGTGTCTGCGGTGATGCTCACGCGATCCTCCTGGTCATCTTTCCCGGATCGACTGTCGTCCGGGACGGATTAGCACCTGGTCGCGTGCTGCGACTGGTTGCTGGGGTGTCGTCGGGCCGTGTCCCTCTACCCCTCTGGATGAGTCCTTGAAGCCTACGGGGGCGTCTCACGATGTGTCCACTTGGTCCGGATGCTGGGACGTCCCGTTCACCCATTGGTCAGGGGCGCCTCTTGGCGAGCCTGGTCGTCGGGGGCGGGTAGTTGCCGTCGGCGAGGTTGGCGAGGCGCTCGAACGGGTTGTACGACGAGTGGTCGCCCGCGACGATCCACGACACCCCGACGAACAGCAGGTAGACCGGCAGCATCACGACGCCCAGGACGAACGCGTACTGCGTGCAGTGCCGGTCCTCGTGCCGGAGCAGCACCGGTCGTTGCGCGACGTACGCGAGGTCGTGCTTGCTCGTGATGACGCTGCCGACGGTGAACGCGCTCGCGACCGGGAAGCCGTGGCGGTAGCCCGTCGCCAGGTAGGTGCCGCGCCCGCGACGAACGACCGTGGCACCGCCGAGCCGCGCGATCAGCAGGCCCAGCGGCGTGCTGAGGTTGACCCAGTTGAGGACGGTCCGGAGCCGGGTCCAGGGGGTGTGCGGAAGGAGCTCAGGCCGGCTGGAGCTCATCGGCCAGCGCCTTCAGCCACTCGGCCACCGCATCGGGACCGTCGAGCACGAGATCGGCCCGTGCGACGAGGGCGTCCTGCTCCTCCGAGGCCGAGCAGATCAGCATCCCGTCGACGCCGGTGGCCCTGAGCTCGTCGACCGCGTCGAACGCCGGCAGGTCGCCGAGGTCGTCACCGCCGAAGACGACGTGCCGGGCACCCACGGCCTCGGCCAGCGAGCGCAACGAGTCGCCCTTGTCGTGGCCGGTGCCCCGCAGCTCGATGACCTGGCGGCCGGGCTCGACCGCGAGGCCGAGGTCGGCGGCCAGCTCGGCGACCGGCGCCGCCAGGTCGGCGAGCAGCCCCGGGTCGACGCCCCGGGTGTGGATCGCGATCGCCAGGCCCTTGTCCTCGATGCGGACGCCGGCCGCTCCCCTGTCGGCGAGCCACGCGGGGAGCAGCGCCGCGAGATCGGCGATCGCGGCGGGCCGCTCGGGCTCGGACGTCCCACCGTCCACCGCGGCCCAGCGCTCGGCGCCGTACTGCCCGTAGATCACGAGGTGCTCGAAGCCCGCCCGGCCCTCGAAGCCGCCGAGCTCGAGCGCCTGGCGGACGGGCCGGCCGGTGATGATGGCGATCTGGCCGAGCACGGCGCCGAGACGACCCAGCGCCTCGATCGAGCCGGGATGGGCGAAGGCCTGCGTGGGGTCGTCGACGATGTGCGCGAGCGTGCCGTCGAAGTCGAGGGCGAGCAGCGTCCCGCCGGGATCGGCGACGACGGCATCACGGGTGGACGTGGACGAAGGCATGCCTAGATCATTGCGGGCCCGACAAGATGATCGTCAACCGGTCCGGTCGCATGGGCGCGACGCTGGGTCGGACGCGCTCGATCTCGACGTCGTCGGCCAGCAGCTCGGCCTGCTCCTGCATGCCCGGCGGGTAGTAGACCGTGTTGGCGCCGATCGAGCCCGTCCAGTTGCCGATGCCACCGAGCGTCCAGCCGGCCTCGGTGACCTTGCCCGAGAACGTGCGGGCGGCACCGGCGATGCCGGAGTTGTTGAGCACCGAGACCGTCGCGGTGCGCTCGGCGGCCGGCGACGGTGTCGTCTCGGTCGGCTCGGGCGTCTCCTCCGGCTCCGGCGACTCCGCCGGGGCCGTGGGCTCGAGCGTCTGGGCGGGGGTCGTGGGCGATGCGGTGTCGGACGTCGAGTCGTGGTCGAAGGCCAGCCAGCCGAGCCAGCCGGCGCCGCCGATCAGGACCATGACGGTCAGGAGGATGAACCAGCTCGACGGAACGTACGCCTGCGGAGGAGGGACGTTCTTGCGGTGCGCCACCATGGGACCGTCAGAGGTCGATGCCGAGGCGCCTGGCCGAGCGGCTGCGCTGGCGCTGCGCACGGAGGCGTCGGAGGCGCTTGACCAGCAGGGGGTCGAACGCCAGGGCGTCCTCGCGGTCGATCAGCGCGTTGAGGACCTGGTAGTAGCGGGTCGCGGACATGTCGAACTTGTCGCGGATCGCCTGCTCCTTGGCGCCGGCGTACTGCCACCAGAGACGCTCGAGCGCGAGGATCTCCCGGTCGCGCTCCGACAGGGACTCGGCGACCGCCGATCCCTGGGGGTCGGACTTCTCCATGGCGCTCATGCCGCCATCGTAGGCCATGAATCACACGCCTGTCATTTGTTCCGGCAATGGCAGAGTGAGTGTCATGACGACCACTGCTCCCGTCCGATGGGGAATCCTGGCCACCGGCAAGATCGCCGGCAACTTCGCGACCGATCTGGCCCTCGTCCCCGACAACGAGCTCGCGGCCGTCGGGTCGCGGCGTCCCGAGGCGGCGCGGGAGTTCGCCGACCGTCACGGTGCCGCCCGCGCCCACGGGTCGTACGAGGAGCTGGTCGCCGATCCGGACGTCGACGTCGTCTACGTCGCGACGCCCCACAGCCGCCACCTCGAGGACGTCCGGCTGTGCTTCGAGGCCGGCAAGAACGTCCTGTGCGAGAAGGCGCTCACGATGAACGCGGACGACTCCGCGGCGCTCGTCGCGGAGGCCCGCGACCGCGGCCTCTTCTTCGCGGAGGCGATGTGGACGCGCACGAACCCCAACGTCCGCCGGCTCGCGGAGGTCGCGGCGAGCGGCGAGCTCGGCGAGGTCCTGCAGGTCCGTGCCGAGCTCGGCTTCGCCGCCGGGCCCGACGTCGAGCGGCTGTGGGACCCCGCGCTCGGCGCCAGCGCGCTGCTCGACATCGGCATCTACCCGCTGACGTTCGCGCACCTGCTCCTCGGCGACCCGGTGGACATCGCGGCGGCTGGTGTCCTGACCGACCGTGGCATCGACGTCAGCGGCGGCGCGACGCTGACGTACGCGTCGGGAGCCGTCGCCAGCATCGCCTGGACCCAGGCGGCGAGCGGCGACAGCAACGCGATCGTCGCGGGGCCGAAGGGCCACATCGTGGTGCCGGCACGCTTCCACCAGGCGAAGGGCTTCACCGTCGTGCGCGGCGACGAGCGCGACGTCACCGAGCTGCCCGTCACGGGCCGCGGTTACGCGCACGAGATCGAGGAGGTCGCGGCCTCGCTGCGCGCCGGACTGACCGAGTCGCCGCTCCTCCCGCTCGACGAGACCCTGGCCATCCAGCGGCAGATGGACGAGATCCTGCGGCAGCTGGGTGTCGCTCCTCGATGAGCGACGTGCTGCCCGGTGGAACTGCGGCGGGGAGGCTAGGGTGACGGCATGGCCATCGGCACTGCAGACTTCGTGGTGATCGCCAACCGTCTCCCCGTCGACCGCGTCGCCGGTCCCAACGGCGACACGCTCTGGCGCACCTCCCCCGGCGGACTCGTCACGGCCCTCGAGCCGGTCATGAAGCGCAACGGCGGAGCGTGGATCGGCTGGCACGGAGCTGCCGACGAGAAGGTCAAGGACTTCGACCACAACGGCATGCACCTCGTGCCCGTCCCCCTCTCGGAGTCCGAGGTCGAGGAGTACTACGAGGGCTTCTCCAACGCGACGCTCTGGCCGCTCTACCACGACGTCGTCGCCCCGCCGGAGTTCCACCGCGAGTGGTGGGACGCGTACGTGCGGGTCAACCGCCGCTTCGCCGAGAAGGCCGCCACGATCGCCAACGAGGGCGCCGTCGTCTGGGTGCAGGACTACCAGCTGCAGCTCGTCCCGACGATGCTCCGCGAGCTGCGCCCCGACCTGCGCATCGGCTTCTTCCTGCACATCCCGTTCCCTCCCACGGAGCTGTTCCAGCAGCTGCCGTGGCGCCGCGAGATCCTCGAGGGACTGCTCGGCGCCGACCTGGTCGGCTTCCAGATGCCCGGCGCGGCCCAGAACTTCGTCCGCCTCGTGCGCCAGCGCGTCGGCCACAAGACGCATCGCGACATGATCTACCTGCCCGACGGTCGCACCGTGCTCGCCAAGGCCTACCCCATCTCGATCGACGCGGCAGGCTTCGAGGAGCTCGCCCGCACGCCCGAGGTCATCGCCCGCGCGGCCGAGATCCGCGAGAGCCTCGGCAGTCCCAAGACGATCCTGCTCGGCATCGACCGGCTCGACTACACCAAGGGCCTGCGCCAGCGGCTGCGCGCGTTCGGCGAGCTCATCTCGGACGGATCGCTGCACGTCGACGACGCGGTGTTCGTCCAGGTCGCGACGCCGTCACGCGAGCGCGTGCAGCAGTACAAGCTGCTGCGCGACGACATCAACCGCCTGGTCGGACGCATCAACGGCGACGTCGGACGCATCGGCCAGCAACCCGTCACGTACCTGCACGCGTCGTATCCCCGCAACGAGATGGCGGCGCTCTACCGGGCCGCCGACGTCATGGTCGTGACACCCCTGCGCGACGGCATGAACCTCGTCGCCAAGGAGTACGTGGCCTGCCGCTACGACGACCGCGGAGCCCTGGTGCTGAGCGAGTTCGCCGGAGCGGCGTCCGAGCTCAAGAGCGCCTATCAGGTCAACCCGCACGACATCAACGGCATGAAGAGCATGATGCTGGCCGCGATCAACGCGAGCCCGCGCGAGAACGGCCGTCGCATGAAGGCGATGCGGAAGCAGGTCATGGAGAACGACATCGAGCTCTGGGCGTCGAACTTCCTCGAGGAGCTCACGTCCGACCGCGAACTGCACGAGAAGAACCCCCGCCCGGTCTGACGTCCCCCAGCCCAGATCTGCGGGATCCTGCACGGTTGCAGGCGACCAGTTCCGTGCAGGATCCCGCAGATCTGGGCTGGGTCAGGTCGTCGTGACGTGGCCGTTGTCGACGTGCCAGCGCTGGTCGAGGCTCACGTTGTCGAGCAGTCGCCGGTCGTGCGAGACCAGGAGCAGGGCTCCCTCGTACGCCGCGAGCGCCTTCTCGAGCTGCTCGATCGCGGGCACGTCGAGGTGGTTGGTCGGCTCGTCCAGGACGAGGACGTTGACGGCACGGGCCTGGAGCAGGGCCATCGCGGCCCGCGTCCGCTCACCGGGCGAGAGCCTGGCCACGATGCTGCCCACCTGGTCGGCCTTGAGCCCGAACTTGGCGAGGAGCGTGCGGGCGTCGGCGGGCGACAGGTCGGGGACGGCCGCCTCGAACGCGTCGCCGAGCGTGGCGTCCTCGGGCAGCACGGCGCGGGCCTGGTCGATCTCGCCGACCGCGAGCGACGCCCCCTGCGAGGCGCGGCCCTCGTCGGGCTCCGCCTGGCCGAGCAGCAGCTGGAGCAGCGTCGTCTTGCCGGCGCCGTTGGGTCCCGTGATGCCGATGCGGTCGCCCGC
>Ga0247734_1002339_pt1 | contig 12587 bp, 16 predicted proteins | sample UWRJL103311B2_FD_180933 | JGI IMG/M metagenome (GOLD analysis project Ga0247734, IMG submission 180933) | Plant litter microbial communities from Arlington Agricultural Research Station in Wisconsin, United States - UWRJ-L103-311B-2 | ecosystem: Environmental > Terrestrial > Plant litter >... | reverse complement strand
TCTTGCTTTGTATCCATCCCAAACCAGAAGAGATGTGCGTGGTGCGGTGATTATTCCCGATTCAAGGGCAGCTACTAGGCTTGGAACAATCCCTTTAGAGTTGATTGCTCAACTTTTCCTCGTCTCGTATCAGTTCCGATCCCCCTAACCCAGGATTGCCCCAGCAGCTGGAAAAGACTGTGGGCGGCGGCAGCGGACAGAACCCGTATTGTTTTGGTTCCCAACTTTTATGAATGGTGTTCATACGGCTCGAAGCCATAACATGTACACTTGTTAATGTTAATGTTAATGTTAATTTTGGTTTTGGTTTGCTTTGGTTTAGAATAAAAATACTTCTTTCGCTTTCCGTTCACGGAACGGATTTCAATACGGCCCTAATGCGATACGGCTGCAAAACTGTTAGTTGGTTGACCGTGATTGTACATGATGGGAAACTAGATCTATATATTATCTCAATCTCAAGGTCATAGTGAGTAAATACAAAATTGCCTTTCCTGGCTGAGTACAGAGTTGGCGTCAAAATAAGCGCAGTTGCCGCGTCGGCTCTCATCCAATAAGAGGTAACCGTAACATATATTATTGTCAATTGAACGAGGCTGAGATTTGGATTTGACAGCCTTCTTCGAAACCAGCAATTGTTCTCGCAGCAAGCACCTACGAAGCAGGGCCGCTCGCTGTATAGATGATATGGCTGTCAAACGCTCTCGTGCGACCTACGAAGCCGACCTACGCAAAGAGCAATCACCGTTTGCAGCCTTCGGTACACCCCTTCCACCTCGAGATCCAGACGTTCGGGATGATGGTTCCTACGTTCCCGTCTGGAAACAAGAGGTCCGCGATGAGAGGGGCTTGAAACGCCTTCATGGTGCCTTCACCGGCGGGTTCAGTGCTGGATACTATAACACTGTTGGGTCGAAAGAAGGATGGACGCCATCCACCTTTGTATCATCTCGCTCCAACCGGAAAAAGGATGAGCCCAAACCTGCACAGCAGCGGCCGGAGGATTTTATGGATGATGAAGATATTGCTGATGCAGCGGAGGCACAGAGAGTAGAAACTGCCCAGGGCTTCTCAGGAATTGGTTCTACACAGGAGGATGCCACCAGGCGTGGTGGCCTGGTAGACCTCTTTCGGACTGTTGGTGAAACCAAGGGGATACAGCTATTGAAAAAGATGGGCTGGAAAGAAGGTCAAGGTGTAGGACCCAAAGTACGGCGCACAGCACGCCTGGATGGAGTTGGAAAGCCTAGCGATGGGGATACGATGCACTTATTTGCACCAGAGAACACACAGATGATCAGCTTTATAAGGAAGAATGACCACAAAGGTCTAGGTTTTGATGGAGAAACCAAATTGTCAGAACCGTTAACTTCTGGAAAAGAGAGGTCTGATGATGAGGATAATGATCGTACTGCACTAATTGCTCCCAAGCCGAAGAAAAAGGTGGCTCGTGGTGGGATTGGAATTGGGATTCTTAACGATAATGGATCGGACGACGAGGACCCTTATGAAATTGGGCCTCGAATATCTTATAATCGAATCATAGGAGGAGATAAGAAGAAGAAAAAGCCTGCGAAACTTGCTACAAATCCGGATCTGAAGTCCAAACCAGTGTTTATTTCCAAGAAGGCTACATTAGCTAGAGCAGCATATGGCCGAAGGAAATGTCATGATGGACGGTTACCACTCAAAGGATTTCATCTCAGCAGCTCCGATGAATTTTCAACAGTTGTTCAGTCATCCGGGAAATATGAGCCTCCTAAGATACCGGAAAACTGGACCTCTTCTAGAGTTCCTACCTCTAGCACTTTAACGCTGAACTACATATCATCAGCTGATGCAGCAAAAGCCTCTAAGCTTGACCCCAAGAGTCGCGCCTCCCTATTAGGCGAAGCAGCCCTTCCAGGCAAATCTGTCTTTGACTTTCTCTCTCCAGCAGCTCGAGACCGGCTAGCATCTGCTTCTGGAAATTCAAATCTACCACAAGCCCTTGGGGAGATCCCAGAAGGTTATGCAATGACCGATGAACAACGCCAACAAGAGCTTCTCTCTCAAGTTCCGAAAGTTGATAAAGCTACCGCTGATGCTGCACTTAGTCGAGGTGGTGGCATGCCTTACTCAGAAGATGAAGCGAAACGCGCTCGCTATCGCAAGTATTTAGAGAATCAAGCAGGCTTAGTGCCGAACTTGCCGGAGAGAGGACCAAGGATGAGCAGAGACGATTGGCTAAACGAGCTTCGTGAATTTGCTAGCTGTGCACAAATATTTAAGCCGATGACGGGCTCAATGGCTTCTAGATTCACTTCTGCAAGCACAGGGCCACAGCTATCTGCTGATGCAGGAAATCTTAACAAGGACCTTCTAAGCAAGCCAGTGCCGAAGCCTGAGGACCCCGCGGAGCAAGCTGCCCGGCTAGGAATGTATGGCCCGATGACGAGGAGCTCGGTAGATTGGTTACCGACCCGCTTATTGTGCAAGAGGTTCAATATTCAGCCACCGAAGAACGTTCAGCCTGGAGCTACAGAGCACACAGAGGAGGCGCCAAGAAAATTGGCGTCAGAGTTGATACCAAGGAGCGCCATCGATGCTATAATGATGGAAGGCGATGTCGGTGTACAGTTTTGGGAGACCCAGGGCAAGAACGATCCTATTGTCGAGCCTACGGTGACAAGAGAAGAACCGGTGATGGTAAATGCAGATCATAACGAGGCATTGGAGGGACAGCGTGCTGGTGATGCGGTTTTCAAGGCGATATTTGGTGACGATAGTGATGATGAGGATTAAACATAGCTATGAGGAGACAGACCATCATGATAAAATTGACCCAAAACCCTTTTCTTTTTGTAATAAGTTCTTAAAAGTGAAGAGAAGAGCAACAATATGCTCTTCTACCATTACGATACATATAAACATACAGCACACTAGCCATTTATTCTATAATCTAAGCTTAGCTTGCAAATAGTATCAGTTTTACGTGATCATCATAAACATTGTCGAGTTTGTTGGTTGAATCTATGTGTCTAATCTAACCCCCTTATTCACTAAGCGAAACCAGGCACTCTCTAACTTTCCTAGAGATTTGCATTTTCGACACTCTCAATCTAGTAATTTATGTATAAATGGTAGAGAACAGGTCTCTGGTGAGTTTTGCCCGTTTGCTAGCATTAGGTCAGTTTGCTCGGCTGTAAGAAAGGGATGTATGTGTCTGAACACAAATCCGATTTTCTGGTCATCAGTCCATCGTCACCCCTTAGTCGCGATTGCTTGCTTACCCACAAGATCTAGCATACCCACATAATATCAGCGTATCGGCGTTGTATACTCGGTAAAAAGCAATCTTTCTCATGCACCCGGATTTCCATCGTGTGTGCTTTGTTTGGGAGTTGGCTTTGTCCGCTGCATCCGGGTCTGGAAAATAAACTTATGATCAGGAACGATAAAACATCATCCATAGATGATGACCCAAGTGCTTTTAAATTTTATGGATTATACTTTTATGCAATCGAAGAGGTGGTGGGCAATTAAATGAGAGAATTCTACGAGGGTGATGCTTTTAAGACGTGCAGCAGACTTGCAGGTGCTTCAAAGACCGGAAATATAGCTTACACTTCGTCTCTTAAACTGAATGAGACAATTAAATTCGAATTGAAGGGACATAGGAATTTTAGATGAAATAGTTACGCCATCTAGTTAGTAAGTCATATTCATTTAGATTATTAATTAATCTAAATGGCTGTAGCCACAAATTTGAATCGTTTTAGTTGTTTTATATGGCTTTACACGATGACTAGGATTGTAAGCTGGAAGCCTTCACTGCATCATTGTACAGTACCAAAAATTGCGACATAAATAAAACCGTAAGGGCTCACAGTCAGTACCACCATTAAGTTATAGGGTTTACGCACTCCGGTACCCCAAATTTCTGAGCGTGCTTTGATATAGTATTGTTTTGTTTATCGTCCAGAATTGTTCATGTTAGAAAAGGTGAAGAAATTGGGCTTATCCGAAGGGGAGTTCTACCTACTAACAAAGCCAATAACCACGGGAAGATAAACTCCCATCGTACTGCTGAGATAAAAGTAAGATCACGTTAGTGATGCAAGCGCTACATCAAATGATCCAAGTCCTAATGAGCAATTGGGTGAGAGAAGGCAGAAACTCAAAGATCTAACATCATGGAGGTGAAGAGACTCGCTTCTATACTAATTAACCACATCAGAAGGAAATATCAGAGACAGGTAAAGGTTAGCCTAATACGCATTCTTGCTGTAAATTATCATTTGGCTTTGCATTGAGCGCCCTATTATGACTCACTTTATATTCTCGAGACTCTGGACAAAGTTACTAGACTTGGGTAAATATGTACCGAAACTGATGTCGTTATCCGATTTGCCAAGACTTTATCGTTTAAAGTTAAACTGATAGGTGGTTCAGCCGCATCAGAACTAGGCCCACATCCCTCATCCATAAGTTATCCCAACCACGACCATCAGCTTCCCAGCTACAAGAAACAACGCTCTGAACTCACTTTCGCGCTCCAACTTATTAACCAACCAGTATCAACAAGGACGAACCAGTATCCACGATGCTCCCACATGGGGTGGCACACAACTCCCATGTCTTCTCGCACCAACAGCAATATCAAGGTGGGCCATCGTGGTTAGAACAGCAGCAACAAAACGCTCAACATGCGGCCGCGCAAGCAGCAAATGCCCAACTCTATAATCGCATGGCTGTAAACCATAACGCTTCTTCGGGGCCTTCCAGCATTGCAACACACGGTCAGGAGTCGACTATGATGGAAAATGTTTCCGAGGAAAACAGACGCACCTTGAACTTTATCGCGGATCTGCTTAACGAGGAGACAAGGGAAGCAGCGCTTTTGGAGTTGAGCAAGAAGCGTGAGCAAGTTCCCGAGCTTGCGCTGATTCTCTGGCATTCCTTCGGTGTCATGACCTCTCTCTTGGGGGAGATAATCTCCGTATACACGCTGCTCAACCCCTCCCAGCTCACAGCTGCTGCTTCAAACCGGGTTTGCAACGCGTTAGCCCTTTTGCAGTGCGTTGCATCTCACAATGAGACTCGGGCACTCTTCTTAAATGGTAAGTCCATTTTACAAAGCTATTTTTGGTGCTTAGCTAACCAGTTCAGCGCATATCCCACTGTTCCTCTATCCTTTCCTCAACACCACGTCGAAGTCCAGACCTTTCGAATATTTACGCTTGACCTCCCTCGGCGTTATTGGGGCCCTTGTGAAGAATGATTCTTCCGATGTGATCAATTTCCTCCTTACAACTGAAATCATACCTCTATGCCTTCGGATAATGGAGACTGGGTCGGAACTCAGCAAAACAGTCGCCATATTCATCGTCCAGAAGATCCTCCTCGATGATCACGGATTGAATTACATCTGCGCAACTTACGAGCGATTCTACGCCGTCGGGACAGTTTTGAGCAATATGGTGTCGCAACTTGTAGAACAACAAACCGCACGACTTCTAAAGCATGTTGTCCGCTGCTTCTTAAGGTATGATGCCCTGAATTTGAAGGCTTTTCTTTAACTAAAAAACTATATCAGACTTAGTGATAACGCTCGAGCCCGCGAAGCGCTTCGCCAATGCCTCCCCGAGCCTCTTCGGGACGCGACTTTCTCCTCGGTCCTCCGCGATGACGCTGCTACCAAGCGCTGTCTTGCACAACTTCTGATCAATCTGTCGGACAATGTTGTCGAGTCTGGAAACCATCAAAATATCTAATACACGCGGTATCTTCTCCTCTGTATCATACTAGAACCGACTCCTGCTTTCATGCAAGTGAGTGGGGGATTTCGTCTTCGGTTTTGCATAGACAACGATACCCGGTCTCCTTTCTCCAGCCTCTGGCCTCTCTGCAACCGGTTTTAGCACACATTTACAAAGTATATTGCAGGAGAGACGGAGAGTTGTCTCGGAGGTGTTCATGGACTGTGTTCTCTGGTTCTGCTTATCAAAAGCTTGCTTGGGTGAAAGGTAATATATTCCTTGCTGGAAAATCTTAACATTTCTTTGCTCATTTACCTGGAGTTTCGGTTGTTTTCTTTGCATTAACCGACGGGCGTTGGACGTTTAAGGGATTGGCTTGCTTCAGTGGCTATGCATTGGCAAGGTGTAAAACTAGGTGGTGTTTTTAGGAATAGATAAATAAGGAAATACACAATCCCAGAAGTTAGGGTTCCCACTTCCTTTCTTCCGCTTCCAGTATCGCTCACGCTATGGCTTCTTGATATATCTGTGACTCCAGTGACTGTTTAAGAGGTGAAAATTAGCTCGGCAGAGTTCTGACAAAGCAATGCAATGCATAGTACCTGATGTCCCACGGCATGCTTTTCGGCGATAACGTACTCTAGTACTTAGGTTTCCAACTACCACATGATACTAGTAATCCAACATCAATTATCCTATGCTTATGGGAACATTAAACCCACTCGTACAGGCAAAGTTCTATGAAATGGCAGCATATAGTACCGTGTGATTTTATTACCAAAACATATATTTTAAGTTAGGCATTTGAACGTATGAGATATACGAAAAGGCAACAGTCCTGATGCCCATCCCAGGATCTACGAAAGTACTTTACTAAAGCTTCCCCTATCGCCTAGCGTGCGGAATGCACAGTAAGCACCCGCACCAGCAGCCAGGGCTGCGTAGCCGACAACCAATGACGGTACGGATACTTTGATCAGTAAACATAAATTCCCACCACCCATAGAAATCCCGAACCGCATCGTATCCCCATCCATGTGAACCAAGGCGGACGGCTGGCAAGAGGCCATTTTCTGTACTGTACTGTACATCACTCTACGTGCAATACGCAATATACGACACACTACACACGATATACCCCTTGCGCTACCAAGTTATGCACGATATAGCATGGGCACGTTACGTAGGTAGGCATAGCTGACAAACTAACTTCTATATCCGACGGAATTCTTACCTTCTTTCTTTATTACATCGCACCTACCCGGCTTAATCAGCCCTTCAATTTGCCTTTTAAAAAAGAGGCTTGGGAGCATAAAAGCTTGGATATTTGAACGCTTGAGAACCCCCTTAGAATATAAAGTCACTCAGAGAATACCACCTTCACAGCAATGACAGTTTCATTTGGGGTTAGATTTCAACTATTATAGTGTGAACCATGGACTCAAGCTACTTTCCAGAATTTCCCAAAGACGACTACGCATTATCAGTACTGACACAGGCGGCGTCAATACACAAGTCGTCCGAAAACAACACAAGCACAAACAGGAGGCCAAATTCGGGGTTTCCTGCGGAGCACGCGGCTACGTTAGACAACGATAGTCCTGATTTCCAAGAGAGAAATTCCTTTCTGATAACCAAGCAGCAGGATATTGGGCGTAGTATCAATCTGCTTCAAGAGCAATCTGGCTCTGGAAATCAGCTTGGCGGTGGTCACAATCCTATTGGGCACGGTGTGACCTCCCAAGACCCAGGCGAGAATATGCATAATTCTAGGACAATGGGCACCATGTCCTTCAATTCGTTACTGGGGCAGCCCGGGCAGCAACATGGGCATGGGGTTTATGATGGTATAAGAGGGCAATTATCTCAAGATATTGGAATCCTTAGCGCAGAGACCTATGATGACGGGAGTGGTAATTCGAGGTCCAAGGACACTACTGGGACAAGGCGGAAGTTTCAAAATGAGATGCCTTTTGGAATGGTAAATGGTGAAGTCTTCGGCGAAGAGGGTAGCGAGGAGCATGATAGTAATAGAAGAAGCAGGAAAAAGCACCGGGTTGATAGTGATGATGATGAAGCACGAAAAAAGACCAGAGGTCGCCCAAGAGTTGACACAAGGGATGAGACTGCGGCAGACGTAGGTGCAGTAATCACTCGTTCAAGTAGCTGTGCTAATTCCTACAGCGTCGTAGAACACAAATTCGTATGGCTCAAAGAGCGTATCGCCATCGGAAGGAAACCACTATCTCCTCTCTAGAAAAACAAGTTCAGGATCTCAGAAGTACTAACGAAGAGATGAATAATATATTTATTACTTTACATGACTACGCTATGTCCAAAGGCATAGCTCAACGCGAACCGGAATTTGGACAACAGCTTGCCTCAACCACTGAAAGATTCCTGAACCTGGCAAAATCGAGTCAAAATGAAGATCATGAGGAAGATTTCAATGAGGTGGCTGCGAATGAGCACGAACACGAGATTTCTCGGCGTGCTAAAGGACGTCAGAAGTCACCGAAGAAGAAAAAGGGGGTTCCTTCTCCTACCGAGCCAGCGCCAGCGCCTGAACACTCAACATCGGCATGGGGTGGTTATACAATCTCAAAAGATGACAGTCCAGTTGAAGAGGTCGGTCTCCCGTACCAGCAACAAAATCACAGTTATAGGAATGACTTGCAAATAATAACCCGGCCTACTGAGGATAATGCAAGCTTTCCTTTCGACTTTATGGATTTGCAGTCGTATCGCGTAGAAGTTCCTCAGGTTGAAGATTTCTCACAACAATTATTTCCACAATCCCAGCTGCCACTCCCTCGCACCCATGAATATCACGAATTCTCTTTTGCTCGAAGGCTATTCAGAAGGGCAAGTGAAAAAGCCTTTCAGCTTATTAGATCTACAGACCCTAGAAGGGCTGCAAGGTTGCAACAAGTCTTCGGCTTATGTTTGATGTACGACTCTAGAGCCAATATCGAAGCCAGACTGAGGAAAATAATAGGAAGATCGGCAAAAGAATCGCTTCCAGATTGGCGACAGCCTTTCCTACATGTTGGAGGAGCAGGTACATACTATCCTCAAGATGATAACGAACCAGACCAAGAAGACATGCTTAAATTCCCAACCGATTATTCTATGGGACCATTCTCTCCCACGACGTCCCAAGCCCAAGATGTCATGGATGGCATGCATTGCAATTTACCCGGCTTTGAAGGAGAATTCTTCGACCCTAATGATGTTGAAGGATATCTTCGAGGTCGTGGGTTGGAAATACCTCCTCACGCAGATCTTGTCACTGCAGAACTAGACATCACAGCTCTCGATGGTGAAAGTCCAAGAAGCGACAGCAGTGGGAGTGTAAATTCTGCCTTCTTCCCCAAAACCCCAACTCCTGTCGATAATTTGTTTTCGGACTTAGGACACGACCAAGACCCCAATTTCGAGCTGCCAAAGTTAGATTCAACTCTCACCAAAACTTTGAATCTGCCATTCCCACTTGGTTTTACAGACTGGGACAACGGTATTAGGACCGGCGGCGATGTCTTTTCTCAGTTCAACATAACACCAGACCAGCAGCACGAGACGGCCAGTTCCAACCTCAGTAGCAGCCAACTCTATAGTAAGAAGCGTGCTGTTACCATCAGTGTCCCAGTTTTGTTAGAAGGTGATTAATCGAGCCATTCTTGTTACTTTTTAGACACTAATATCGAATAGAGCTTACAAACCGTGGAGTATGTCTAGGTCGTGCCCCTGGCTATCGACCCGCCGATGTAAATGCAGCTATTATTGCGGCGATCAAAGCAGGGTTTTGAGGAACTCGACTAGCTCGCTAGTATATAATTACTACACGATGTCGTTGGGTATGAGGCTCTCCAGGATCAAGCTTAGGTGAAGAAGTTTCCTAAGCGTGACAACTTCTTGCTAGAAGCAGATGTCAATGTGACTGACCATGTGGGAAAGTAACTCATGTGACTTCCGGGCCTTTCAATGTCTTTGATGACTTGATGAAAACTGCAATACCAACAAATTCTACCACCAATTCCCACTCCACAGCTCAATCTCAAGACTTTGAGAGGGTACATTGCATGCTTGAAATAAACTATCATGGTTTGAATAATCATTTTATACTTCACTCCTAGGCCTGAAACTTGCTCGTCTAGTTTTCACGACAGCCAGGCCTAGTAGCTTAAATTTGCTAGGTTGCTCGTTTCTCGCACCTGCAGATGGAATAGCAGTGATACTAAACAAGCTTCCGCTAGACTTCTCCACGGACACTCCACATCATTTGGATCTAGTTTCTATAAGTAAAATCTACATTCTGGAAGTGAAATAATGGTTCTTGCAAAATTCAACTGCCTGCCGGAACACTTGAAATCCATACCCTTCACCGTTAAGGATACAAGACTTTCATATCCCGACACGCATAAATCCACTTGATGTATCGTATTACTGAAATGTAATCTTTGGTGGATTCTGTGAACACCTGCGTGTTTTGAGAAATTCAATAGGGCGAGGATGTATCAGAAGGATCAGAAGGAAGAAAGCTCCACCGTGGTTGACTCTCCTGCCGTTGTTGCTCTTGATCACCATTCCAATTTCAAGATATTTAACGAAGATGACTTTTCCATCCGGCTTGACCAAGTGACCGAAAATGAGTCAATCGGCGGAAACGGACCTGATCCAAAACTTAGAAGGCCGCCTCGCCCAAACATCAAACGGGGTGTTCCATACTTTCGAGTTTCGTCTCCTTTAATATATCCATCGACTTCTTCCGACCGACCCCAAACTGAATCTCCACTATCCGAGAAAGCGAAAGAGGAATGTGAGAGGAACTCAACCACACCGGAACTGAGACGACCGCGGGAGGATTGTAATCCGGAAACAGTAAGCAGAGCTATGGCTACAGTTAATATTCAAATATCTATCAAACATTGCTAAAGTATACAGAACACCCAAAGACGCCTCAGGCATCGAGAACTACTAAGTCACCTACATTGCAAGCAAAGCCCTGCAAGCAGTCAGGATGTCCAGTATGACTTTGATGACCTTCACGAAATAAATTTGCCTCATGCACAATTAGTTGAGCAAGCACTTCGTGATATCCTCAGACGTTACCCCTGTATGGAGAGAACTTGCTAGTCAGTAACATCACTTAAAGCCCACTCCAGGCACAAACTAATTCGAATGCTCTAGTCATCCCATTATGCGACGCAATTTACCGGATGGGCCAGATCCTGCTCTTGCGCATAGCGATAGCCGCTCCGAATGGTTTTTTGGCTCTATTAATGTATGTAGAAACAACCCTTACTCCCCATATCACCACCCTTACCTAAATGCACACCTAGTACATTTAAACATGCAGATATATACTTGCTGACCTTCTCCAAAGACACTTATGAAGAAGTTCGAGCTTGGAGAACTTTGCATCTTTCCAGCAGTGCCCATTGGACTCGAGAAAACCGACTATCCCATTCCAATCACACCAGAAATCGAGCTACAGCCACTGATATCACCAATCATCCTAAGTCCGCCCTCACAACCTCCAACTCCGTGCTGGACCATAAAGACTGGACCACCAGGGCCAGATCCCGGGAGCATACATTATGAGAGCACCATATCACCAACTCTGGTCAACAACGATATAGGCAATTCAATAACCGAAGCATCACCCATCATCACGACTCCAAGGAATAGATCGAGAGCTCAAACTATTGACTCGATTGATCAGGTGATTAAAATCAAACAAAACGTGGAGGAATGGGAGAACCGGCAGGTGGAGGTTGAGACAGAAGGTATCAGAGCTATGAAAGCGCTGCAGGAGCGTTATAGGCTAGAAGGAAAGCCGTGGATCACGGCTGTTGGTAGTGGCAATGACCCTGTGAAGGTGTGGGTTGACGAGTGGAAACTTGAGCCTCCCTTGGACCACGAAGGAGACATTGCAGGATTTGAATAGTGGGAAAAGGCATACTCGATTCCATATGCGCTGGTTACACTGGTGACAAATAGCGGAGGAGTTGAAGAATAACTAATGTATTCTCACTACTTGTGATTTAAGCAGAGGGAATGAAAAATCATTTACTTACTTCTAGCGACTGTCAGCCAATTGGTTGCCTCTTCAATTACGGCTTACAATGAGTAGGAAATCATTTTCATAACATGACAAACACGCTCAACCCAATGTGATCTCCTGCTTCTCCACTGGGTTCATTACCACAAAGTCATTCAAAATCCTTCCATGGCCTATCCTTTGATAGAATGTCCCGTTGAACGAAAGCGCAAGCACATTGTGAAACACCTGCCCGGCGAATTCGCCGACATCTAGAGCTTGTGGCTCTGACGAGATAAGGACGAAGTGTGCGTCGAGCACGTCTTTGTCCATGATCGAGTCTAAGGAATCGATAACCATGGAGCCGATGACTCGTTTGGGGCTTTCAGGGCATGTGATGCAGTAGACGCCTTGAAGCTCTTCTCCATCTTCTGGCACCTGGGACCACGCATAGGGGAGGAGCTCCTTGGCCCATTCTGGGGGAGATGTGTGTGGGGAGATTTGCAATCGATAAACACAGCTCTTGAAATATAGGAAGAACCAATCATTCTGCACATCTCGTCGCGGTTTCCCCTGTTCACCAATAGAGATTGTCTGCTTTCCTCTTCCATGGCGGTCAAGCATAAGGGGATCTGTCCCGGGTTCCTTTAACTTCATCCACTCGATTGGGTCAGAGATTGCTGGAGGCTTCTCCTCAGCCCATCCGCCCGTCATACCAACTCCGCCGACCCATCCGCTCCATGACCAGCTCGGAAACCGCCCCTGCCTCCGCCTCAGCGTCCCGGAATTCGTTGGCGACCAGA
>Ga0247734_1002338_pt1 | contig 12591 bp, 14 predicted proteins | sample UWRJL103311B2_FD_180933 | JGI IMG/M metagenome (GOLD analysis project Ga0247734, IMG submission 180933) | Plant litter microbial communities from Arlington Agricultural Research Station in Wisconsin, United States - UWRJ-L103-311B-2 | ecosystem: Environmental > Terrestrial > Plant litter >... | reverse complement strand
GCCGTCGGCGTGATCACACCGTCGAGGTCGAAGAGGGCAGCGTCGTAGTCGTTCCAGTCCACGCCCCGAGCGTACGCAGGTCGGGTGTCCGGCAGGTAACGGATCCGGTGCGGCCCTCGCCACAGCCAGGTTCCACGACGCATTGCCATCGGAACCATGCGGCGTGGTCACTTCGAGTGAGGTTTGGTCCAGACCCGTCGCCCGCGCGACGGCCGGTCGTTGACCCACTGTGGCCCACCCGGGCCGCGCCACTCCCGAGGAGCACCATGCGCACGTCCGTCCTGTCCCGCTCAGTCATCGCCGTCGCGTCACTCGCGATCGGCTCGGTCGCCCTGGCCGCCGTCCCCGCCACGGCCGCCACCCCGTCCGGCATCACCCGCGACCAGGTCCTGTCGCTCGCCGCCGCCGCGCGCGCGGAGGCAGCCTCCGACGTCCTGTCGCCGGCTGCGGCCGACACCGCGTTCGACATCCTCCAGCGAGAGTGCGGCCTCACAGCGGGACAGTCCGTGTCGGAGGAGTTCGGCATCCTCCTCGAGGCGGTCGCGCCCAGCTCGGCCGTCGACGGCTTCTACCTGGAGGGCACGATCGAGAGCTCAGGCGCCCCGGTCCGCGAGTGCGTGGTCGGCGCGGTCGCCCCGCTCGCGCCCGGCTTCGCCCTGAGCGGCACGTCGACGCTGTCGGTCTCCACGGGCATCCCCGCGCTCGACCCGGCGCCGAAGCAGTCCACCCTGTCCGGCGACGTGACCGTGTCGACCATTCCCGACGTCAACGGGTACTCGCCGGTGTCGGAGTTCTCGTACTCGACCACCGGAGCGACATCCAAGACGACCACGACGCAGACGTCGACCCAGGTGCAGGTCCCCAAGACGACGGCGCAGAAGAAGGCCGCCAAGAAGACCTACGACAAGCGTCTGAAGGCTGCGAAGAAGGCCTACCAGAAGGCACTGAAGAAGGCCGGCAGCAGCAAGAGCAAGAAGTCGAAGGCCAAGAAGACGTACGCTGCGAAGAAGGCGTCGGCGAAGAAGGCCTACCGGTCGGCGATCGCCGCCGGCTCCAGGACCGTCACGTCGAGCACGACCGTCAACGACGTCCGCCCGTTCAGCACCCAGGTCACCAGCAGCTGATCACCCCCACGGGGACGTCATCCTCTGCGGCGCCTGCGGCCCGTCGAGGGTGACGTCCCTTCGTCGCCCCGTCATCCAGGAGAGTCATGCGCAGGTCGACCCTGTCCCGCGTGGTCGTCGCCGTCGCGGCGCTCGCCGTCGGCGCGACCGCCCCCGCGGCGGTTCCCGCATCCGCTGCGACCCCGTCCGGCATCACCCGCGAGCAGGTGCTGACCGCGGCCGGCGGCGTGCGCACGGCCGACGACGACTACTCGCCCGCCACCAAGGCGGCGCTGCTCTCGATGATCACGGCCCAGTGCGGCGTCACCGGTGCCGAGACGATCGAGAGCTTCTTCGGGACGGCGACCCAGGCCGGCGGCCCGACCGACGGCCTCCTGGTGCACGGCACGATCGGCACCGCCACCACGACCCGCTGGTGCGAGTTCGGCGCCGTGGCCACGGTCGACCCCTCCTCCTCGCTGAGCGGCACGTCGGCCGTCGCGGGCACCATGATCGACACGCGCGTCCCGGGAGACGCCGGCACCCAGCAGACGCACGCGGCGTCGCTGTCCGGCGACGTCACCGCGACCGCGCCGATCCACCAGACCCACGCGCTGCTGTCCGACGGGACCACGTTCACGGCGTCCGGCAACGTCGCGCGCACGACGACGACCCGGACCACGGTCAAGGTCGCCGTCCCGAGGACGACCTCTCAGCTCAAGGCGGCGAAGAGGACCTACGAGAAGAGGTTGAAGGCCGCCAAGAAGACCTACCGGAAGGCCCTCGCGAAGGCCGGCAGCAGCACGAGCAAGAAGCGGGCCGCCACGAAGACCTGGAAGACGAGGAAGGCCGCGGCGAAGGCCCGGTACCGGTCGGACGTCGCCGGCTTCAGTCTCGTCGACAGATTCACGTCCGCGACCGAGGACCGCCCGTTCTCGTTGTCGGCGACCTACTGAAGCATTGCATTTCGGAACACTTTGGAGAAAAGCTGCCCGCCAGGGCGGCGGCGCGTGGATCATGGATGCTGACCACCTCGTCGGGCTCGCACCTTGGGAGCAGGAACAGCCCGCTGACGGGGTCGGTCAGCGCCACGTGTGGCCTCATTCCTTGGGAGAAGAATGAACCGATCCATCACGCACGACCCTGCGACCGGACACCTGTCATGACGGCGTCCGGCATCACGCGCGACGTCGTGCTCGCTGCCGCCACGGGGCTCCGCACCTCCGACCCGTCGAGGTCGACCGAGACGTCGACCGACACGGCGCTGCGGGCGATCATCGACCGCACCGTCAGCCGCGGCTCGACCGAGCTGGCCGACTACACCGCCTACCCGACGGCCCCCGGAGGGCTGGTGGACGGCGTCCTGATCGACGTCTCGGTCTACAGCACGCAGAGTGGCCAGACCCGGTCCGCGACGATCGTCGCGCTGGCCCCGGTCGACGCGGGATGCACGCTCAGCGGCACCGCCAGGATCTCGACCACGTCGCAGCTGCTGGGCAAGATCATCGACACCTTGGGGCTCGGCGGCTCGGCCCTCTCCGGAGACGTCTTCGTGAGCACCCCGGTCGACACGGCCACGGCCGGTGCGCTGACCGTGACGGCATCGGGCAACGTCCTGTCCCCCCGCTCCCGGACGGCCGATGCCGCGCCGGCCACCGCACCCGGTGAACCGGCCGACTCCGGCTTCTCGATCGCGTCCGACCAGGGTGCTGCCGCGAAGGCGCTGTACGACCGGAAGGTCAAGGCAGCCGCGGCGGCGTACAAGAAGGCCAAGAAGAAGGCCGGTCGGAACAAGGCCAAGAAGAAGGCCGCCAAGCGGGCCTACGACAAGAAGAAGGCCACCTACCAGGCCGCCTATCGCAAGGCCCTGGCCGCGTACGCGGCCGCCCAGCACGCCGGATCCGCGAGCACGCCGACCACTCCGCCGGCGACGTCCGCGCCGGTGCCGGCGGTCCCGCCCGCCGGATCGGTGTCCGAGCCGGTCGCCGACCCGCCGACGTCGGAGCCCCCGCCGGTCGTCGAGCCGCCCGTGGCCGAGACCCCGCCGCCCGTCGATCCTCCGGCCGAGACCCCGCCGCCCGTCGATCCCGCCACGACGGTCGTCCGTCCCTTCAGCCTCTCGATCTCGACCGACCAGGGGTGGGCGCTCAGCGCCTGACGCGGGACCCGTCCCCCGAGGCGCTAGTCACGCAGAGCGGAGAAGTCGATCCGTCGGGCGACCACGTCGACGGCGAGCGTGTGGAGATCGACGTCCTGCGAGAACGCGTGCGCCCGGAGCATCGCCAGTGCGTCCCGGGGAGAGACCCTCAGCTGCGCCGTCACCATGCCGGTCGCCTGGTGGACCACGCGGCTCTCGGTCCACTCCTCGCTCACCGACAGCCCCAGCTCGGTCAGGCCACTGTCGCGGAACAGCGCCGTGCCGACCGTGTCGGCGACGAACTGCACGGCGCGTGCCTCCTGCAGCAGGCTCCCTGACTCCCGCTGCAGCGTGAGCAGGCCGACGGTCGCCTCGAGGGGGCGCATCGGGACGACCCAGTAGTTGCCGCGGACGGCATCGCGCCCGGCCACGACCGACAGCGTCGACCACAGGTCGAGCCCCCGCTGCTCGACCTGGACGAAGACCGGCCTGCCGCTGGACGCCGCATCGTCCGCCGGGCCCTCGCCGGCCAGCTGCTGCAGGTGCTCGAAGTGCTCCGTCACCGGATCGGTCGCGCACGGCTCGCTCCAGCGACCGTCGCCGAGCTTGATCGTGAGCGACGCGGCATCGGCGCCGAGCGTCCGTCGGGCCGCCTCGCACAGGCGGTGGGCCGGGTCCTGGTCGGTCTCGACGGCCATGAGGTTCTGGGCGAAGAGAGCCAGCACCTGCGGGCTTCGCTCCATCATGCGGCCACCTCCGACCGGCCCGCACCTGACGACGTCCGGCGTCTGGCGCGTCGGGCGATCCGGAGGAGCCACCGTCAGTGTGGCACCGACAGGGCGAGGAGTCACCCCCTCGGGACCGCACGTCACTAGGCTGGCCGCATGCCTCTCGGAGCGGACAGCGAAGTCGGACGGTTGCGCACGGTCATGCTGCACCGGCCGGGCCCGGAGCTGGGCCGGCTGACGCCCCGCAACAACGACCAGCTGCTGTTCGACGGCATCCCGTGGCTGGGCCGCGCGCAGGACGAGCACGACGCCTTCGCCCAGGCGCTCCGCGATCACGAGGTGGAGGTGCTGTACCTGACCGACCTGCTGACCCGGACGCTGACGATCGAGGCGGCGCGGCAGGAGATCATCGCCAGCACCCTCACGGGCCTGTTCGTCGGGCCGAGCCTGCAGGAGCACATCGCGTCGTTCCTGGAGGACTCCCACCCCGACAAGCTGGCCGAGCTGCTGATGGCCGGCCTCCGCAACGACGAGATGTCGCTCTCGGGGAGCGTCGCCAACCAGTTGATGCAGCCCGAGGACTTCTTGATCAACCCGCTGCCGAACCTGCTGTTCACCCGTGACTCGTCGGTGTGGCTGCGCGACCGGGTCGCCGTCACGAGCCTCGCGATGCCGGCCCGGGTGCGCGAGACGCAGCTGACCGGCCTGGTGTACGCCCACCACCCCCGCTTCGCCGGCACCCCGATCGTGCACGGACCGCACCTGGAGCACCTGGAGGGCGGCGACGTGCTCGAGCTGGCGCCCGGGGTCATCGCGGTCGGCATCGGCGAGCGCACGACGCCTGCAGGTCTCGAACGGTTCGCCCGCCAGGTGCTGACCGACGGCCTGGCGCACACCGTCCTGGCCGTGCCGATCGCGCAGGAGCGCGCGACGATGCACCTCGACACGATCGTGACGATGGTCGACGTCGACACCGTCGTCATCTACCCCACGATGTCCGACACGCTGCGTGCCGTGCCCCTGACGTGGCACCCGTCGGCGGGCTCGGACGACGGGATCGTCATCGGCGCCGAGACGTCGTTCTTCGCCGCCGCGGCCACCGCGATGGGCATCGAGACCCTGCACCAGATCGACACGGGGCTCGATCCCGTCACCGCCGAGCGCGAGCAGTGGGACGACGGCAACAACACCCTGGCGATCGACGCCCGCCTGGCCGTCGCCTACGAGCGCAACGAGCAGACCAACGCCCGGCTCGAGGAGCACGGCATCGAGGTCATCACGATCAGCGGCGACCAGCTCGGCTCCGGCCGCGGCGGCCCCCGCTGCATGTCCTGCCCCATCACCCGCGACTGAACGCAGGATGTGGGCAGGTAACAGGCTCATCGAGCCGATTCGGCCCGTTACCTGCCCACATCCTGACCGGGTCAGGCGTGACCGGGTCAGGCCAGGCGGGTCAGCTCGTCGTCGGTCAGCTCCAGGTCGAAGGACTCCGCCAGGGCCTGCACCTGGTCGACCGTGCGGGCGCTCGCGATGGGCGCCGCGACGGTCGGCTGCTGCCGGAGCCAGGCGAGCGACACCGCGGTGACGCCGACCCCGCGGGCAGCCGCGATCTCGTCGAGGACGCCGAGCAGTGCCACGTTGCGCTCGTCGTCGAGGTACGCGGAGGCCTTGTCGGAGCGGTTGGAGTCGACCGTCGTCCCCGGCCGGTACTTGCCGGTCAGGAAGCCCGACGCCAGCGAGAAGTACGGCAGCTCCACCAGGCCGAGCTCGGCGACCGTCGGCGCCAACGTGTCGGCGTAGTCGCGCTCGACGAGGTTGAACTGGTCCTGCGCGACCGTGAACCGCGCCTGCCCGGCGCCGTCGGCCACCGCGACGGCGCTCTTCAGCCGCGCGGCGTCGAAGTTGGAGGCCCCCGCCTCGAGGATCTTGCCGGCCCGCACGAGCTCGTCGAAGACGCCCACGTACTCCTCCTGCGGCACGTCGGTGTCGTCGCTGTGGGCGTAGTAGAGGTCGAGGTGATCGGTCTGCAGCCGAGCGAGTGACTCGTCGACCGCCGCGCGCACGTTGTCGGGCGACAGGCCGGGCCGGTCGGGCAGCGCGAACACCTTCGTCGCGATGACGACGTCGTCACGACGGCCGCGGCTGGCGAGCCAGTCGCCGATGATCCGCTCGGAGTCGCCGCCGGTGTTGCCCGGCGCCCAGATCGAGTAGACGTCCGCGGTGTCGATCGAGCGTCCGCCGGCGTCGACGAAGGCGTCGAGCACCGCGTGGCTCTCCGCCGGCGTGGACGTCCAGCCGAAGGTGTTGCCGCCGAGGACGAGTGGTCCGAAGTCGAGTGAGGTCATGCAGAGGTCAACGACGTGCGGCGCGGGTCATTCCCTCAGACCTGCACCTGGCGACTGATGAGGGACTGCCGAGCCGAGCGCTGCTCGGACGTCAACGGGCTCTCGTCGGCCAACGCGTCGGCGAGGCGGGCGGCGAACTCGACCGCAGGCTTCTCGAGCGCGTCGGCGTCGTGCTCGAACTCCCACACCGGCACGAGCAGGCCGTGCGCGCGGAAGTGACCGATGAGCTTGGTGCCCTCGCCGAGGGTGTCGTCGCCGGCGGCGTGCAGACGAGCCAGCGCGTTCAGCAGCGTCGACTCGTCGTGGGTCATGACCCAGCGCAGGAACCTCTGGTCGCCCATCTCGGTCCAGTACGCGCCGTCGACGGAGTCGAGGTGGACCGTCGGCGCGATCGTGTCGTTGGCCTCGGCCAGTGCCTCGGCGGTGCTCTCGGAGTCGTCGACGCCCTGGACCCAGTAGTCGAAGCCCTCGTGGACCTCGACGTCGAAGCCGGAGGCCGGGTCGATGACGTCCTGCAGACGCGGTCCGACGCCGGGATCGGTCATCCGGACGGGATTGCCGGGCTCGGTCTCGCGGGCCAGGTCGATGACGTGCGCGAGGTCGCGGCTGATGTCGCCGAAGTTGTGGGCGACCTGCAGGCCGATCCAGATCTCACCGTCCGGACGCCGGATGCCGGCACCGTTGCCCGGCAGCATCGAGCAGACCCGGACGGTCTCGCCGGTCGTCAGCGTGATGGTGGCGGACCCGGACGGGACGAACTCGCGCAGCGCGACCCAGTCGGCCTCGCGGGGGAGTCCCTCGAAGGTGCGCGCCACGAACGGCATGCGTTCCTTCTTGGCGCCTTTGCTCTTGATCCGCGACTTCTTGCCCATGACGGGCGAGTCTAGATCAGTGCGTCGTGAGGGCGAGCTCCGCGTTGACCCGGGTGCCCGCCGACATGTCGACCCACCACCGGTCGGCGACGCGGTTGATGATCGACAGGCCGCGCCCGCTCAAGGAGTCCTCGTCGAAGTCGACGGGCTTGAGGTGCCCGCCCTCGCCGCCGTCGAGGACGCTGAGCTCGAGCAGCGTGCCGTTGATCGACCAGGAGACCTCGATCGTGCCGTCCTGGCCGGGGACGCCGTGGCAGACGGCGTTGGCGATCATCTCGCTGATGACGATGAGCGCGTCGTCGATGACGTCGTTGGACGCGCGCTGGATGGTCAGGAACGAGGCCAGTCGGGTGCGGGCGATGCCGGGCGTGGACGGGGCGAACGGCAGCCTGATCGTGTCGTGCGCCGTCATCGTCATCACCGCCCTCCTGGTCGAACCGGTGACCCGTGGGTCCCGATATCACACGTCAGCGCCACATCCTTCGAACCACGGACGGTGGCGCCTATGGTCCAAAGTAACTACATGAGGGGGTTCATTGCTACTCATGTGACAGAAAAGACCCGGTCCCGCGCGTGAATTCGTGACGAGAGACCATGAGGACATGACTGATCCGAGCATCCCGACCACCGATGTCCACGCCATCCCGGCGTCGATCCCCGCCGATCTGGTCGTCCTGGACGTCCGCGAGCAGCACGAGTGGGACGCCGGGCACATCGACGGCGCGATCCACATCCCCCTGGGCGAGATCCCGGCCCGGGTCGGCGAGCTCGACCCGTCGGTGCCGACCCTGGTCGTGTGCCACCTCGGCGGCCGCTCGGCCCGCGCGACGCAGTGGCTGCACGCGCAGGGCCACGACGTCACCAACGTCGACGGCGGCATGGAGGCCTGGGAGCAGGCCGGACGCCCGGTCGTCGCCTGACCTGCCCCGTCCGCGTCACCAGGTCATCGCGTAGGGCGGTGGCGGCCACATCGGCGCCGGTGGATCGGGTCGGTGTGCTCGCGTGCGCTGGAGGCCGTGGCGTCGGGCGGCCCGCTCGACCAGCAGGACCAGCAGGACGCTCGAGACCGCCGAGGGCACGAGGTCCAGCGGTCCGGCCCCGGAGTCGTCGGACGCGGAGACGACACCCAGCGCCTCGAGCCCGAGCAGCAGGACGTTGTTGACCGCGTGCGCGGCGATCGCCGCCTCGAGCCCGCCGGTGCGGATCGTGAGGACGGCCGCGGTCACGCCGAACAGGCCGACGTCGAGCAGCCCCCACAGCTCGTACGCGTGGCCGGCGACGAACAGCGGCGTCGTGACCAGGACCGGCACGACCGCGAAGCGTGACCACGACCCGACCAGCTGCACCAGGTAGCCCCGGAACAGGTACTCCTCGGCCGCGGCCTGGAACGGCACGAGCGCGAGCACCGCGACGAGCGCCAGCACGACGTGGGAGTCGACCGCCGACGGGGCGGCGACGTCGGCCGGGTCGGTGACCTCGGTCAGCAGCAGCGAGCCGCCGATCGTCACGACCGAGACGGCCGTCGCGACGACCGTGGCCCGGCCGAGCCAGCGCCAGCGCAGGCGCCCCGTGACGGACGACAGGTAGCCGACGGGTCGGGGGCCGGTCGCCAGGACGCCGAGGAGCACGGCGGGGATCAGCACCACCAGCCCCAGCATGTCCAGGACGAAGAAGTCGAGCCGCTGCAGGTCGAGCTCGCCGGCGGCGTCCAGCCAGTCGCCGAGGTCGTGGCCCGCGTCGGAGACCGCGAACCACACCGCGGCGCCGACGACCAGGACGAGCGTCAGCCCCAGGTACGCGGCCCCGATGACCAGCGCGGCGAGCGGCAGCCGCCACCACCGGTGGTCCGGCGTCTCCCGCGCGAGGCGGTGGTACGGCGTGGCCATGAGGTGATCCTGACGTCGCGACAACAACAACGCCACCGGGCCGAGGGCCCGGTGGCGTTGGGAAGTTCGTGCAGTCCTACTTGGCGGCGGCCTTGAGGCGCGAGCCGACGCTGACCTTCACGCCGAAGCCGGCGGGGATGTCGATCGTCTCGCCCGTGGAGGGGTTGCGACCCGTGCGAGCCGCACGCGCGACGCGCTCGACGGACAGAATGCCGGGAATCGAGACCTTTTCGCCCTGAGCGACAGAGTCGAGGAGGATCTCGCTGAAGGACGAGAGAACCGCGTCGGCTTCGGCCTTGCTGGTGCCGGCCTTCGAAGCGAGGGCAGCGACGAGGTCGTTGCGTGAGATAGCCACAAAAGCTCCTTGTGAGTGATGGTGTGTGCGTCGTCCAGTCTATGAACTCACGCGCGTCGCCGGCGCGCACCCCCGGCGTGTGTTGCTGAGATTACGCCGTGATATCAGTCCCAGAGGGCCGGTGAGGGGCCGTCGACGAGGTCCACGATGCGGTCCAGGTAGACCTCGCGCGACCACTCCGTGACCCCCAGCGAGGCGAGGTGCGGAGTGCTCCACTGGGTGTCGATGAGTCCGTGGTCGCCGACGACCTCGGCCAGCCGGACCAGCGCGACCTTCGAGGCGTCCGTCGCGCGGTGGAACATCGACTCCCCCGCGAACAGCGCACCGACGCTCAGCCCGTACAGGCCGCCCACCAGCGTCCCGTCGGCCGTGCGGGTCTCGACGGAGTGCGCCCAGCCCAGGTCGTGCAGGCGGACGTAGGCGTCGCGGATCCCGGCGTCGATCCACGAGCCGGGACGGGTCGGATCGGCGCAGGCGTCGATCACCTCCTCGAACGACTGGTCGATCGTGACGTCGTAGCGCCGCACCGACCGCGCCAGCGAGCGGCTGACCCGCAGGTCGCCGGGCACCAGCACGCCGCGCAGCACGGGCGACCACCACAGGAGCTCGGAGCCGTGGGGCATCGGGAACGCGCCCTGCCGGTAGGCGTCGACCAGCGTGCCGGGAGCCAGGTCGGCGCCGGCCGCGACGCAGTCGTCGTCGGGCCACTCCTGCGGGTCGAACACCCACGGTGACGGCGGCAGGGGCACCCGCGTCACTCCAGCACCCGCCTCAGGTGGTGCAGGACGCCCTCGCCCCACTGGGTCCACTCGGCGGCCGTCGCCTCCTGGAGGCAGCCCCACCACAGCAGCGTCCGGTTGACGGGCTGGGTCACCGCGGTCGCGCGCAGCTGGGACGCGAGATCGTCCGTCGAGACCTCCCACGCCTCGGCGTACGCGGCGAGGGCGTCGGGCCACGACAGCGTCGCCTGCTGGGCGATCGTGCCGTGCGGGACGCTGAGCAGCTCGGCGGCGTGCGCCCACTGGCCGTCGCCGAGGTCGAAGAACCGCCCGTCGGCGGCGAAGACGTTCCAGGGGTGGAGGTCGCCGTGCTGCCACGTCGTCGGCAGGGAGGACTCCTCGAGCTCGGCGACCGCGGCGACGAGGCGGGGACGTGCCGCCGTCAGGTCCGCGCGCAGCTGTGCGGACACGTGCGCCGGGTGCGGGTCGGGCAGCATCGAGAACATCTCGACCATCCGGTCGTACCGGTCGAGGACCGTCGCCGGGCGGCAGTCGGGCAGGCCCGTCGCGAGCAGCGCGTCCTCGTGGTCGGCGACGACGCGCTGCACGGTCGCCGCACCGGCGAGGACGCGGCGCCAGTCCTCGAGCGTCGGCTCCGCCGCGTCGCCCAGCGTCGCCCCGCGGTCGATCGTCAGCATCCAGCCGCGCGCGGCGTCGATCGCGTACGGCTCGTCGACGGCGTCGGGCACGAGTCCTGCGAGCACCTGCTGGAGGGCCGGCTCGAACGACATGTACCCGCAGTTGGCCTTGAACCACACGCGGCCGACGTCCGTGGGGATCGTGAGCTGCGTCGACCACGGCCGGATGCGGGGCTGCTCGATCGTGCCGGTCACCTCGATGCCACGGGCGGCCAGCTCGTCGCGCGTCCACCGCTCGGCCGCGTGACGCCAGTCGTCGTGCGCGACGCGCTCGGAGAACGGGCGACCCATGTCCCCACCCTAGGCGCAGACGAGGCCCCCCAGCCGCTCGAAAGGCCCCGTGAGGTCATCGCTCCTATGCTGGACGGATGGGACTTCGCCGCACCGTTGCCGTCAATGCCGGGTCGAAGCTGGCTCCGAAGGTCGCCTCCGGGTACGTCCGCACGGTGCTCGACAAGGCCATCGACGGCATCGGGCCGCTGCGGTCGGCGGCGGCCTCGGCCGACACCAAGCTCGTCGACGCCGGGGGTGACGTCGAGAAGGCGATCCACGCCCTCGTGCGGCTGCACACCAGCCTGGCCGGGGTGCAGGGCTTCGTCACGAACCTCGGCGGGCTCACCACCGCGGCGCTCGCGGTGCCGGCCAACGTCGCGGGCGTGACGGTCGTGCAGTGCCACCTGGTCGCCGGCATCGCGCACCTGCGCGGCTACGACCTCGAGGACCCCCGCGTCCGCAACGCGATCCTGGCCTGCATGCTCGGCGAGGACGCCGTGGCGTCGCTGGTCACGTCCCACCGCCTGCCGTCGTCGCCGATGGCGCTGGCGACGTCGCCCGTGCACGACCCGGTGCTCGACGAGACGCTGTCCAAGGAGGTCACGGCCGAGCTGATCGGCCGCACGGCCGGTCGTCGTGCCGTGACGCTGATCGGGCGTCGCGTGCCGTTCCTGGGCGGTGCGGTCGGCGGCTCGAGCGACGCATGGGCGACCTGGCAGATCGGCTCCTACGCCGCCGACGAGCTCAAGGACCGCCGCCGCCCCTGACCGCCGGCGGGGTCAGGCCAGGGCGCGGACGACTGCGCTGGCCGGCTCCTTCTCGAGGATCGTGGACATCCAGACGCTGGTCGCGACCAGCTTCTCCAGGTCGACGCCGTGGCGGACGCCCAGGCCCTCGAGCATCCACACGAGGTCCTCGGTCGCCAGGTTGCCGGTCGCGCTCTCGGCGTACGGGCAGCCACCGAGGCCGCCCGCCGACGCGTCGAACGTCGTGATGCCGACCTGCAGCGCCGCGTAGGCGTTGGCGAGCGCCTGGCCGTACGTGTCGTGGAAGTGCATCGCCAACCGCTCCGGCCCGGTGCCCGCGGCCCCGAAGGCGGCCACGAGCGCCTGGACGTGCGCCGGCGTCCCGACCCCGATCGTGTCGCCGATCGACAGCTGGGACGCCCCGAGGTCGAGCAGCCTCCGCCCCAGCGTGACGACCTGGTCGATCGGGACGGCGCCCTCCCACGGGTCGCCGAAGCACATCGACACGTACGCGCGGACGTCGACGCCCGCCGCCCGGGCCCGCTCCACGACGGGCTCGACCATCCTCAGCTGACCGTCGAGCGACGAGGCGAGGTTCTTGCGCGCGAACGTCTCGGTCGCGCTCGTGAAGATCGCGACGTGACCCACGCCCGCCGCGAGCGCCCGGTCGAGACCCCGCTCGTTCGGCACCAGCACCGGCAGCGGGACCGGCCCGGTCATCGGCAGGCG
>Ga0247734_1002337_pt1 | contig 12596 bp, 7 predicted proteins | sample UWRJL103311B2_FD_180933 | JGI IMG/M metagenome (GOLD analysis project Ga0247734, IMG submission 180933) | Plant litter microbial communities from Arlington Agricultural Research Station in Wisconsin, United States - UWRJ-L103-311B-2 | ecosystem: Environmental > Terrestrial > Plant litter >... | reverse complement strand
ATAGCATAAACCATAACTTAAAATCCCACCACCTGCCACTTTTAAGAATGTTCCAATCACTGACTCGCCACAAGACTCTTCGTTAACGCGGAGTTCATATACTCTCTGATCGTAACTATCTTCCCCGTCTCCTCTGAGAAATACATAATCCAGCACCATCTATCCGAACGACTAGAGTCAGTTTGACTCCTGTACTTTATTTCCAATATAAAGAAAAGCAAAAGCAAGGCAAGGAAACCTGGTTTTGCGGCAACAGAACTCACCGGTTCCGATACGGCGTCCCGTTTGTCTGCATCCCTTCCCCGGTGCTCTCGAAGATGACTTTGTTTCCGATGACATCCAGTTCAAAAACCGTCATTTTCAGCGGGCCGTCGAGTTTGGCTAGCTGTGAGCCGATGATCTCTTCCCATGTTTTAAGATTCTGGCGAGTTAGATATAGGAACTATAATATCGTTTTCTCCTTTCTATATATATATATATATATATATATTTGTGTGTGTGTGTAGTGCAGAAACAGCAGGATATGGGAGACGAACATATGTACCAGCGAGTGATTCTGGGTCAAAGATTGGATCGACGACGATCCAGTGCACGGCGGGATCTATTGCGTCGAGAAACTTGGTCCAGTCGCCTTCTGCTGTTGGGTCGACTAGGCTGTGCACGTGTTCTTTGGTAAGCGTGAATGGCATATTTAATCAAGTTAATTAGATGATTGGTAAAGGGGAATAAGGTATGCGTTATGCGAGGTGGAGAAGGGAGTAGTTTATGGTTTGGGTGGTGACAACATATTCTTATATCCCCCTCTGAACGGTTTGGTTTATAAGCCTACTTACATGCCCCACCCCACCCATTGTCAGACGTCTCTGGGGTTTGTTTGGTTTATAGCACTTCGGTTAATTATTTTACCCCTATTAGTCTTTCTTGGCTGTATTGCCTTACATATGCGTAAAAAGATGGTGGGTGACTAACAATATAAACAAAACCAGTCTCTCAATTCAAAGATGAGTGATAATTATATACTTTACTATTGAGATGGTCCAATTCGTCCCCAACCTAGACCTTCTTAAACAGCAAATCCGTTCGCATCGTCATCTTCAACCCCTCGCTAACATCAGCACCAGAATGCTCCAGCCCCCTTTGTTGAAATAGCAATACTCTCCCAACTCTCGGTTCTACATCGAACTTCCCCGTCTCGCAGTCACAGCTTTCCCATTTCCCTTTGCCACATGTGCACGGGTCATGGAATGTCGTGGCGCCGCCGACCAGCGGGTTTTCTTCATCAGACTCGTTCAGATACAGATGTAGCGTGAACATAGAGCGGGCATCGTCCTTGTCAGCAAACGTACCATCAAAGTGCTCTAATATGAGTTAGCCGATGTAATCTCCTGCCCAATTTCCCTCTCATCTTAAATGCTTGGACAGAACTGGCCACGGAATATCTGGGATCACCTACTTCGAAAATACTCCCCAGGGCCATATTTCAAAAAGCGCATCCGCTCATTCAGTCTTTCGGCTTTCCAAACCTCTCCTCTCTTCACCGGCCCCGGACCCGTGACCTCCGCTCTCCCCTCCATCTGGATCAGCTCTGGGACATGGTCTCTCACTCTGGCCCATATCCTCGATGCCAGATCCGCATCATCCAAAACAATGCGTTCGCATTTCCTGCGTTCGGTGTTGAGTTCCGCGTCCTTGCCGGAGCCGCGGTTGATCTTTGCTTGCTCCCACTGACCCCCGCAGGTGGAAGATGCATAGGCAACTAGCTGCGCGCATTCGTCGGCAGACAAGGCGTTGTCGAGAATACAGGCGTAGAGGCTGGCGTATTTGGGGGTTGGAGTTTGAGAAAAGTCGATACGGGTGACAGTTATGTTGTTTTCAGAGTGGGAGAGGAAGTTTGGGGGAAGGGAGACGATAACTGATGAGGAAGACATAGTTGCGGTTTTGCTTTGGCAAGCTGGAACATGATTCGGATAATTTTGTTGGTAGAAAGAAACTTAGATCTTATAGGACTGAATAATGTTTGTTAATAGAAAGTTTACATTTTAAGCAATGCAAGTTATATAGTAAGTAGTACTATGCTAATACTGAATGAGTCACGCTGACTATCGTAAGTTACGGGCTGTGCCCTGCTCAGCCTGAATGACGTTGAATTGACATAAAATCCTAGTATTCAATAATAAGGTGACTGTTATTATACTAAAAATTCCTAACACAAACTTCTTCTATATCATTTCTTGCTTACCCCTATTGAAAACAACTTGACATCTTATCAACAACCAAATGAGCTGGTTAAGCGAGCGGAATACTAGCAAGCGAATAACCGAGCCGATATACCGAACTGAGTCACCACACCCGGACTGTTTCTTTGACGTAACGGCCAACCGCTGCCTCTGCTAGTAATTCTGAAAGAATGACCATTATACATATAAACAATGCCTCTGAGTTCATCAAACAAAAATAAATTTAGTTATTTCGATCTCCGGTTTTCAGTACTCGGGCGACAACAACAGAACCCTAGTTAACGGCCTCCCCTAGAAACCCACGGATTCGTTGCAACACCACCGTTGTGAGGCTATTTCGCGATTAGGATGTTGAACTCTCAACGCTAACGTAAACGCTCTATCTATTTACAACATCAGGTAGCTTGCCTGTTTCAACTACACCTAAGGTAAATGATGTATTGTTGCCAGTGCTTGCTGCCCAATGCTCAAATGTCTAACACGGGTGTACATTGCTTAGTAATAGACACCATGTATGCGACGAGATAGCCGCCAGCCTCATCAGCTGAAAACTCATCTCGTGTGTAGGTGTATTTATCGTCGTAAATCTACTATCTCGTGTCTCTTTCAAGCAAATAAAGAAAGTTACACCTAGTCTCAAGCTGACAAGGTAAAAGATTTCAGCCGCTGGGAAAGTAACTCAGCTGCTAAGTTATACATTCTTACCAGCCACAACACATATTCTAATACTGTCCGTCCATCTGCAGATACAAGTTGAATATGGACTACTCCGAGCTTGACTCAGAGCACGAGATTCGGATTCTTTGTGTTCGATCCCGATCCTTCTCCACAATTGAGTCTTCAGTGCAGCTTCTCGACGATGTTCCTATACATTGCGACCTTCGCACCGTTAGAAGAGTAGACAAGCCGGATTATGACGCCCTGTCATATGCCTGGGGAAACGAGAACACCACACTACCTATACTGGTAAAGCACACAGGCAAATCCACGGAGTATACAAAAGTACAAGTGACAGTAAACCTTTGCCATGCCCTTAGACATCTCCGCGACGATAATCTGGACGTCATTCTTTGGGTCGATTCTCTCTGCATAAACCAGAAGAACATAAAAGAGAAGGATGCGCAGGTGGAGAGGATGAGGGATGTTTATGCCCACGCGAGACGAACAAGGGTGTGGCTCGGATCTGGTGATTCGAAGAGCGACAAGGCCATTATTAAGCTTACGGGAATTGGGAAAGATGTAACAGACCGTGGAGCTTTTGGTTTGATGCTTAAAATGAGCCGTCTCTCAACTAAAAACCCAGTCGAAGCTTATGAAGCGGAGATGCGGGCCAGAGAGCTTGTTGGGGACATGTTCAAAAGGTCTGCTACTGAACAAGCTGAATCTTATGATCTCCTCACAGAACTTGGAAAAATCCTATCGAGACCATACTGGGAGAGAGTATGGATCTTGCAGGAGATCGTTATCTCTCCTAAAGTCGAGGTCTACTGTGGTAGATCAAAGATTGATCTTGTACTCTTGCATGCCGCACTCCTATACATCATTTACATGCAAATCTATATCAGCGAAGATCTCTTCGGTAAGTTAAATACAGCCTTAGACGATGCCTCAAAGGCTGGAGTAGTCGACCCCGACTATGACCCTGAGTTATTACGCCAATTCGAAGAAATAGGCTCTGTCAGCATACCAGAATCTGCAAAACTTGTTTTCGGAATGTGCTCAGGTTATCAAAGTCCTCTCAAAGAGACTGACAACATTAGTGACAGTATAACACTAGATCTGATCCAGCTTCTCATGAAGATTCGCGTAGGCAGAAAGGCGACAGATGCAAGAGACAGAATTTTTGCGTTGCTGGGTATGGCACGAGATAAGGAGAATCTGGGAATTATAACAAGCTATGCCGAGACGAATACGTGCGTTCGCTTGTATTGCGAGACTGCGCGTGCCATCATTGCATCTCCGCAGGTGGATCTTCTATCTTTCTCTCAACCGGGTAATGGTGAAGGTGAATTTCCCTCCTGGGTACCTAACTGGCAAAAAGACATTATGGAACCTTTTGGCCTACTCCCATGGCACACACCCTATATTTCTTGTGGGGAGAAGGACTTAGGGAAGTTTCGCAAACATCCCAAATTCGACAATGCCCCTATCAATCATTTGATGCTATACGGCTATCGGATTGACACCGTTGATTCGTTAAAAGATCAGTGCAACAAGGGAGAGTACTTGGAAATGAAGGACCGCCAGGCGGCTTGGAACTACATCAAGGACATTAAGACTCTATGTGATGAATCAAACGAAAAGCTCAAACAGACCGGAGAAGAAATCTACTCTGATGTTCTTGCCCGAACACTTGCTCCTCAAATTATTCCTATTGCGGGTATGTTTGTCAAAGGGTTTTTTCGTGGTGCCACCATTGGGGAGTGCAAAACTGGATGGGAAGAAGTTATCAACGATTGCATTGGCTGGAGCAACGGAAATCCACTACCCGAGAAAACAACCACGATGATATCGTATTACAATATGATGGCTCACCAAGTTTCTCGGCGACCGTTCGCAACCCAGAAAGGCTTTGTTGGTCTTGCACCTAGCCATGTGCAAAAGGGAGACGTTGTTGTCATTTTTCAAGGGGCCAAGTTTCCGTACACTCTTCGAAGAAACAGTAACGGGACGTATAGATTAGTAGGCGAGACATATCTCCACGGGGTCATGTATGGGGAATTCCTAAAACCAGGTATGATAACGGAAGAGTTTTGTCTAGTATAATCTGTAGAAAACCACTTTTTCAAATTGCATGCATGCTCTAACACTATTACACACTATCTGATCTAGAGGATCTATATCAGAACACATATTCTCCAGCAATATAAGATACAATGCGCATATGAGACTGATTCTATAATAATTATTTATCTACACTGTGAAGTATCTTTAGCGTTAATAAAGAGATTTAATCCGAACATAGCTGCCACGGCCCCCGATATAATTCGGAGGGGACCAACAATTACAATATCGTTGTCCCTAGCTACCAGTAGAATACTCTTTAACAAATCGAAGGGTTCAGACTTATAATCCTAACGAGGCTATCCACACAGCAAGCCGCCCCGCGAGCACCAATCCTGATTCATGTTTCGGGGATACAGCTTCCTAAGGGTCGAAAGTACACGTGCACGGAACTTACTACGGTCGTATATAGCTGTGATTCAGCAGTCCCTAGATTGCTGCAATGGATTTGCAAGCTTATACGGCTCCCATGTCGCATGAAGCCGTCCGAAGGAGCGCCAGCCATACCAACCACGAAAGAGTTTTAGGCTGCTCGAACGCAATGGTTAAATAATGTTATTCGTGGGTGCTGAATTGTCAAGGACCCTAATCACACTGAGAGGGGAGGTTCCTCAAGAATGTAAGAAAGGTTCTGTATACGGTGTAGTCTAAGGAGGAGAAGAGGCGTTGCCTCTTCTCACGAAGCTATATACTGTAATACAAATGTGGGGCCACCCTGGGGTGCCTTAGGCCACAACATGAATATAGTTCTTTCCCCTCACCATTCACTGATAATCCATCTGCAAAATAAGCTCCCCGCTACAAGATCTCTTTTTCAAAAATAAAAAAACGTGTCAGTTTTTTCCATGTTAAACTTTAATAAATTCCCTATATCTGGATATAGTAAGGTGTTACAAAGTTCAGTCTTTGATGAAATCCCAAGTCTCCTGTATGTCTTTCTTCACATTATATCCGTAGCACCAGTCTTTAATCTCTTGGTCTACAATTCCAAAGGTGGTCTTTGTCTTGTAGAAATCACCAGCTTTAGTTTCTCCAAAGTTTAATCCTTGATTTTGTAATACTTGATCTCGGATATCTTGTTGTGGACCTTCCGGCAGATGTAACATGTTTCCAGCATGTAGACTTGCCTCCCTCACCTGCTTAGCTCTGGTTTTCCTTACTTTTTCAAAGACGTCTACGGCTTGCCTGAGGCTGCAGTTTGATTTTTCTCGGAGCGAGAGACACTCGGTTAAGGCTTCAGCATCTTCTACGGCCATGGAAACGCCCATCGAAAGGTAGAATGCCATGGCATGAGCTGCATCACCCATCAAGATGAATTTTCCCGAATCAGATGTCCATTTAGAAAGCGATTTAACTTGATAGACTGGCCAGTTTTGAATATCTGGGGACGCCATTGAGAGTAAAGTTCTGCACAGCGGGTTCCAATCTCCAAAGAGTCGGGTTATCTCATTTTGATATTGTTCTGGTGTCCATTCGCTAGTATCCACATCATCTGGGTGTGAAAGAACGATATTAAGCTTTTGAGAATTCTTGATCATGTAAGTCATGAAGGATTTTGAGTCACCATTCCAGCAATTGCAATTATGCTCTTGGATTAGATGGGCTGTCTGAGGATTCGCTTTGATTTTGTCCACAGGTGCCATCATTCGGTACGCCGCCCATCCAGTCTTCTCTGTTTCGCCTTCTTCGTCACCAAGGAAGGACTTGCGCGCGAAAGAGTTTATACCATCCACAGCGATGACAAGATCAGCATGAAGTTGTTCTCCGTCGCTCAAAGTGACATCTCCGCGCTCAAAATCGTATTTGATTACTCTGCTATTGAGTCTTAGCTGAGCTCCTGCTTTGATTGCGTGCTCATGCAAAATTCGATGAATGTCAGCCCGATGAATCACAATATACGGGCCCCCATATCGACCTTCGAAATCTTTGAAGGGAGCGTGTCCTAACAACACCCCATCTTTGCCTCGACGAACATTGAACGAGCCGGGTAGCACCGAGTGCTCTAGGATAGCTGGTCCGAGTCCCCATTTCCAGAAATATTTAGTTGAGTTCGGAGTCAGTTGGACACCAGCTCCTATTTCGGCAAGGGCAGATGCTGATTCTAAAATGGTGACTTTATGGCCAGCCAACGACAATGAGAGAGCGATCGAAAGACCACCTATTCCGGCTCCGACGACAATTATCTCCATAATGGTAATGGTTAATGCTTAAGATGTTGGCGTTCAGAAATGAGACGATTGATGTTGTTTTGCGACTTGTAAATGGGGATGGGCTCGGTCTATTAAGGAAAGGACGCGTACGATTGAAACGTCACCCATTAGCGACACTCCAAATGGTTAGCGGCCCCATGTAACCCACTTATTAACCAGTATGTTTTCTCTCCCTTTTGTAAAGTTCTGGTTCTAAACTCGAATAGCTCTTGACTAAATCTCAGAATATGGAGATTGGGTTTTTGCATATAGTGTAGTTTTAAGGAAGAAGAAAGCTATATATTAACCCTATCACGGGTATTAAGCATCACGTAGGTGTAATCTTGAATGGTAGAAAGTGTCTTACTTCTCTCCCTTCAAAGAAGTCATGTCTAAATAATGCTAAGCTAAGTAGAGGGTACGGAAGGTACAATCGTCTGGACGTTTGAGTCTTCACAGCACGTAACTGTCCAATAACAATGAAGTTAAAGAATATTTGAATATATTCATTGAAGAACGAGGCTGATGTAACTTCTTTGGCAAGCTTATGGTAGTTTTTGTCTACATTCTCAATAATATTATTCTTTCAACTTCTTGTGTTACAGTTGACTAATATCACTTCCAGCTGAAGCTTCCTAAAAGTTTCCCTCAGATCAGGCCCAGGGGCCCAAAGGTATTATGCCTGAATTGAAATTCTGAAGCGTCGCCGAGCTTCAGTTTCTTTTCATATACTTACATCCAATATCTTATAAACAATTCCAATATACCTGTTGGTATAATCTGACCTCGAATTGTACGGGTCGGTCCGAGTATGCGGCCGCATGCGGCCGCATCGAACCCCCATATCAACACCATCACCTACGTAGGTCTTACAATATCAACCCGGATCACACTGAATACAACGTGCACTTAAGTGATATACGTAGTGGTACCCGGTATTTGAAGTGGTCCGACATTAACCTATATTCCATAAGACAGTTGACACTAGAGTCTGGCTCGATCTGAGTGAAACAGTCCTACGAGCTAGACGAATATGACATGCCCACTATCGAGATTCAGGAACTGTGGAATGTTGGGTAAATACGCAGGAGGTATTGCGTGGAGGCAATGAGGAACACAAGAAACATTGCAAATTGAGCTCAACCAAGTATATAGGAAGAAGGTTTGGGGAAGACCTACACTCAAACAAACTAATTCCTAAAGTCCATCCATTCCAAATATCCAATAATCCGGGTATATTATTTCCATCCAAGTTCCAAGTCCTACACCAAATCCCATGTGCATAATCCATCAAACGGGCCCATAGCACATTTGCCTTTCCTGTTGAGGAATTCCCGGCGCGTTAATCCTCTCCCATCTTTATTATCAAAACTAGACACCACGTATACTCCAACATGTTGTCCTGGCGCGCCCAGATCACATGCTTTAATGTCGATCCAATGCCAGAACTCATTATTTTCAAATAGAACCCAGTCCTCTTTCCTTCCATCCAAACCATTCACATGGAGTAAAAATAAATATGGCTTCCCAGTACCATGTTTGGCATTATCCCAATGCTCGCAGGCACGAGAGAACTGGAAACGTAGTACGGAAGAAGAGTTTGTGCGGATGTGCCTCTGAGGGGGCGAAAAGGAAGTCCGTGCAAGACCATGTTGTTCTATGACGCTGGATAGCTGCACTTCCTCTGCGCCGACAGGGCCGATCATATAATCTTCCCAGGTTTGAACTCCCCCATCGCTACGGAAAAAATACGCATCGTCTTGAGGGAAATGCTTAATACCAAATTCATCGTTGCTCATAGTGAAATAACTCGGCGTGAAATCTTTGTTGTACTGTTGATTGCTTACGTTTCCAGCTCCCCAACACGCGTCTAGGAGTTTCCATTCACCGCCGTCAATACGGACCGCATTCCAGGCGTGACCATCTGGTTTACAGGGGGGCACTGGATCTCCGGATTTCAGAGGAGTGTAGCCATACCCTTTTCCATGCCCAGTCACCATAACACATTCCATTCCAGCTTTGAGTGCAATAGCTACATAAAGACCAGCATAGCCGCCACAGACTGCTAGACCAGTCGTGACCACGTCCGCAGGTGAAACATATTTGACATTCTTGCTGAAGAAGGCTCCTGTATCATAGGAAATATTGTGGTGCAGCCATGTGAATATGGCACGGGCTTTGTCGGTATGTGACTCGAATGGAGCGCACAGCACATCCGCTAAGTATGCCGTCAAGTCACCACCGCGTGGGAGCGTATTCCGGGGATATTGCTCAGCTACACGATCGGGTTCAGAATAATCCCTGCAGATATTGCATCCTGATGCAGGTGCGGGATGAACTGGGCGAGAGATGATCGCTTTCACTTGGGCTGCAGCAGGCTTCGAACTCAAATTTATTGGAGGGGGAACTGACATCCCTGGTCCATCCGCTGCTGATATGCCGGTTTTCTTTTCTATCCATTTCGTGAAGGGTTCTAGCTTCCACCCATACGGGTACGGCTCCGGAGATTCATTTCTGCCATCGAACCAGTGAAGTGTAGGATACCCCTGGATATCGTATCTATCCATGAAAGATTTGTGTTCATGAACGTCAACTTTTGCTATGATCACCCTGTTAGAAGCAAACGCAAACTTTTGACCCAGCTCCTGGTATGTAGGATCTAGCTCTTTACAATATTTGCAGAATGGAGCATAGAAATAGACTAAAGCAGGTGTACCCGCCATAATAACACGATCGAAATCGCCAGAGCCTAATTCTTGAACGGCAGGACCAATTGGTCTATAGGCTGCCACTGCTGGCCGTGTCGCAAGGTTCGGTATGGGAGGGGGATTTTCTGTCTTTTTATTATTGAAACCCATCGAAAGGGCATTGCGAGTGGCTGCAGCAGGAGGTGGTAATCTTCTTGCAGGTTGGACAGGCTGTGGTGATTCTTCAGCTCCGCTGGGTCTAGATGGAACTCGTGGTGGAACAGCAGGTCTTGTGGGAAGACTTGGTCTTGCAGGAACCTTCGGCAGCAAGTCTCGCTCCACAATGGGCGGTTCCCGTATCCCGTTCGGAGTCGACTTCGTCGTTATTAATGGAGCTCGTTTGGGATTGGTAGTTTTCTCTGCTTCCTCACGTTCACGCCTAGTTGGGGGTAGCGGTGGTAGTTTTGCATGCTCTAATGGTGGAGGCATTTTCCTTCCTTCGCCAATTGACGATCCACTTGTTGCAGAAGAGCCCTGGCCCAGAGATATCCCAGATATCGTTGAGCTCACAGACATTGTTGAAGAACCTGAACCCCTTCTCCCATGTTGAGGACCTCTCTTCGCAGGTAAAGCGGGCGATAGTTGCGAGTCTTTGCGACCAGGCAGTGGTGGAGGGACATTTCGAGTAGGCAGAGTAGAAGTCCTGCCGAGACTTGCAGGTCTATCTCGATCAACTGGTGGTGGTGGAAGCAGATTGGCTTTCGCACCGATGGGCAAGTTGTTTGCCTGCTTCGTAACAGAGGAGCCATATGTGGCAATCGGAGGATTATTTGTGGTTTGCCCGCGAGATTGAATTGCAGGGCGGCTAGTAGGAACTGGTGGGGGCGGTCTCTTGCCAAATGTTTGGTGTTGTTTTGTCTGTGATTGATTGAGAGCTGCTTTTCTAGCAGCCAGAGACGTGAATACAGGTTCTTCTGCGTCTGACATTGTGTATATGAAAAGAGAGGGGCTGCAGGGAGGATGTTGTGCTGCAGATTGGTTAGAGAAGAGTGGTAGTTGGGTACTGGAATATGCAACTACCAGTGATATTTGGAAATGCGGTCTTCGGTGAACATAAAGGGTAATGAAAGTATTCAAATATAAGTCTAATTATTTTCTCCAGAAGCGAATGCTCTTATCATTGCGAAGTGAAAGGTAAAAATACATTGTATGTAGTCCGTAGACAAGGCTGTGAAGTGGAGTTTGCTGCGCCGTGCTACCTAAACCTCGCCCCTTTTAAGCCTCACATATGAGGCAAAGACAGAGTACCATAATGTTAGCCGATAAGATTAGAGGTATATAAAAGTTATCAGGCCCTATCTACCATTTTCCTAAGGATCGAGGAAAGAAAAGGTAGTTTTAATGGAAATTGAGGTCCATTTAACTTGGCGAATGCGTCCTGTATTAGTCCATTCATTAGAGTTTTCCACATCTAGGTTGTAGGTGCTATTCTCTTTTCGGCGTAGTACTCTGCAGTGGATGAAGACCAAGAATTTTGTAACTATTGATATATTTAGTACAAGAGCACTAGTTCTCCATGACCTGGATTAATCAACTGCTAATCTTCTAAGTCAGAGTCCATAGTCGTACCAATTTAAGATCTAGGAGCTAATATCTAAGATAGAATCGTAATTTTGCACAACGGATTGAAAGTATGTATTGTGTCTATTCATCAGTCTCGATCCTTCTCAATCGGTAAATGCCGCTCTAGATATTCAAAGCGCGTAGAACTCCGTCTAAAACCAGGGGTAATGCCATCTATTCCTTATTGCCCATCGATGTGCACCTCGGTGCGTTTATAATCTCAAACTCCTTCCCAATCAAATGCCCCAGCCAATATTGTATTCGTAAAAAAAATCCTCTTATCGGACCTCAATCATTTGTTCTAAAACGCTATAGTTTTTTTATGCCTCAATTCCTTGTGCCTGGCAAGGTGGAGCTTCCGAGTCCAGTTTCTCAAGTGGGCTTCCTGGCGAACTCACCAACCGTTCTTGAATCTCCGCCCGTCGGTTCAGCATGCTCAGGTATGTCTGCCACCCAATAGCAATGACTCCAGCGAAGATACTGCGGTATGAAGGCTCTATAAATGTGAAACTAAACGCGGTAACCGCTGGCCAAAGCTTGCAACTGTTGATCATTGAGATAGGCACTGTCCTTTTTATTCGGTCCCACACTTCTGGAAGAGAGTCGCCCGATAATAGGGCTTGCATGCCGAAGAAATAACTGTTGAATATGGGAGTAAATACGATCTGGTTGACGGCGACCTTAGTAGCAATGGATAGGATTTTGGAGGAGTAGTTGAAGTTGTTGTTTAGAAACATAAACCTTCCAAGATGTTAGGTATAATTACTTCAATTCTCAGATTCCCATCAGCTTACCATTTATAGCTGGGTATAGATGACCCAGCGCTTAATATTAAAGCTCGAACTGTTCTGGCAGGATCATACTCTTCACCACTTATTTTCTGGGCAGACAGATCGCCAAGCACCCAAATAAACAGAGAGCTCACAAATTGCGTTGCATATGGGCGTCTCCGTTGGCTTCTTCCAAACGCCTGGATGCCTTTGCTTACTGGTCCTAAGCGGTGCCATATAGGTAACACAGGTACTGTGTTTGCGACAGGAACTGGAGAACCCGCGGGGTCAATATCTGCCCCCTTC
>Ga0247734_1002336_pt1 | contig 12602 bp, 11 predicted proteins | sample UWRJL103311B2_FD_180933 | JGI IMG/M metagenome (GOLD analysis project Ga0247734, IMG submission 180933) | Plant litter microbial communities from Arlington Agricultural Research Station in Wisconsin, United States - UWRJ-L103-311B-2 | ecosystem: Environmental > Terrestrial > Plant litter >... | reverse complement strand
ACACCAAACTTTCATAGTTTGGTGTATTGGGTTTACCGGTTACTATATTGGTGCATGTGGTTCTCACATTTCTGCCGCTTGGTCTGGATTCATTGGATTCGCTACATACTGCTTGAAAATAGAGAAATACGAGCAAGCATTTGCCATTCAGATTTCATGATTGATATATTTGTCTTAGCTATCCCTCTTCCTTCGGTACGTCAGCCTGCGCCTTACATTTCACCTTGAAGACGTTACAGTGGGCACTAATCGAGGGTCATTAGATCTGGTCTCTTCATATGACTCTCATTCGCAAAATTAGTGTCACCTGCGTTTTCATGTTGGGTTTAATATAAGCAGCTGCTCTCAGAAGCTAATTTCGAACTTGGAAAGGCTGATATTGATACAGCGGATATGGAGCCTCTATTGTACGGCTTGTGACATTTGTTCGAATCTCCAAAGAGTCGTTAGAGCCAGGAGTGCTACCAGACGTACAATGTATGGCTATCTCTTGGCCTTGTCTCATCCCTTACCCGCTGAATTTGATTTGTACTAAACAACGTTCTCCTATATATTGAACAACACCGAAGCAGTCTGTTCTCTGCCGTCGAAACTGGGTTTGGGATAGTTGCTCTCAACCTGCCAGCTATTTGGCCATTAATTTCCAAGGTATCTGTTGAATCGATTGTGCGCAGTGTTCGCAGCATCGGTTCTCTCAGTAGCGACAGTCGTCACTCTTCCCGCAACATATCTTATAACAACATTAAGGTTGAAACTAAGAAAGATGTCAGGAGATGATGATATCGAACTGGTTCCACAAGTCCCCGGATCGGCGCACAACGCGATGGCAGAGGGCGACTGGCAGAATCGAACCGATGGGGCAAGTTCCAGGGCTGATGCTAGGAGCTTGGAAGAGGCAATATATGTCAAAAAGAGCGTACATGTTTCGGGAGAAGAGAGAGTGGCGGTTACCTGAGGATATTAGTGTTTCTTACTCTGGCCATCACCTCGTTCCACTTAGCCTGGTAGTTTTTCAGAACTACAACTATACGTGTTGGCTATTACTAATTTCGAATCTCTCAGCCTTTTATGATTATAGATGCCTAAAGATACGCGTACTAGTACATAACCGTCCACACAACAGAATGACCAAAATGTAGTATTGACCGTACGAGGAAGTTCCGTTGGTAATAACTCATCGTCAATACATTCTTTTAATCATCTATGAAACCTCACTTGGCGGCATTTTCCGGCTATTCCGTAACTACTATGAGGTCAGAGAATGAACAAATGAACGAATGAGCCCCTTATGATGGATCATGGTGAGCCACCATGATCCAAGATGCCAAGGACCCTATATCACACTGCGAAGGGAGGTTCCTCAAAAATGTAAAGAAGGGTTCTATATACCGTGTAGTCTAAGGAGGAGAAGAGGCGTTGCCTCTTCTCACGACAGGTAGAAATAGAATAGGGCACGAAATATATTATATCATAGACACACCTATGGGGGTACGTCCCCATGGTAGGCATGTCCAGGGTCGTGACACCTAGCGTGGAATTATACTGTGAGCAGCTTGGGTGGTAATTTTGTGGCGCGGTAAAGTGGTAGAAAATAAGGGTATCACGTAAGGAGCTTTAGCTTCGTATAATTCTTCTCTTCTCTTCTTTTATCAAGCAGTTAGAAACTTTATATTAATTCACTTATTTGTCAAGACTTAGCATTAGGGGGTTGTTAAGAATTGCCTGACCAGGGGTCACTTGCTCCAGCGAAGGGAACAGCTTATAATATTTATATAACGAGAACAAAGGGTTATTGAACAAAGGGTTATTGCTGTTTGCTTGATAATTTGTTAATTCCTATTTATAGAAGCTCTGACAAACTTATAGTATATAGCCTACCAACTATTCCTATTTTAATTCTATAAGATTTGAGATATTTTATTAAAGTTAAATATATGCTACCTATTAAAATAGTAAACGATTAGTAGAGACCGGGTTGACCGTATTACGTGCATTAGGTTCGTATTGGGATTGAGATAATGGTGCATATTACGTTGCGCCATCATCTATGTTGGAGGTCGCCAGGTATTTTTAACCTTTACATGAATATTAGGCTAGGAGCATAATCACCCAGCTTTAGCCTTATATTGCCTTTTTTTTTTGGAATACAGTAATACTCGTACCCCCCAAGTTTCTAGTATAAACCCCAGAATTTTAAATGAAGCGCCTTGAATTCGGGACTGATAAAAAATATATTTCTGTTTGAGGTGCAGCGGATTTTAGTTACTCCCTCAAGGGATTCAGACCTATCCTTGATGGTCTTTGGGATTGCTCGGTTAAGAAAATGGCGTATTTATTTCTTTTGGCGTCAATTCCCAGGTATTTGCAGCGGGGAATCCGGGAATCTGCACAATGGCTTCAACATTCGATGGAACCGGGCCAGTAGGACCACAGCCTCGTGCGGCTGGAATTCCGATGTAGCCAAATCATATCCGTAGCGACATATTGTAGATGTCCACTGCAACCACACTGCATATCCCCTATTCCCTTCGTTCACTCCATCAATAATCATCTTCATTAACAGCCTCGTTGCAGGCGACAAATTATGTTGTGTTCTCTGTTTCTCAAAGCGGGCAAGATGTTACTCTGCATGTGAAAACACAAAGCTTTCCTAAGGCTCGATGTTCCAATACCATTGCCAAAGATATATTTACCACCATCATTGCCGTGTGTTGAATGCATATACTTAGCAGCTCTGTACAAATTTATAATTCCCGGACTTTTACTTCACAGTATGATAAGCGAAAAGCCCTCAACAGAGCACATCGTGTACACACCCGTACAAGATGCCCAGCCTCAGCATTCCTTGACTCCTGATATAAAAGTTCCTTTTGCCTCCCCAACTTCTATCGAGACACCTGTCACCAAACGCTCTGAAAATAGCGCGAAAATGGATTCCAAGGTCAATGATTCCGGACCTACAATTACTGTGCAAAGTCTGCCAAGATCTCACTCTAAAGGGCGGAGCAGCAAAGCGCAGAAGTTTACACGTATGTTCAATGCTCTTGAAGATTGGTGGATCTTTGAAACATTGTGCTGCATTTGGGCCTTATGCAACCTATTCGCAATAATAATCACTTTGGTGATTCATCAGGAGAGAAGCGTTCCAAACTGGCCGTATGCAATATCAATCAACTCCGTGATCTCTATCTTCACTGCTCTTTTGAAAACTGCCCTGATGGTCATTGTGGCTGCTGGTAAGTCCTAATGTAACTAAATCTTTCAGATTTACTGACTCATGTACAGCAATAAGTCAATTGAAGTGGCATTGGTTCAGCGAACCACACTGCTTAGCAGATATTGAACACTTTGATGGCGCTACAAGAGGACCTTGGGGGGCTTGTATTCTGATGCTAGCAGCACGCAAACAGTATGTCCTTTCAAACCCGGAAACACTTCTTGCTGACTTGTAAGCTATCTTGCATCTTTAGGTGCCTTGATCACCATCCTTGCCCTTGCAATCGACCCCTTTTCACAACAAATCATTCAATACTATACCTGCATAGAATCACTTCCAGGTAGTATAGCCAGTCTCCCTCGCACGAATAACTACACAGATGGGGGATTTCTATCCAAGCCTGGATTCGCTGAGTTGGACAGCATAATGGCCGCCGCCATGTACATGGGTACTATCGATCCTCCAGTGAACCCTTCATCAAACATCGCCTTTGACTGTTCAACAGGCAATTGTACCTTTCCCGCCATGCAGAATGCAACTTTTTCGACTCTCGGGATCTGCTATTCCGTCATGGATCTTACCAATTACATCAAACCAAACATATCTCAAAACGTAACCGTTGGGTACTGGCTTCCAGATCTCTCCTGGGGCATGCCAGCCGATAACTCAAGTTACGCCGAAGCAAATGTTGGTCAGGATAATCTGGGTACATCCGGGCCAGCTCAATCACTGGTCACAGTCGCCAATAGCCATTGGAAAATGCTACAGCCGAAGAAGGTCATTGAGAATGGCCCAGGTTTTACACCCGATTTCGATGGTCTCTTTACATTCGATGCCATTATGCTGAACGTCAACTCATCCTGCCAGGTCATGGACGGAGATATACACCTTAGCGAACGCTGTGAGAAGTATCCATGGGCATTTCGAGCCTCGCTATATCCATGCATCAAGACATACAGAAGTAAAATCGTCAAGGCTATAGCGGAAGAAACCCCCATCTCAACCCTACCACTTCGTAAAACAAACGCCTCGGCAGTTGAAGTGACTACTACGGCCAACCTGACATACTCCCTAGCAACTGACAGCATATTAGTCAACGGCAGCTGGCAAAGATGTCAGGTTTCTGATCATTTCACTGAGTCGACACCGATCCCTATCTCTGTCAACAAAACCTTACAACTGTATCCTGAAGAGCCAACCTTGTGGTATCCGACCGCATGCGTCTGGATGCTCGACTACGTTCCGGCATTAGCAATAAATCACTTCCTCTCATGGATGTTCGATGAATCTCCACTTCTTGCTGTCACCAGCAACACAGTTATTACTGCAGGATCGATCTGGCTGAAACCTCTATACCGGAACGGCACGGCCGACATCGACTATGTAAGCAATTATATGAACGGCCTGGTTGGCGCCATGATAGCAATTATTCGTCAACGGGGATCCGGAAGAGTTTTAGGAACAGTTCAGATATCACAGACATGTATTCGTGTCAACTGGGCTTGGTTGTCGCTACCTGCTGGCTTGGTAGGCCTGACTCTTCTGCTTTTGATTTGCACGATTCAGAGTTGTCAACGCAGCAGCTTATGGACTTCGACTCGAAGCTGGAGATGCTCAAATTTGGCCCTACTGTTTCATGGCTGTGATGATGAGATGCGCCAAAGGGTGTCAGAGATCGTATCTAACAACGAGATGATGAAGGTCTCAAAGTCGTTGGTTTTAGAATTGAAAAGGACTTCGGACGGATTAAGATTTTTGGAGTGAGCAAGTGCATAGGATACCTTGAATCTCAATTAGGCGTTGAAGTGATAAGTCTAATAAAAGAAAAGGTCTAACGTTTCCTGTTATTCTACTCGAAGGGGTTTTTTCCAGGTCTGGTTTAAAAATTAGCTGTGTTAGCGACTCTTTACTCACTTTAGGGCCTGTGCGTTATCCTTTATTTGCTTTAGGGCTTAAGCGTCTGTCTGTAAGGCTTCTAATGGCAAAGTGAGACAAGCCTCTTAAGAGATTAAACTCTTATTTCATACCAAGTTAAATAATATAATTTTAACATAAAGCTTTAATGTAAAACTTTATATTAGGACGGAGTGAGGTGGTAGGAAATAGGAGGGAGTACATATTAACTGTCAGATTTGTAACGCCAGGCTAGTTAACCAAGTGAAGTTACTAATTAACACAGAAAGGTTTAACGGGACGGTCCCAAGGGGTCCAGCCGAGAAACTTATTACATGCATTGTTTGATTCCTGCTTCACTTCGTCTAGTTCTGTTTTACTCTATCATTATATCTTTTTTCAGCTTCAGACGCAAGATATATTTCTTTATAATTTACGAGCACCTCAGGCAATTGTTCTTCACCGAACCTTCTTCGATTTCGAGCCACTGGTGCTCGACGCACCAAGAAAGATTCGACGCAGCTCTGAGTCTAAGTCCGAGTCTGCCTCAGTCTTTGAAATCAGATGCTCTAGTATTCGGCCCTTGACAGTCGTCAACCATTCCTCAAAACTGCAAGGCGCATTATCACCAGCAGGAACTCGCAGCAGTCGTTTCCTTTTGGTTATGATATGAGGTGCTAGCTTCATAAGCACAGTGACTGAGTGGCCGCAGAAGTCAATTTCAATACAGCTGATGCAGACGACACGTGGATCATGAGGCGAGAAAGAGTGAAGTTAATTTTATCCAGCCCAGCAATACAGTGTCTATAATCAGATGCATCGTACTCTGGAGACGGGAATTAGTCTAAAAGCAGCATGTAGCAGAATCGGAAAGACTCTACGAGTATATTAGCTTTATCATACAGTTGATACCCAAAGTTAATGCTGAGGTTTTCAATGGTTAGCCAGAGCAGCACTAATATGTTGACATGCTCTTCAATCGAATTGACATCATTGGTTTTCATTACTTGCTATAGTGATACAGTGACTTTAACTTCTATTTGCAGCGTTCTCGATCTCTGCACCTACGCGGTCAAGGACCTCCTGACTTGGAAGATTTGTGACCATCAAATACATGGCTTCGCTCTTCAGCATCTTGCTCATTGGCCGCTTTTCCTTCCTCTGCTTCATTCCGTCTTTCCGAGCACTCCGAAAATCTCTACGTACGTCGTGTCGAGCACCAGATGGCCCGCTCGGATTCCACTTGCCTCCGGTAGCGAGTGATATAAATCCGCCACTGTTTGCTGCTGAGTTGGGATCGCCATACACTGATGCAAACTCTTTTTGTGGTGCAGCTGGGAGTTTAGAATCTGGATGCGCTGCGTCGAACGTCGCTGCTGCGCGGCGATCCATATAATCTTGCATGACATGACCAAATCGCTTAACCGAATTTTTGTTTTGTTGTGGGCTCATCTGATCAAGTTCGGGAAATATGAGAGGTGCTGGCTCCGGGATTTCCACATCAGTTTTTATTGTCATGTCGCTACTGCTAACAACACCCTTCCACTTGTTTTTCCCATCACGCTTCTCTATACTTTTGGTAATGTTCTGTTGGAGGTCGGCTTCTTCTAGTATCTCATCAGAAGACGGCTTGTACTTGATGACCATACAGAACAGACCCCTAGGTTTGAAGAACTTCTCATTCATAACATCGAGATACCGGTTTTGCTGGAAGTTGAGGTGACCACGCCTGGAAAGCTCAATTGATGTATGTATAGCCATGGAGACCATATGGAGCATAGGACTGATGCCCATTGTAATTGCAGAGGCGGTGCCTGCCAACAGGATCGCCGCGTTCGTAATGTGGAACCAGGAATTCTTACTGATGCTCTTTTCAAACCCATCAAGGAATTCCAACCAAGTCTCCTGGTCTATTCCACACCCTCCAAGTACAGGCGCATATGCACGGACGAAACCTTTGTGTTGAGACTTTATTCTTCTTTGCGGCAGGAGAACATCCATGGGCAGACCGTTACTTTTAGTTGGTCTTGGTGGATGATTATTGATAAATGATTGGAGCATGAATTCCATATCAAATTCGTCACTAGAAGTGTTTTGCGGACGGAAATTGGTGCTGGTTTGCAGCGCTTGAGCTTCGTCAAGGTCCAGAATCCAGTCTTCATAACCTGATTCATCACTGGTCTCCCCAGCGTCGATGATCTGCCCATGATTCCCCACACCCTGAGAACCCGAGTCTGAGCCTTGGGTTGCTGTTGTACTCTCAGTCGTTTGCTGTGCGGCCTTGCGTTCACGTTTGTCTGCGCTGTACTCTTTGGCAAGGCCGATTGTACCACTAACTATCTTCGACAAAGGTCCACCACGATTCAACATTGTATGCGAGCACCAAAAAATTGGTAGGATGATGACTGTATGGATTAAAGTAAGATATGTTTGAGTCGAGAAAACTTGTATTTTCAATCATGCTAGTTGCAATATATATGGCAGATGTATTACCCATGTAAGATAGGTACTTTGTCTGCGCCTTAGACTAACGTCGCACGCATTCCCCTTTCGGGCTTAGCACATCATCCTGATCCAACGAACGCAGGTAGATTGAGCATTAGATACCCTGGTCGTTTTAGCTTTGTCGATCTTGAGATCAAGCTTTGTAGATTACGAGGGCCAAGACTGCTTGTCAACCCTTCGTACATCAAAAAGCTTTACTTCGGTCCAATCCACCCGTCTCAAGGTCCAAAAGGTAGCTACTCAAACTAACTACATTAAGCTTCCTATCCCTGTCACAGAGCTTCCGCTAATCGGCGATCGCGCCAGCCAATCCTTCGCACGCATCACTCGATACGGTATGGTACCAGGCCTACCGATTATCTCGTAAACAAACCGCCCAATCACAAAGCGCAGACTCTAAATTTGGCCCTGGTAGAGAACCAAGCAGAGACAATTCAACGCTAACTGGATGGTAGCCATTCTATCAAGTCGGAACCAGGTCTGCACAAGCATTAAATAATGCTAATTTCTATAGCTTTCTGCTTAAGAAAATTGCTTTCGTATTATTTGTGTCACAAACACCCCTTTCAAGCCCAATTACTTCGCGTAGACACCGAAAGCGATAAGTTGCTGTAACATATTCATTCTTGCGCATGTATTTATGTTCAGTGAGTAGCCAGACTATCTACAAGTGGGCAATTTTGCGATTCCCGATCTGCTTTCAACTTTGTGTCCTCATGTGTAGTACTCCCATATGTCCGTAGCATATCACCAACGAGGGGAATATCGGAAACCATAAATCGGAGCAGAGACAGATAACTGAGAACCCTACTTCATTTATGACGCCTATTTCAGGTGTGGCTGTCAATCATGCACAAGAATATGACGTGCTTTAGGCTCAAAACACAGTTAAGAACTGAGAATGTCGATAGTCTATAGCACTGACTATTGTGTATGTGAGGAGACAGATTCAATCGATCAAAAATCACTCTAGATGGTACTCCATTATCATAAAAAGTGTCCATCACAGACGCATGATAACAGGTCACTGAGAAACTCTTTTCTTCCCCGGTAGTTTAATCTGCTTTACTGCTCCAGACCCCATAACTGTATCGGGAGTTGTGCATATCGAGATGGCTGTATGAAAGTCGCTACTTTAGCAAAGCCAAAGTGGCTTTTAAGACATTCTCTCATCTTGCATATCCAATCTTTACGAGCGGTGAGGTTAGCGTCGCTGATAACCACCTGATCGACACACAATCCGACTGTGGGCAATATCTGTAGTAAGAGATAGCCTTGGAGGCTCCGGATTTGATCCCTGCTTTTGAGACTAGACTGGTTTGGAGCTGCGAAAGGAGTAAGGCAGGATTCGCACAATCGATCTATCAAGGATAACAAGCAACATTGGATGTCCTTTTGGATCGTTGTCATGGGATTTGAAATTGTGGGTGCCTTCTCGAGGGTCATGTGTGTATAGAGAAGCACTTGGCAAAGTACCAATCGTGTTACCCAGTAAAATCTCCAGAGCATTTGTGATACAGGAGATGGATACTGATGGACACATTCGGGTACCCAATCGCCATCAAGTAATGCGCCGAGCCATTGTAGCTGTGGAATTGTAGATAATGACTTTTTATCATATGCATATGCTCGTGGTAGCTTCTTAGACCAACGATCAAAATCTCCAGACAAGCTTATACCGCAATTTGCGATTTCTGATAGCTGCTGTAAACCTGATGAAGTTTCAACGGCACGAAATGCTGATCTCCAAACCGAGAATAAGGTAGCTGCGTCAAACACGAGTTCGCTCAAACTGGAGACATGCTCCAGTTTGGCTGGGAAGATCTGCATGACTTGTGCCTTGCGGATCAAAGGTGCATGACCGCTGATGATACAACCATGTAACTAGATGGAATGATTGATGAGTCGTACTTCTTTCTAAATGTCTTGGTGACTACTCTTACCATCTGTCTAACTATTGTTGCCGAGACTTCTAGATCTGCCGGCCGTCGCGTGGGGGCGGCTTCGCTTCGCATCTTCAGAAGTATGGCTGCACCGCTCATGTGGGACATCCACGATCCGTTGGAGGCCATACCTGGATCTACTAGAGTCTGAGATGTGTTTAGCTATTATCTTCTTGCATCTTTATTTTCCTCACCTCATAGATTCCTAACAGCACAACGGAAATCAATATTTCGCGGGTGGATAAAAGGCTGCTGTTTGAGTAAAGTTCACTTCTCAGCATACGTAAAGCCTTCCCACACCATGTTGCAGCTTCAGCAAGCAGTTCAGGTTTGTCAAACCTCTGGCCATAGCTCGCATTGGCGAGTGCAGTGATGGAATAGTAAACCAGGCTCTTCGGTAGAGCTTGTGTGTACGTTGTAGGGAGGCTGTTGAACCAGGAAATGCTGATACCAGGGGCATTGGACTTTACTATGGACCAATCGTGAAAGAATGTTCCGAGTACTTCATCACTTAATGGTGTGTTCTGGGGACAGGTGCAGAGGTAGGTAAGTATTTGATACAACTTCGAGCAGGACCGCTCATGAAACAAAATAAGACATGACTACCCACCAGGATTACGCTGGGGTTTATTTTGATTGGCCTGGATCTCAGTAATTCTCGTCCTCCTGTGGGTCCGATATTCATCGATTTGCTGTTCTGCCAGCGCCACGTCCGCTCGAATATGTCACGATACTCGCAGTCACTGTACCCGACCTTCTTGCAACGTTCACACATAGGCTTGACCTCATCGCACTGTAGTGATCAGCTATTAGTGCTATGCACATATCGCCAATGTAGATTTTGCCAGCCCACCTTGATCTTCCTTGAGCGACAATGATTGCAACCAGTACTAGGCAACCCACGCGATCCGAGCGACATTTCGGATACTGCTATCTGACTGCATAGTCACTATTAGAATCTTACATCGCACCTCGGTATCACCGCAACGCACCTAGAGCCGACACCGCTTTCTAGATTGTGAAATGTATGTGTTACGTGACACACACAGCCTCCCGCATAGGTAAAGGTCAAACAAAAATAAAGGTAGATGGAGAATTATGCGCCGTTAACATGGATTTGGACCATTGGTGTGGCGAAAAGGGACAAAGGATTCTTGATGAGACGGTGGATCCTGTGCGTGTGCGGCGAGAGCTGAATAAATTACTATTCTCCACCCTAAATGCATAGTCCTTTTCCATACGGACCTCGTACTATGGGGATTAAATAATGGTGGGGCCTTATATCCGGGGCACCTCGCTAAACGGCACCTCGCTTAATCCTATTTAATACTAGCTAGCAAATCTCGTAGCGAGAAAGAAAGCAAGCTTGATTATTTTGGAGGGGTAATTATTGTGAAGTGTGACATGAAGAGCAACGATTGGTAGTAGAGTAATAGTCGAATCAAGTAATATCAAGGGTATCACGATCGGAGTATCGACATCTGAACCTTCCTTTAGGGATCTTAAAGTTGTCAGTACAATACTAGAGCTCCAGCAAATACCTATTAGCCAATTAGAAAGCTGTACATTAGTTACTAAGCAACTGTTTGCGAATTAGCCCTGCTTCTAACCCCATACAACACCACTATGCATTTTGAACTAACCAAGCTTTAATTAGCCATGGCTACTACTTCTCCTTCGAAAACGACCCGTGACATACGAATTGCTATTCATACTGTTTTTAGATTCTGAATTCTTTACGCAAAAATCAATCTGAGAAGAGTAAGGGGTAACTCATGCTCAGATACTCTATGAACGAAGCCTTCTTATTATATTGATTATATTGAAGAGTGGTTACCGGCCTTGCCTTCGCACTGGCCGAACCGATAATGCGACCAAGAAAAAATCTGTGAAATTATACTGCCATAGGGAAATTGACTAGTTACCTAAGCAGAACCAAGAGATCCATGTTGCGGTCATCTCACCATCAAGGCACCGTTGACTTACTGTGCCACATCTTGCCCGCGTCATAATTATGGGCGTTCTTCAAGCTTCATACAATACAAGAACACGAGCACCGGGTATACTCGAGCATTGTCCCTATGATGGGCTCAGGTGCGACGACCACACTCAAACTTAACACCGAAACCAATGAGACGGTTCAAGACTGTCAATTATTCCTGGACACGGTGTCATCAAGACCAGAACTGCTTTATTACCACAGATAATTAGTTAACCACGCATTTATACTTCTCAGGATCCTTGAATTTACGCAGTTCACAACCCATTCCACAAGCAGAAACAAAAAGCATACTGTAAAGCCGATCGCTAAAGGGATATAAAAAGCAGAGACAAGCCTCTAGTCAATACCCTCTCATCATCAGTATCTCAAGACCATGCAATCAATTTACCAAGAACTCAAAATACATTGCTTCTCAAATGCGGTAATTTCTGTTTTAGCATTAGGTTCAGCTATTAATTTTAGAAGTCCAGTTTCAAAAATGTGGGACAACACCCATTATTTCGTTTTCCCATAACACCTAAAGATAAAATTATACACAAGTCCGCTTATCGGTAAAATAATACTGAGTCAACTCTTACTATAAAGTCAAGAATTACAGCGCATAACTGTGAGCAGTTTAGATGCCAACAATGATATATTTGCCTCGACAGCCTTGCGATCTTCCGGTTCACAGTGATTTCTCACGTAGCCCAAGAATCAGGCAGAGTTTAGGGGATAATTACAATACCAAATCTAGTTAAGATATCTTTCACCCAGACTTAGGGATCCTTAATCGCCTGGAATGAAGGACCCGTTTCAGAAAACAATGTTAAGCTGACTATTTTCGGTCTTCAGAGAGAGAGATAACAAAGAGAGATGAGGAGGAAAAGGAAGAGAAACGAAGAGGATTGAGGTAAATACGCATAGAATGATATGGCCTATACCTTTCACCGAAAAGTATGAGAACTTATTACCAAAGAATTCACGAAGGTCTGCGGATACTAATTCTTCCGGTACCAGACCGCGCCACGACACATATCCCGCGTACGTTGCATTTGCTTCT
>Ga0247734_1002335_pt1 | contig 12606 bp, 7 predicted proteins | sample UWRJL103311B2_FD_180933 | JGI IMG/M metagenome (GOLD analysis project Ga0247734, IMG submission 180933) | Plant litter microbial communities from Arlington Agricultural Research Station in Wisconsin, United States - UWRJ-L103-311B-2 | ecosystem: Environmental > Terrestrial > Plant litter >... | reverse complement strand
TTGCACTGAGGATTTAGAGGCTTCGTGGTGTGTAGATACCCCGAAGGACCAATGCATCTTCAGTTAGGCCAATGGTGTTAGTTCCAAGCAATACCTCGATCTAACCAACTTCGCCAACCCCCCAGCCGATGTTGGAGGCGGAGAAGTACAGTGGCTCGCGTGGGCTCGAGTGGGCTCTCAAAGTGACCGGTCACATCCTCACTTTTGTGGAACTGACGCTCGAACTAACGACTACTACCTTCCATCGTGAATTCTGATACCTTGCCAGTTAATCAAATCACCACATTATCCAGTATTAGCTGGGGTGATCTGGAGTAGTAAGGGGATGTCGAAGGAACTGAAGCAAGGGGCCGAGAAGATTGAGATACTCGGCAAGTGGAGCCAGGCGCTAGAGCTGAAAGAAGTTACTATGTTGTTATAGTACCGAGAGTATAATGGATTCAAGCGATCCCATGACTTGAGCAAAGGATTCTAGTTCAGTTCTTTGGGCACCGATGGGCGGTGAACACCACACAATGTCCACCTCCTAAGCCATCCACCTCAGCTCGTGGCCTCTGGATGGAAAGCAGATCTAAAGCTCGCAGACATTTTATGGTTGTTAATCCTGGAAGTGGCACAATGCAATACCTACTTACGTGCCTACATACTTACATGCCTACATACCCACATACTGACAGACAGGTAACTCATGCACAGTTAGCATTCTACTCGGGCGACGGGCACCAGTAAAGGACGTATCAAAGCAGGCATCGATCAGGTAAGGTTACAATAGCCTCGCAATTGGTGGCCCATCTCGCGATTGACAATCGGATGACGGGGACATATTTTCTACTGAACAAAGATCAGATATCTCTGGTGCATCCGAGATTGCATGATTCCAGTGGAGGAGATTCTGTTATTGCAGGATGCGAATCTAGTATCATTATCAGAATCTCCAATATCATGTACGCAGATTAGGCAAAGCAATGTCATTGCTACTATAGAACAAACTAGCTGATTAGTCTCTTTTAGCTATGCATGCTCTTGCTTTTTCTCCGTGGCATTGATTGCCTGAATCAACCACACCACACCAGTTCCAAATTCCTCCACCTCCCGGGAGAGACCTGTTATCTGGAGTTTTTACCAGCCTGCTCTATTATGGGATATTGAACGCAAAGAGGTTGAGTCAAAGGTGGATGAAATTAAAAATCCCAGTGAATCCCCACACCAATCCACCTTTCTATCCACTTCCCGATTTTAGGTTACTTCGTTCAATAGAAGCCGATTCTTATCTCGGGTATACCGTTCAATCTCGACAATGTCGCTATTGGAATTACGTACCGGCTTTGCGGTTTTCTATTTAGTCATGATCTTCCCTCCCTTCCTCTCTTAGTTCCTTCCTTAACAACAGGCACCAGCCCCTGCCGACTTCTTCAAGCATTTTGCCACCTCTGCTTTTTATATGAATTTGGTCGACAATTACGCTTAACATCTTATGGTTCATCTCGAATGATCACGAAACTCTCAGACTTTGAAGTCCTATACATTTTACTACAATGGCGCCGTCCGCAGTTCTTGAAGTTGCTATCCACGAGCAAAGGGGCCAGCCAATCTCAACTAATGGCATAAAGCCGGTTAAGGTTGAGGGAGACACCAATGCTAGAAATGGTAATAATAAAGAGGTCTTGAAGCGCCCAAACTTCCTTCTCGACCGTCACCTTCGCAAAGAGTACCCAGTCGTTCTTGGCGGCAAAGGCAACTACCTCTTTACCGCTGATGGACGTCGAGTATTCGACGCTACAGGCGGTGCTGCCGTTTCATGTCTTGGCTATGGGAATGAGCGCGTGATTGAAGCAGTTCATAATCTAATGAAGACCGGAGTACCTTACCTCGCCTCTATGATGTGGGGAAACAAGGTGGTTGATGATCTCTGTCAAGAACTAATTACCGGGACAGAGGGGAAGATGTCTCGAGTTTACTTAACTGGCTCCGGTTAGATATCTAATCCTCTTTATCTGATTGATAACTCATTCATTTAGGTTCTGAGGCTATGGAAGCTACTATCAAGCTTTCTAGACAGTTTTTCTATGAGAACGACAAGAAGACCAAACGAGTTAACTTCATTGCTCGTGAAGGGTCCTATCATGGGAATACTATCGGAGCACTAGCAATATCCGGACACGTAGGACGCCGCGCTCCTTACCTCCCTTTCCTTATGGATAATGTGCATCATATTTCAGCATGCAATCCTTACCGACAACGTCTTGAGAACGAAACCGACTCCTCATTCGTAATAAGAAAAGCTGCTGAGCTAGAGCAGAAATTTCAAGAACTCGGTCCACAAACCGTCATCGGATTCATCTGTGAACCAGTCGTAGGGGCAGCCTTGGGTTGCGTGCCTTCAGTGCCAGGTTACTTGAAAGCTATGAGAGAAGTGTGTCATCGACACGGTGCATTGTTTATCCTAGATGAGGTTATGTGCGGAATGGGAAGGAGCGGCACCCTTCATGCATGGCAGCATGAAGATGCTGCTCCAGATATCCAGACAATGGGAAAGGGCCTTGGTGCAGGATATCAATCTATTGCTGCAGTATTAGTCAGTGCGAAGGTAGTAAAGGCGCTGCTTGATGGGAGTGGACAATTTGTGCATGGCCAGACGTATCAGGGTATGCCGGTACAGGCTGCTGCTGCGCTTGAAGTGCAAAGGATTATACGAGAAGATAATCTTATGTCAAATATTGTGAAACAAGGAGCTTACCTAGAGAAGAGCCTAAAAGATGCTTTAAGTAGTCATCCAAATGTGGGCGATATCCGTGGAAAAGGTCTGTTCTGGGGATTGGAGTTTGTGAAAGACAAAAGCACAAAAGAACCATTCGATTCGAAAGTTCAGATTGCGCAAAGGCTTCATGATTTGGCCATCTCTCCTGCATTCAATATGACAGTATATCAAGGAACAGGTTCTGTAGATGGAACAAGAGGCGACCATATATTACTTGCACCTTCATATATCGTTACGGCAGAGGACATCGATCACATTGTCAGCACACTCACGGCAGTAGTAGCCCAGGTCTTCGAGAAAGTTGGAAATCTATAAATATATATTTCTACCACAGGAAGAATTGGTTATTGTATATGGGAAAAGAAATTTAATGATTTTATTCTCCTAAATCTCAACTAGTTTATCGAAACTAGGTTTACTGTTCAGATTTATAAACCGACACCAGAGCTCTTGTACAGTATTTTAATTTGCATTACCAAGAAAAACAACGAAACGGTTAGAATTTCCGATCAAACAGCCGGACTCTAACCACCAACATCGACAGTGAAGGATATCTCCGCTTCTGAGTCCAAGGGTAGTGATGATGCAGGATCGACCCCGTAAGAACCATAGACCGCCTATACAAGCTTTTGTGGCTTTCTGCAGAGTTTAACTGTACAGAATGCTGCAGAAAAAACAGGATACGGATGTGGCTTTGGATATTAGCCTAGAAAGGAGATTGTGGATCCGGTGTGGACGAGTAACGAGTTTAGATAACTAATAGAGATGATTGATATGAACCCCACGCACTGTAGCAAGGAAAAGGAGCGGAACTGTGGAGAGATTCTTTGTTTTTGTCCTTATGCATGCATATGTATGTATGTATGTGTAGTTCACCAGTCAGATGAGGTGACGTTAAAATGTTGGCTCGGCTAGAGCCGAGAGGGTCGGGTCGTTGGTTGCGGGACCAACATATGTATGTACGGAGTATTCACCATGAAGAAAGAAAAAGGGCATAGGTGATGATTAATGCGGGGAAGGATGGTTCATTGGGTTTCTTTCGAATGAAGTTAGCAAATCACGTACTGGTGGACGAGGGAATAAAAGTTGATAATGTAACATACCCATGCCAAATGAAGTGTGAGTGGAGTTGAGGACCGAGGTAAGGAAGGATGGTATGAGCTGTTCTTGCAGAACTGAATTGGCCGCGATGCATGTTGTAGAGTGATACCCAGTGATGATGGTCTCAGGCGTATGCGTGCGAAGCTCTCGAATAGAATTGTTTATAACTTAAGGCTTTCTGTTTCGTCAGAAAATATCAAGAAGTGGATTGGACAGTTGGTTTTCAGTTGGTTTTCAGATATTCTCAAGCTGGATGGTAAGAATCACGTTTCTTCGGGCCCAGTAGTAAAAGTAGCAGTTGAGAAGTTTGTGTGGGAGGCTTGGTTGTATTACAAAATATTACGAATTTTGCCACCTACGAAATGTTTGACGCGCACTGTTGTTCTGTAAACTTCACTCTGCAGAGGCTAATCATCCGGTTCTCAAATTGGGTGTGGTGGTGAAGAAAGCATTATGAAGTTGGTCACACGGTTAAAATTCAACATACATTGTTTATTTTTGTTCCCCAAGCCAAGTTTGAAACTGTGAAGTTTTACTTCTAATCCGTCATGAGTGACATCAATAAGCAAAGCTTACTGTGAGAGAAGACACCGCCCATCAGATGAAAACACAGAACTAAGCTGAATGTCCTTAAGAATTTGCTGATTGCTCACAGCGAGAAGTTTTCATGACTTATTAGAATTAATACCTGAATATTTTTGTTGCAACAATCACTTGAGTGGAAAGTAGAGCCCTGCAAATGCTAAGCGGAGGGATACAATGCTTGACTCAAGTTAGGTTTACTAAGTACGTATATTTTCAAGATTTTCTAAGCAATACGCATTCTATAGGATCCATTTGCTGGAAAATATCCGGCTAAATTACACTTGACTAATACCAAGCTCTCCAGTGTTCATAGACTTATGTAGTATAGAGCAATCACAGGTGTAGTGTAATCCGATAGGTGGTAGAACTCGCTTAATTTAAGGGGTTAAGCGAGGCTTGAGTCTGACTTGATTGAAGAAGAGTAAAGTGCATGACGGCCATAAACTAACACAATGAGAGGATCTATTCTACAGAAATTAGCTTAGACCCAGTGAATAAAGCACTCGGAACTCCTTTACAAGTACCTCTTTCAGAGCTGACAACAACTATGATGCTGATTGGTCCGCATTTTGTAGGAGGGTGGTATGCATACATATGTTTAAGTTTCATTGGTAAACTTTATTCACAAATATCATTGGCTAATATCATCCACAAGGCTCGTTGGCAAGTCTAACTGGCACGGCAGATCTTTTCAGCCATTATTTAGACCTCGGGCTCATTTTACGGCTGTATGCGTTGCTCATGAAGCCAAACACGTGATGGTCCTCAAATACTACTGCCCATAATGTTGCAGTCTAATACTCTGACACTCATGAATCTATTGTAAGTAACATGAGGGCACAGACTCGATCGGCTGCTCTCCTAATAATATCACAAGTCATTGGGTGAGACTAAACAGAAGCTCCAAACTTTCTGAATTTCCTGCGAACATGTCTCCAAGAGTTCGGCACAAAATCCGACGCCTATATTCTTGATGATGTAGAAGGGAACGGGTTATTTTAATGTCTGATATTATTACAGTGACGTTATCAAGAAATGAGCAGGCAATTAATGGCTCTGTCAAGGATTTTAAAGGGATTCCCATCTTTATACATGAAATTGAATTTCAATAGTACCTATAGTGCACCATTTGCTGTAAGCAAAATGATGCAATTGAAACATAGAGCCTATTATCAGATGACAGCGTCGTAAGCTGGTGTCACCTAGAGAGAAACGGTATTGTTAGGGCTGTTGCTAAGAAGAGGGGGCTTGATTGATTAATTGATATTGATTGACGTGGGGCGGAGCCAGTTGAAACTAGACTCTCGAGACCTCCCTGCGGGTACAGAACCATGTTAAGCTAGGGGATTATATATATAGTAGAGCCTTGAAAGCTTTTTATACGTGTTCTAGCTATAGAGGCTAAGTGTTACCTCTCTGGACAGTTAAGGTAAATATAGGTGACACTAAAGGGGCTGTAAAGCTCCAAAGGCTCGCCTAAGCTATTATTTGACTTATCGAATGTAACGTCTGAGTGAATCTCTAAAGAATTAAAAGTGTCTTGAATTCTTAGACCTCCATCTGATGGCCAACTATATACTTGTGATAGGGGAGGGAAGTGACGAGTGAGTCCTACCATGACTTACTGCCTATTTTTAGAAAGTGTTTATATTTATATATCGTATAGCTCTTGTAATTAAAGCCTAAGGCATGAGATAAGGAAAATGTTTGCTTTTAGTTTTTCTTTTTTAGTTTTAAAGCTTTTATATATTATAGGTAAAGAAAAAAGTGGGGAGGAGAAGGGGAGGGGGGGGAAATATCAACAAAAATAAGAGTTAATTAAAGAAGTGATTTTTTTTTGATACAAGTGTACTAAATTTATATGTGTCGTCTGAGCATACATCGAGTTTTCGTGCTTAGTACAATCTGAAGAGAGCAGAGGTCCTCTTTAGGGGGATATGTTTCCATAATGTAGTGGATACGTTACTGGTGCTTGCTGGTAACGATCGCATGGCCTAACTGAGGATAGCAGCGTTTCCAAAACCCGTTCCCTGGGGACTCATATACTAAGAGCACGAGGGTGGAAGAAGAAATATGACGACAACAACATTAATTTCTGCATTAGGTAGCTATATGTGGGCATGTGATATGTGATATTGATGTAAAGTCGGGTCATTAAACAACAGCGCTGGATGCACATGTACATAATTATCGAAACGTTGTAGCTATTGCTATAAAGGGGCAAGAGCTGAGATAGAAAAATGGCGATAAGCAATGGCGCTCCTTTTGGCTATCGAGGAAAGCCATATCCTTGTGGTACGGGCTAAAGAACTGCACTTAGCATACAAGAGCACCAAAACCGGTAACACCGGTCGTACCGACATAGTACAACTACTTTGACGAAATGAGGAAATTTTCTATGGTCGAAAGCTCATGGGGATCTCGAATCTATATTCATGTGTCCGATATGAATGGATGGCCTTTCAAGCAAGATGTTAGTTATTCGAACATTCTCTAATAACAAAGATCGAAACAGGTCAAAAAGAGGTAGATTGGTGATATTAGGCTTTCTGTTAACCTAGTCGTGGAATTCTGACGCAATAAACATGGTAATCGTATGCATCTATGGATCCTGGCAGACTGCAGTCTGATGTTAGGTCAAATTTCTACACTATGCGTTCTTCTACTTGCAGTGTACTTGGCACCTCAATGTTTGAAGCAGAAGCTATTGTTTGGAGCCACTGTCCTTAATGCATTTCATGTTACTACGTACCTGGAAAGTACCTCACAAAAGCTAAACAAGAACCAAAAATCTCAGGCACTGGTTAGGGGCAGGTATGCATGGTATCATGATATTCTAGTGCCTAATTCTATCTATACTACAAACTAACAAATTTAAATCACAACACGAGTCTTCCAGGTTCCACCTCAAGGACAGTTTTGACCCTCTCAAGGAATACCTTTGCCGTCTTCTCGTCTCCTTTGGGCACCTTCAAGCTAAATACATTCATAGTAGCCGAAACTGCTGGCTTCGGCTTAGCACGCGCTGATTGAGATGAAAAACCTTTACTGGACAGTAGATCGATGATATCGACTTTCTTCGCGGACTTGGTAGGCTTGCTCAAGGATATTTCGGGTAGAGCAGTGATTTGAGGGAGGAAAGAGCCTCTAATCCCATTATCAGCCACGACGTCGTTGATTCCAAGAATCTCATTGAACAGCTCGTCTGCAGACGGCTGGTAGGATTTTGGGCGTGGTAGTCCATCGTTGGCGACATCTGTAGCTCGGGCGATAAACGTAGAGAGCGGCATGAAAACACCCAGTGTGTTCTCTATCCGTTTCTGCACTTCCAATACAGCCTTCATCGAAATTGGGACTGCAACTTCCATATCCTCGACCACCGGCTCTGGTACGGTTTCAGGGGCGGCTTTCTTTACCATTGGTGTATACTCGCCTTGTATGACGAATTCGGGTAGGGTACTGCGCTTATCGAATTTGGAGGCAATAGTTGTGGGACTCTCCGAGGAGATGGACTTGAGATATGCGAGAACATCTCCCTTCAAGATCCGACCTTGAGGTCCCGTTGGTGTAATGGATTTAATCGTAGATGCATCCAATCCATTAGCTGATAAAAGAGAGGCTACTGCTGGTGTAGCAGGGAACGATCTCTTCTTCGAAGTTCCGGAAGCCTTCTTCGCAGGCTTATCAGTAGAAGCAGAGGGTTGAGGTTGGGGCTTCGATTCCTTTTTCTCTTCCTTCTTCTCTTCTTTTGGTGGGGATTTTGCCTCTTTCTCCTCGGGGGGTATCTCTAATGTGGTTATATCATCCCCAGCTTCTGCAAGAACACCAATTCTCGAGCCAACTTTGATTCCCTTTGTTCCATCGCCTAGGATGATCTTGGCCATGATTCCATCATCTTGAGCCTCTACATCCATTGATGCCTTATCAGTTTCAATTTCTAGAATGACATCTCCGGCCACAAAGGAATCGCCCTCCTTTACCTTCCAGCTTGCGATATTTCCCTCGGTCATTGTTGGAGACAAAGCTGGCATTGTGAAATTCTGGGCTGCTAGACATGCTGTAGATGTGCGAAAGCCTATTCTCCGTCAGTTTTGTATTCTCTGTGGTCAACCTCAACAAAACACACCTCGTGCAGTAGCATCTTGTCGCACTTGCCTGGCCGTAAGCCTGGCAGACAAACGACAAGCTGAGACAAACGAAGCCATTTGTACTCTTGTCAATTGAGCGTCGTGGAGTAGAGGGGTGAAGTTGATAGGACTCTCCTGATGTTGAGGTGAAATTCCCGGAACTGCAAGGATGTTGCTAGAGTGGGTCTGATCTTCCCGACAATTTTTGGTGAAGCAACTTTACATAAAGCTTAGACAACACTCAGCTCAAGGTAAGAAGTTTTAATTGCAATATAATCCAACACTGTAGGTTTCTGTGCTAACTTGTGACAATCTAGATGTCTGCTTTCTCAAGAGGTGCATTCTTATGGTCAGGATGCGCCGCAAAGGCCTGCTCACAAGCTTTTCTCCCATGTGAAGCAATACGGAGCCAATTCAATGGGTTCCAAAGAGCTGCAGTCCTTCAGAATAGCTTTATAAAGCCCAGGGATTTTACATCTTCGGCGTTCTTACAAGCCTCCAAAAAGATACGAGCAGCACAAAAGCTACGCCCTCCTACACCACCCAATCCCAATAAGATATTCGGGAAATTTCCCCATCCAGCATCTCCACCACCTCAAAGAGTCGCCATTAAACATTCCTCTCCGAACCCAAAGCCCATCGCCCAATCTAGAGTCCTCCAGCCAACCTCTGGCAACATCATCACCATTACTCAACCTCCCACGGCTTCAACATCAACTTACACAACCTACGCCGATACGCTCTGCCAGAAAACAAGCCCGACATCCCTCTATGAAGCTCCCAATCAAACCCCCTTCATTTTAGCCTGCACCACACTCTCAGTCCTCGCTTTTGCCTCCGGTGCATACCTTTACTGGGGCATGGTGCTTTCCCCGCCTCCCGGACTCGCAGGTTGGGTTTCTATTCCCTACATCATAACCTCTTTCTCGCTCTTCGGTATCGCGACCTGGATCGGCATCAAGCCCATCAATCTCATAAAATCAATCTCCGCGGTTCCGCAACGAGCTGCGAAGGCGGGCGAGAGATTGAGAATAGAGATCCGACATCATTCGCTGCCTTTCCTCCCTCAAAAAACTCTCCTCATTTCCCCCTCACAAGTCACCCTCCCCTACCGCATCTCCAAGACCTCAACCACAGCCGCCAAACTCAGTCCCGTCGAAGCCCTCTCCGCAGCGCAAAAGAAGCGCGATGAAGCAGCTAGCGATCAAAGAAACCTCATCTTCCTGCCAATCAGACATGCGTATCGAGGGTTCAAAAACGGATTCAAGAGTGTGAGGAGTCGCTTGAATGAGAAGGGCGCATTTACAAAGATAGAGGTTGGAAATCGCAAGTTAAAGCTTGATACCAAGGGGTGGATATTGGATAAGGGAAAGTCTCTCGATCGGTTGTTTAACATAAAGCCTTGAGCGAGCTTGCGAAGGTGCGAGAAGCGGGTTCTACAAGGAAGAACATGAGAAAATATAGAAAGTAAGGAGTATTGGATATAGGGGACTCGTTGCTTTGGTAGTAAATATGATGTGTAAAGTACCTGTAATATTACTTGGATGCATGGCCAAATTTTATTACTTGGATACATGGCCAAATTTCCAAAAAGAAAATGCCCCTCTAATAAATTCAAAGATCAACCAGAAATCCGTTAGCAACTTTAGAGCGATACAGTTCCAAGGTTTGGTCTAGAATCAAAGAAGGTTCAAGAACTTTTGTGGCCATTCTGACGACTGAATTGGGATGAATCAGACAAAAGCACTCGATGCACGAGGGTAGTCGTTACTATCTCGAGTCGCTGCCGCACGTTACTTCCTAGAACAGTTCATGAAACTTATCAAGGATGCCAAAAGTCATACAGATGATTGACCAAGTCACCGAAAGCCTATTTACGGATACTAATGTAGTTTAACCACCCTGATTATATTTCAACTACTGACTGAAGCCATACAATACACAAAGCGGTATTCATAATAATATAAATACGCAGACCATCTAATAATGCCTATCCTCGACACTTATGTTCTAAATTCTCATCCATGTTTGTCAACCTGTACAGTTTACCACTTTCCGTAGATCCATCTGTTAAGGAAATCCAAAGAACCCGCAGGCGAATTGAGAGGAACCATGTGTCCAGCTTGGTAAATTCTGGCGAATGTCAAGTTTCCAGCACCCTTGGTCTCTCCATATTTGGTGCCGTTAGCTAGCTTAAGGTCGTGAGTTTCGGCCCTGTTGAATGCCTTTTGTCCTGGCCACTCGAGAGCATTGGTCCAGGCTTGGTTACCGAGCCAATTGCAGATGAAATCAGCATCTCCGGCGTAGATCAAAACTGGGATCTCCTCAAGAATGGAAGGAACGAGACGGTGGTATGGCTTCATCCAATCACCCTGGAAGAGGAAGTTTCGGTTGATGTCGAAGTTGCAAGACTCGTAACCGCTGACCTCAACACCTAAGGCCTCCATGACCTCCTTCTTGTTCAAGTACTCGCTGATCCATCCAAGTGCTGAGTAGCACAAGTTGCTGGAATCCTCGCACTTTCCGCGGATATCATAAACATTTTGACCGGTTTTCTGATAAGGGCCAATGAAGGCATTGTTACAGTAGATGGAAGCTGGGACGCAAGACCAGACGCTCTCGCTGTCATAGCAGTTTTGGATAAGACTTTGGCAGCGAGGAAGTGCGTTATCCATGGCCTGGCATTCACCAGCATCGAGGACGGCCGGGTAACCACCCTCACCACAAGCCATTGGTCGGTAGTGCTCGTATTGAGTTAGTCCATCAGTGAGACCGTTTCCGATAAGAACCGACTTGAGATTGATGTTGCGCTTCTTGTGAGCAAGAATCTCAGCGGTAAAGACTGGGATGTAGTGACCAGCATAGGACTCTCCAGAGATGTGGAAGTCTTGCTTAGCGTATTCAGGGAATTGCTTGAAGAAAAGAGTGAGAAGTGCATATACGTCTTTTCCGGCAGCAACAGTGTCGCTAACGGAGCCACCACTGTATGAGTAACCGACATTGACGGGTTGATCAAGGAAGATGACCGAAGCATTGGCGTTCCAAGAGTATGGGTTGCTGACAAGCTTGAGATTCTTGTCGACGGATGAAGGGCCGAGCTCGAGGAAGAGTCCGGTGAGTGAAGAACAGCCTGGTCCTCCGTTCTACAGAACAAATTAGCCGGGTGTTCTGATATGGTATTCTCATCTAGTGTGATTGCACCACATTACAAGTGGTGGCACATGCACAGCTCGCAAAGCAGGGAAAACGAAAAATGTGGGATTTATAGTACTTACAAGCCAAAGCACAACGGGGTCGTTCTTGGGATCATTTCGAGATTCAAAGAACCCTAAGAGAGGTCAGCTTCGCCCTATGGTCGTAGAGTAAATACTCACAATAAAACAAATGCTTATCATTCTCCTCGTCATCCAAATAACCGCTGTATTGCTTGACAGTATCAACACCAAGTTTTGAAGGATCAACCTTCTTCGCCCTCAGGTTGTATGTATCGAGCTTTCCGTCAATCTCACGCTCCTTCTGGCCCTGGGCGTTGTTGACCCAAAGGCTCTGAATGTCGGCACCCTTAACGACATAGTCCCAAGTGCTATCGGCCTTTCTCTTGTTTGGCTTTGGCGCAGAGAAGAAGGTAGCCTGCTCCATAGCCTCTGGGAACATGGTAGCAACGTCGTCCCAGATAGCTCTGGCGTCCGAGGTCATGCCTTTCATGGACTCAGTGAGGTGGCTCAAGGACTGAGCCCATGTTTCCACGACAGGTTTTGCAGCATCTGCAGGGACTTTCAAGAAGGGTTTCGAGAAGGGGTTCTTGAGAACTTGTTGTTGCGGCGGCACAACTGCTGAAGCTACGCCCAAAAGGACGGCTGAGGCAATGAGCTTCATAATGGAGGACTGAGGATGGATCTCAGATCACAGCCTTTAGAAGTAATGTAATGTAACGTAATGTAATGAGATGAGCCAGCAATAAATAAGAGACTCTTAATCAATAAGATTGGATGGGGTGATGATGCCAAAACTGTGATGGGGGATTTGTTTGTTGTT
>Ga0247734_1002334_pt1 | contig 12608 bp, 14 predicted proteins | sample UWRJL103311B2_FD_180933 | JGI IMG/M metagenome (GOLD analysis project Ga0247734, IMG submission 180933) | Plant litter microbial communities from Arlington Agricultural Research Station in Wisconsin, United States - UWRJ-L103-311B-2 | ecosystem: Environmental > Terrestrial > Plant litter >... | reverse complement strand
AAGGTCTTTCAAAAGTTTTGGGGTTTCTGGGCGTGCAAGTTGCGACAAGGACGGTGGAGCTAGATTGGATGCTGATTTCTTTCGCAAAAGGGCCTGTGGAGAGCTCAAGTTGGACTTTTGCTTTCCCTTCATCGTTAATGGTAAGTTGCCTGAACTGCGTGTGGCTGGTGAGCTTGCGGTAGACATGTCTACGGGAGAGGTGGCATCGTCGCTGGTTCGTTCATTACTATCCACGGAAACCTGCGAGGAAGAAGGGTTGAGGGGCGACGGTACGATAGGTGTATAGGAAGAGGTTCTCTTCGCTAAGCTTGTCGTTGACGGCGTCCTCTGTGGGGTTGAGCTGGTACCACTCTCTATTATAGAGAGACCATTGCTATCGCGTCGTATTGCCTCGGGTGACGGAGACTTGGTGCTCAATTCCGCCGAATTTCTTTCTGCTGCCAGACTTGAATCCGATCTTCCCGCCTGTTGTATCTCCTCGCCCTTTTCCAATTCTCGGCCCCTATCCGGCACCGGTGAAACGAGTGTTAAAGGAGCCATCGTGTCTGGACTCTGATTCATTATGCAGGCGTGGAATCCATATCCTCACGATCCTTTGGCTGGCAAGGAAGCTCGGTGCCCCCAGCTTTGTGGTATGTCCCGAGCACTACACGACGTCAATAATGCTGCTGCTGCCGAGTATACGTGTCTAATAAATCGTTGTATTGACCGCGTGCTGGATATGAGTTAACGAGTGTGGATTGATCTTATTTGAGTCGTCTTGTGTGGACGGCACAGTACGATAGATATGTTGATTGCCGCGTAAGATCTGTAGATGAGAACGAGGGCTCGAATAGCGAATGTATGAATAACGATTGAATTGAGACGTGTGTGGGTGTATGTGTGTAAAGTAAGTTGCAGTCGGAACGAAAGACACGACTGAACTGTACGAGAGGAGGGAGGGGAGGGGTGGAAAGGGTAAGGTAGGATACGGTGCGTTGAGTGGCCCAGGAGGAGGAGGAGGAGGGAAAAACACGAGGAGCAGAGCAGTAGAGCAGAGTAGAGCAGAGCCGAACAGACCACCCAACCATAGCCATAACCATAACCATAACCATGCCAAAAATATTATTAGCGGGCTCGGTGGGTACCGAAGTACATTACAGGACAAGACTAGACTGGAACTAGACTAGTTTGCGGTACAAATCCAATCTGGGTAGCGATTATTATTAACTATACTGTACTGTGTACTGTGTAGGGTATGGTACAGTACATACATGTATTATTGCTGCAGCACGCAGATTAACAGGTTGATTATTACAGTAGCAACAAGTGTCGCACACAACACACCACACCACCACACCCACACCCACACCCACACCCACGCCCACGCTAATGTTGACATTGAAGCCGGAAGAGTGGGCAGCAGCAGGCGCTGAGAGTTGGAAGTGGAGAAAGAAGCAAAGCAAAGCAAAACAAAGCAAAATCTAATGAATATATATTGTACTATACAGTATAGCAATGAAGAATACCAAGGAGACCAGCCCAGGCCAGACGAGACGAGACGAGACGAGACAATACGATATAACACTTCCCCGACTACTACTGGTACTGTACCGTACGGAAGAAAAACTCAAACAAGTCCCGGTGGTACAGTTACAGTACAGTACTGGCTGTACAATACATATCATAACCCTCCTTACAAGTACCTCATACAGTCATCAATCATCAATCATCAATCATCAATAATTACTACCACCACTACCGAGTCAGCCAGAAGAAAGAAAGGCCTGGATTCACGATCCCCACGAGCATTCTCCCATTCTTATCATATATTTCCGATAACCTGTTTCCATCAAAATGACATGCGGAGCCTGCTATTACTTGGGGGTGGACGGGGCATCATGCGCTTGTTCGGTCCCCCATTCCCATTTCCCATTAGGATTATTTCCTATTGCGCACTTTGCCCCCGGAGATGTAATCTGTATCTACGGCGGGTACGGGATGGGATGGTATGGTCTGACTAGTAAGTAATGATAAGCATCGAGGAAGTTAGTTTACTGTCCAGCAGGTACAGTACAGTAAATCACCAATTCACCATCATCCATCCCAACCGGGTGATTTATTACTACGGGGTATTCTATTCTTTCTCTTGCCATCAACAGTACAGTCCTGAGGTAACCCATTACTCGTATTCACCCGTCGAGCCAGTCAGCGAGCCAGTTCCAGCGAGCCAACAAACCAACTGTCAAGCAAGCAATACGAGGTTGCTTCGCCTTCGCCTTTCTCACAAATGCCGAACAGATATGTCGATCAAGGGTGTTTTGCACTCTGCAGGCGGCGAATCACTGCAAGTATACTGTAACGGATTACGAAAGGATGACTCTCATCCAAGTACGGTACGGTGCTGTAACCGTGCAATAATTGATGAGATGAGATGAGATGAAGAGAGATGAGGGGGTTTCTTCTTCTCATGGTGATAAATGTGATAGATGTGTAAGATGGGATGGATGGATGGATGATGATGTTGATGATGACTACTATCAATCGCTGGACGAGATCTGATGATTATCCAAGATCTGGTTCTTTCTCTCCTCGCCGCACTCTTATCCTCGTCATCCCACCTGATTATTATTTTAGGGGTCTTTTGCCTAGTGAGCTTTGCTGTGCATAGCGCTTTCGATAGGTATCACTTACCCCTGCGTCTGGCTTGCTCGTGGCGCTTCTCAACCAAGCCAAACCCACCCAAGAGGACCAAGAGGACCAAGAGGACTAATAAGAGCAATCAATCCACCTCGAATTTTCAAGATTCAATTCCCTCCCACCATGACGTCGGCTGAGGAGGGATTTGGTTTGGCAATCGGAAGAAAAACCCCGAATTCCCTCACACGCGACCGACATGCCTCCCGTACGAGCGATTGTTACTTTCAGTAGTATTTCCATTCAGATTCGTTTCAGAAGGGAAAAAAAACAAGCAGTTCCACGCGGCTCTTTGCGCAGCTAAAGTCTTTTTTTTGCTAGTCTAGCACCAGTAGTTAGTTTTCCTGCAGCGGCAGTAGTAGCACTTTGAACAAATCGTACAGTAGTAGTAGTAGTATAGATAGTAGTATAAGAGTAGGCCAGGAACCGACGGGGCAAAGTCGCCCTTTAGCTTCTGGGCAACGAACCACACAGCTCGGCCGAGTGCCGAACAGAGCGTTGTCCAATCTGCCAGTAGTGGCCAGACCAGGCCACTCGGTGCTACTGTACTGTACTGTACTGTACTTACATATATATATGCTCTGTGCGACCCGGAGATACTCCAGATATACAGTAATATCAATATATAATGCCATATACTTACTACTACTCGATATTATACAATGCTACAATAGTACACTACATCTCCTCTTCTGAAACTTGGCAAATCTTAATAATTCCTCAATTTCTCCCCAGGATCCGCTTCTTCCTATTAGAAACCGCTCAATCCGGCTCACTCGTTGGGCTGATAACGCACTTTTGGATAAGATAGATAGCCAACGATTTGCTAATTTCAGCATGCTGAATCACCACAGGATAATAAGCACATGTACTGTACTGTACTATACTATACTATACTATACCGCGATATCTAGATGATATGCCCAAAAAGAAATCCCAAAATTGGAGAAGATAGGTCCGGTCTAGTTCAAATTAAGCAACAACGAAGTCTAGAATAGGAAACAAACCAACACGTTAAAATGAGGAGAACCTTAAAATGGGAAGCGAAAATTCAATTCCCCATCTCCATCCCCCCCATTTCCCATCCAGAGACGGGTGTTTCAAAATAATGTATGTATGTATGACATATATGGGATTTCATGCTAAAGCCAGCCAACTCTAATACGCCTTGAAATAGCGTTTGGGGGGATGGTGGAAGGGAGGGAGGGGAAGGTTTCTTCATTTACCTACATCCCTTGCCTCTCTAGTTTTTAATGATAATAGTAAGAATAATATCCTTTTGCCCATGGTAGTAAAAAAAATACAAACCTGAAAACAAAAGACAAGAAACGATCCTTAGAAGGCACCCAAGAAAAGTAAAAACCACGGTTTGTTGTAAAAAGAACCACTTATCTCAGTCATGATGATGATGATAGACCTCTGAAGATCCCTTTTTTTTAAAAAGAAGGGAAAAGTGAAAAAGGGAAAGCCAATTAACTTTCTTCCATTTTGCCTTCATTTCATTTTCCCTTTCTCTTTTTGGAAATGATATTCTCTAGGCAGGCCAAGCCTTTCAAACGTGCCTGGCACATAACAGCCGATCCTTTTCCTATTTTTTTCCCTCATCATCATCGTCGGAAAGTTAAAAGGATCTTCTTTACGCGTGGGAATAAAGCAAACTATATCTCTATACCTCTATGCCTATATCTGTATATATATATATCTATTTATATACTTCATGGGAATAGAGGGGGAATATTAGGGTTAGGGGGTCCGGGTGGCGAAAGAAAAAGAGAACCCTAAAAACACAGCCCGAAGCCTGAAAAGCAGAAATGACTGGTCTGAAATATACAACATCACCATCTTTTCATATTTAATCCACATCCCAACTCTAACGATAAAATCATTTGTCTTGTCTACTATCTATGTTCAATCGTTTCAATCTCTGCTAGACAAAACAAGTTTCCCAAGGCCATTTAGGGCAGATAGATAGATATATCGGTATCAGTATCAGTATCAGTACAACAAGTACCCCCCACACACAAAAACCGTCAAAACCCTTCCCTTGCATGCATCAATTAACACGGCTTGTTTTTTGTAATATGCCCCCGAAAAGCAGACCATATATCATTGTCTTTTTTTTATAACAAAAAGAGAGAAAAAAAAGAAACTCTTTCTGGCAGCTCCGCCTAGCAATGTCCTTAGCATGGCATGTTCACAACAAGTAACTAAAATATAACTAACTAACTGACTTGAACGAACTGCCTTGCTACGAAAGAACCTTACATACGTTACGGAGGGCCCGTAGTGGAGTTGGAACGGAGTGGCGGAACCACCACACCTATATGTAGCGCGTGTCGTGCCAAATAAACGAAGAAAGAGAAAAAAGCAATTAAAATGATCGCTACTCTCTGAAAGTTAGAATTTTTTTAATTCTTATAAATTCAATAACAATAATAATAACATAAATGAACATAAATAAATGAAAATGCTGGCGTTTTTTATTGGGCGAGGAAGGGAGACTATCAAAACTGGAGGGGGGAAGAATAACGTGATGCCCACCAAGGCACCAACCTCCACCATCACCACCACCACCCGTTCAACGGGTTGTAGGCTAACGGTCCCGTATGGATTGTCTCTTTTTCTTTCTTTTTTCTTCGTTCTTTTTAAGCGAGGGGGGTTAGGTTAAGTCAGGGGAGGGGGTTCATATTTTGCCAAAAAACGACTCTGTACCTTGGCTCTTGGATCTAATCAGCAGTAGTGTTAAGTGAAGTCTGAAGTCTGCTGTCTGTGGTCCGTTGGTTTTCGTAAAAAAAGAAAGGTTCCCATGGGTACCTATACATAACAAGGTAATGGCACGATCCCTTAGGTGGGCTAGCATAGGAAGTCGAGGAGGTAATGGTATAGAGATAAAAACCCGCTGGTCAAAGCTTTAAATTTTTGTATAGCATTAATGGCCCGCCCAGCTCGTGTCCATATGTTTTGGCCAAATTACAATAATACAAGTCATATGTCCATGCCAAACCCCTTTACAAAAGAATAAGGGAAAAGAAGAATAAAACCCCCCTAGCTTTTTTGGCCAGTCAATCCTCATCATCGATACCCAGCGCCTGTTTTAACGCTGCCAGTTCCCGTTGCAAATGCTCGATCCCGCCCTGAAGTCCGGAAATCAACCCGTAGACTTGTCTCTGCTTGGATTTCGGCAACATGTCAATCATAGGCGCACTTCCTTCATCGTAAGTGGTATCTTCCCGGTGTCCTTGATCCATACTCCTCCGTATACCATTTTGATTCCCAATTACTCCTGCGATGCCGTGGCTATTACCATTGCCATTGCTCCCCAGGTTATTCCCATTCTCCATACTAATTCGAGGTCCCATTCGGGGACCTCCGCTCGTTCCGTTGAGGGAGTTTGAGTTGCTGTTCATTTCTATCCCATTGCTATCTGCGCTGTAAATCCGTCGTGGCTCTGGTCGTGGAGGTGGTTGATTGACAGCTGCCCACCCCCCTGAGGCTGTCCGTGGCATAGGAGCCCCGTTATGCTGTTGCAACATCTGTGGTGGCTGTGGAGGTTGGGGAGGTTGTGGAGGCTGTGAAGGCAGTGGAGCGTTCACCGTGGCCCAAGGTCTTTGCTGTCCATGCTGCATTGGCGGTTGTTGAGTATGCTGTAGAGGAGGCTGCTGCAGAGGAGGCTGCTGCAGAGGAGGCTGCTGTCCATGCATATGATGATGGTGCATTACTTGCGCTTGAGCCTGAGCTTGTGCTTGCACTTGCGCTTGGTTATGTGGTATTGGCCTTGGTGCATGATGTCCCATTTCACTGGCCATTTGCTGTCTCGCATGTGCATCTCCCAACTCTTGCTCCCATTGCGGCCGAGAGTTTTCCCACTCAGGGATGCCACCGGGATTTATGCCAGTACGTTTTCTCTTCGCAGGCGGAGGTCCCGTCGAAGATATCACCGCTGGAGAAGGCCGCTGCTGTATATTTGCAAGATGTTCTGCTCCTGGAGTCTCCACAGTCGGGGGGCTTTGTGTGGGGTCTATTTGACTTTGTTAGCGGTAGCTCTATTCAGGAGGCGGATTCCAACAAAAAAACTTAAAGACTCACCTTCCCCTGCTTTTATGGAACATCGATTGGGCCTCCCACTCAACTGACAGCTTGCACATGCTCCTTTGAAGTATCCTTCCAAAGCAACACATAAAGCAAATTTCCCACGTCCATTCGCACAAGAGAGACATGGTGGGTCTGCCACTTCTCCTCGAGTGGCAAGTAAACATCCAAATCTGATTTGTTTCCTCCTCGACTCTCCTCCTGTTTCAACTTCAGCACCTGCCTCGACTCCAGGTCTCCAGGGAAGCTTCCGCCGCTCGGGCATTGATTGTAACCGTTCCTCCATTGTTGCTGTTTCTTTCTTGTACCTGCGGCTGGTACCCGGGGTCTGATGTGCAAAATCCGGATTGTCCGGCCTCGAAGGGACGTCGTCCTCCAGAGGCTCCGGTGATTCGAGATGGTGAGGCACGGAGGACTGAGTAGGGGGGTTTGTGTTAGGGGGTGCCATGAAAGATGTTGTAGAACTTGGGGTTGACGGATGTGACCATTGCTGTTCCCCCTTCACAATTATGGTATCGGCATCCTCTTCGGGCGGCATTTTGGTCTGGAAAGGTATGCTGGGAGGAAAGGAGGGCAAGAGTTGGAGTTGGAGTTGGACCTTGAGTTTTACGCAACACATCGACGTCCAGAGTAGATGAATTCCTACCCCTGCACGACGATACGTTATCAGACGGGTATTCTCCGTGTGGCTTTCGATTGAGGGATACTGTATCTGATGCACTTAGTATGTATCTTTCGCTGTTTTGCAACTGCTTCAACTGTCTGCCGCCGGTGTGAATACGGTGAACTGTGAAGCTGTTGGTAAGGTGATGGAAGCATTACGACTAGTTGGCCCTCTGTTGTGTGGTATCGAGGATTTGTTCAATTACATGCGCCACTATGGAGCATGGACATATATGTTGGTGTTCTTTTAATATACCCTCGGTTGTCCTAACTCCGTGTTCCATTTCGAGATTACCGGTTGCTCTTTTCTCACTGGCTGTCTGACTGACTAGCAGTGGAGTAGTCGCACTTTCATTCATAATGCATCAAATTGAGGATAGAATTGATTCAGACATGTTCGGGGCACTTGATTTCGAGATCTTTCTGATTTTTACATTGGCTTTTTGAAAACGTATCAGATACTCTTCACATATACACAAAGCATACACATGGTGATGGGCGCTTAAGTTGGGTTCTGCCAGTATTTTATATTATTAATTGACCTTATAGTACGTAAAGCGTTCTATCTAACCCTGTCATATCTACCAGTATGTTTTACAATACAACCTACCGACCAAATTCGTACGCGTTGAGTAGTGACTTGCCTTATTCTACAAGTTTGGTTCCCTGCTGTCTCGTCTAGCAACTAGGGTCCTTTTGGCTTCTCTAGATATTCTTCGATTTGTCGTTGGGTGCCGCCACTTCTGCCTTTTCTTTGCCAACCTCCTTCTGAGTCTCCAAGGACTTCTTCACCTGCCAAACAGCGCGCTTAAGCTCAATATAGAGTTCAGGGATCTCTAACACTGTAGCTATTACCTTGCCTTGCGCTTCGGTCAACACCATAGTCTCCTCTGCGTCCTGTAAAGGTTCTGGTATGTGTTTACTAGGTTTGGACGTTGCCTCGAACGGCTTCTTCCCACCTGAGTACAGGTCGTCGAGAATTGGAGATGATTGAACGTTAAGCAGGTTTTTGTCAAGGAGGAACTGAATGTGCTTCGATCCCAATAATGATTTCCAGTGTGACCAAGCCCTGAACACCAAGTAGAAGAATGGAAGGTTGGGTATTCTAGGAGCAATCGGTCAGTTGGGCCCAAAAACAACCACCAATTTACACTTACACTGGTACTAAAGCGAACGGAGCAACAATGGGCATCCCAATGATAGACCATACTAGTCGCTTCTTGTGTAGACCCTCCCTTTCAGTGCTTAATGACTTCAAAACATCCCGAACTTGCCCTTCTGGTATTATGGATGGCGGAAATGCAACCTCAACGCTATCTTTCCCAGATATTTCCTCCTCCTTCCGACGTGCAGAAAGGGGAGGAATACTCTTTAACCCCCATTCCTCGAAAGGTATTCTCTTGAGGGCTTCATTTCCATAATCTACAACCTTGCGTTGCCAGCCTGACTCTTTCTTCTCCCAACCCGCCCACATCTCTGCCGCCTTCTTCGACTTCTTATCAAGCCAGCCATTTTGCTCCGCAGTTATAACGTTACGACGTTGACAGTATATGAGCGTGCGACGCGTCGAAATTGGGAGGAGGAGCAGGCGCATTGTGCAGTGAGACGACCGCGTTGGCGGTAATAGTAAAGATCGTTGTGACTATATCATCCCCGTACAATTGAGATAATTCTGATGATGAGGTTTGATTATTGAGTCAATATGGAGTGGTTGAAACTTGGAACCTTCTGTCCTCCCCTGACATGAAGGTCGGATTTATTGGGCCAGCCCAAATGACGCAGCGATGAACCTTCCCGTTGACTTTTTTGTGCACGGGCCGGGATCGACCTCAAGTCTGGCAAAGCATGGTCGCATATTCATACTGTATCGTAACTGGCGTTTTATGTACAATGTACAGGACAACAACATCTTGGCTTATCCGAACACAACCAAGCATCGAAGTCTGCAATCCAACTCTAGATACTCTACAGTACACCATGCTCTGACAATTGTTGATGTCAAAGGGCTACCAATGCGATTGAGGTCCTCCAGAGACATCATCACGCGCTCCCGGCGCGCAGTACTACAGTATTAGTCCACCTTAGTGAACGACCAGCGCCATTCTCGTCAAGGCTCGGTCAAGGCTCTTAATATGGCCTCTAGAGATCCAAACGCGCACAATTCATCTGTTCAAGGCACGCTACTCGACGTACATCATATCACTCCGCATCATGGTCCCATGCAAAGATACCCATCTCGATCGTCCACTTCATCCTCGAGCCGTGCGGGAATAATGGCCACAATCAGAGACGGCCTTACTCCTACTGCCAACAGAGCGAAAGCCAACTCTAATGCCTCCCGCAATACTTCGACAAGTGCAGGCTCGGACGTCCGTCCCCGAACTGGGGTCAGAACTCTACCACGTATGTTAACACTGCACTCCCACGGTCTATATGCCTCTAACAACTAGACAGCGTGGATAGATACTGTCGAGGATGACGAGGACATAATTCTACCTGCAGGCGTTACGAGTAGCCTATTGTCTCTGCCTTCCAAGGCACATGCCGCTGAGCATCATCATACTGCAACCCAACCCGAGCGAAGAGTGTCTCAGGATGGCTTTGTGTACGTAACGGACGAAGCTTCAAATGAGAAAAGGACAGACACGGGATTCTTCGGGCATAAGGAGCCAGTAAGAGGTAGAAAATGGGACCATGCTAGAGATGGGGACCCTGTTATTATGATGTCGGGCATTCCACAGCAATCATCGCCATGGGGAACTTTCATAAAGTCATCTATGTATGGCCATCCGCTGTCAAGAGATTCCAAAAGAGTCGATGAGGATTTTCTACGGGAGCAAACTCCGGGATATGAAAAGCCATGGAGAGGTGATTTGGAGAGTAACGAGGACCCAGACAGCACAATTGCGGGGCTTTTACATAGCAAGAAAAAACGGAGGACATTACTCAATCGCTTTCAGGTATGTATAATCAGAACTTACGCAGAACTAGCGACTGACAGATACATCAGAACAAACTTTTGATGCATCCCCTCATACCTCTTGCGTTTCGCCTGACGGTATTGATTACCTCGGTGGTTGCAATCGGCCTAGCAGCTTCCTTGCATCATCTTTCTAATAACTATTCATACGCCCAAAATCCTTCTGCTACGATGGCCATGGCGGTAGATTGCGTCGCCATTCCTTACATTTTGTACATAACTTGGGATGAATATACCGGCAAGCCTTTAGGTCTTCGGTCCCCAAAGGCGAAGATCCGTCTCGTTCTTTTAGATCTGTTTTTCATTATATTCGAATCAGCCAATTTGGCGCTAGCCTTTGCAGCTCTCACCGAGAATGATGGCAGTTGCACAAATACTATAAATGGAGCCAATCCAATAATCTGCAACAGAGTCAAGGCGCTTTGCGGTATTCTAATGATCGCGTTGCTTGCATGGAGCCTTACTTTTGCTGTTAGCATATTTAGGTAAGTCTGTTAATTGGACCTTGAATACCAACTTACTAAATGATATCAGACTTGTGGAGCGAATTGGTAATCGAGAGCCAGAGGATTAGGTTATTTGTGTCAATATGGCTGGGAACTTGCACCATTTTGGGTGCAATCTACAGGGAAAATTCAGGGCCAAGGAAAAACATAGTCAGCGAGGAGTTCCGGGGTCAGGGCTGTTGCTCTGTATTATACATTTAGGGAGCATAAATTAGACAAAAAATCAAAATTGAACAAGACAACCCACGGGACTTTACAAACTTGGGGGATGCATTGAGCTTTTGCCAAAACAACCAGATGTTTTTAATTGCTTTTGGACCGTTGCAGCTCGCAGTTTAGCTTGAACGCATCAAAACTCAAAAGAGATTATCGAAGGTATAAGAACACAATCTTAATTCGGGAGAACTGTTACTACACCGTAAAACCATTCAAACACGACACGCCATCAAAACACAATAGCAGGCCCATGAACCCAGCCGCAATTCTCGCTCCTATGGGGTGGGTGCCTTTCAAAAGTTTCAATATGACTTTGTGCTTCAGCCAAACTACTACTCCTTTGCCAAAACAGGACCTTGGTTCCCATACAAAGGATCCATTTCAAACCATCCCAACTCCTTAATACCCTCCACACCCACGCCGCCTGCCTCCTCCTCTTCCTCCTCCTCTCGTTCTCCATCGCCGTAGCACATATCCCACTCCTTCCCAACAGGGTACGAACCCACCATCTCAAAGCCGCTCTGGAAATCATCCAGCAAGCGATGGCCCACCCCCGCTGGGATGACGATCGCATCTCCCTTTCGCACTTCGATTTCTACCCTGTCGGGGTTGTGCTCGTGGCCGAAACCTGGACCTTGTGAGTAAGTGAGTGAGTGAGTGAGAGCCCTCGGTTATTATTTTTCATGAAAACTACTCGTAAAAAACTACTGGGTTGATATATGATATATAAAAAATTAAAAAAAATTGTATCATGATGGGGAAGAGAGAAGGGGGGGGGTTAAATACAAAGCTTAGCTCTTCCGTCAGATATACACAATACCTCATGGGTGGTGGTGTGGAAATGACTGCGCGAATACATTGTATATCTCCACTGCGGGACCACAACTCCAACATGCTTCAGGTGGGCTTCGATGTCGGAAGCGGTGGCGCTTGAGGGGAAGCACGAGTGATAGATTGTCAAGGGATGGCTTTGGATAGAGGTGTTTGGGAAGCGTTTGTAGCGTGGGATTTGGAAAAGGGAAAGACGGAGGGAGGAGGGGGGAGTGAGTGGTAGTGCAGGCATTTATTTGAGGGGGAATGGAATTTGAATGGAGGTTATTTTTTTGTTAATTAGAAGAAGAAAAACTTAAAAAAAAAACCAACAATTTATTGTGTATAACTAGTTTGGTGTTGGATATAGATGATATAATCTTTGGATAGGAAAGAAGTTCTCAGATATGACGTCTTGCAGAAGAAAATAAGGGGCGTAAGCGAGCCCCCCCCCCAAACTACTTCGTACTTCCTCACAAAACAAACATTCATGGGCCTTGCCAGAGGTTGGTTATATTATGAGTACAGCATAGATAACCCATACAAATACTCTGATGTCTGATGGATCTAAGGTGAGGTTAAGTTTAATATTTTGGTTATTTCTAGTAGCGAATCTAATTCTGATTCCACTATATCAAAAGTAAGAAGGGTATCTTATCATAAACCAT
>Ga0247734_1002333_pt1 | contig 12611 bp, 9 predicted proteins | sample UWRJL103311B2_FD_180933 | JGI IMG/M metagenome (GOLD analysis project Ga0247734, IMG submission 180933) | Plant litter microbial communities from Arlington Agricultural Research Station in Wisconsin, United States - UWRJ-L103-311B-2 | ecosystem: Environmental > Terrestrial > Plant litter >... | reverse complement strand
AGTATAAAACTTTAGACAAAGCTTTAAAAAATAAAGAAATATTAGTAAAATCTTTGAAATATTAATAATATATAAATAAAAAAGTCACGTGTTTAACATCAAACTCCAGTTTTACGCCAAACTCCAGAATATAAGTTGTTAGGCCAGTCGAACCCTTATCGAATAGGATGCGGGGTATTACAAAGCATTTATCTCACTTCAGTGCCATGATTTACAACCTCTTCCTTTTACCCGAGCAGGTGACCCCTGGGTCAGGTGACCTACCCCAATGCCTTGTATAAGGCCCTGACATAACCGGTAATGGTAACAGGGGAACCGGAGGTGCCTTTCATACCAAGGTGCCTACAGCCAAGTAGGTGCCCGTATGGGAGAAGGTGCCTTCATGTCCAGGTCGTGACAATTAGATATATATAATAACAAATATAAAACTTTAAACAAAGCTTTAAAAAGTAAAGAAATATTAGTAAAATCTTTAAAATATTAATAATATATAAATAAAAAAGTTATATGTTTAATATTAAACTCTAGTTTTATGCCAAACTCTAGGATATAAGTTGTTAGGAAGTTTGGTTGGGGTAGCATGTGACCGTGCACGTGATGTGATTAAAGGAATTTGATTGAAGGTTCTAAACCCTAACCCGAATCCCGCCCTTCTATTACTCTGCCTTTGAAACCTTACAGAAAGTTTGGTTGGGGTAGCATATGACCGTGCACATGATATGATTAAAGGAATTTGATTGAAGGTTCCAAACCCTAACCCGAATCCCGCCCTTCTAATATAGTACTAGATTTGGCGGGAATACTTAGTAGTATCAAAACCTTACAAAAAATCCCCACCTCAGATCCTCACGTTAGAGCTTACCCTTGCCCTATACCGTAGGTCCATTTCATCACATCCGCAAAACTAATTCTCCATAAGCATTGCACCAATCTCCTCGTCCCAAAAATCTTCATTTCCTTCAATCCACTGCAACGCCGTAAGGCCATTCGTTGCTTTTATATTTTTATCCGCGCCCATTTTCAAAAGAAACTTGACTCGATCCGGGTGTACTTCCCTCGTAGCATAGTGTAATGGAGTGCCGAGTGGATAATTATGTGTGTCTACTCCAAAATCCTTTATTCGATCATGATGTCCAGTGCCTTCTATGCTATTGATATCCATTCCTTTTTGAAGCAACAGCTTAATGATTTCGTGATAATTCTCTTCATCGTGCCATAGCGCAGTCGCCGCAGAATGAAGCGCGTCGCAATTCGAGAGGTCTGCGCCATACGAGAGAAGCATGGTAATAATCTCCGGCGTGCCATGTGATGCTGCAAAATCAAGGGGGGTTAATCCAAATGGAATGGCCCATCGTTGTTTCCTTGGATTCCTGCTATGAAACTGTTGCAAAGGGCGTGATGGCGAAGCGCCATGGTCGAGAAGAAACTGGATTGCAGAAATATTACAATCTATTATGCACCTACTGTTATCAAGATGATTCAGCAATGGAAACTGCAGATAGGGGTGGAATTGTATACGTGAGTGCGTTTCCTTGATATGGACATTCCATATCCGGACCCCATCCATACTTCAAAAGAACATCAAAGATTTCCGTCGATCCGGCTTTTGCTTTGCTTCCAGAAGCGGCTTTAGTAGATAGCTCGCCACAGATTTCCACGGTTGGCCCTCCTTTGTTTGACAACAGGAAGTCGAGGACGTGGGATTCACCAGCGGTAGCGGCTGCCATCGCGGCATCACGCATTTTGATCTTCATGCTAAACAGGGGAGAAGCAATCCCAATCATGGCATGTTGTAGCTTGGCATAGCAAGACTTTACTTGCTCCAAGTCTCCAGAGGAGCAGGACTCAATAAGCTCTTGGAGAATAATCTCCTGGGTTTGAAATTCGCTTGTAATAGAAGACATCTCGACGGTTGTAAGATTTGCAAGTATCAAAGTATTGGAATTATTGATGTTGCAGCTCAAAAGGGAGTACAGGAATTAGAAGAGTATTATTGAGGATCCGTCGGCACGTTGTTGTTGTTGTTGTTGTTGAACGGTGGTAATGAACAGCTTACCGAAATCCCTTTGTTGGTTGTTGGGTGGCTGAATGTTATTCAAGTTAAATTTAACCCCAGCCGCCACCCCCAAATGAGAGGAAGGCTGCCTGAACAGCCCCAAAGGAATCTTCTCCGCTGGGGATGCGTAAGCCCAACCATCTTGCTTTTGGTTCCCTCTAATTAATCCTCACTCTGCTCACCGAGCAAGGGCTTCTGGATTTATCTATCCACCCAATCGATTAATGACAGATATCTCTATCTAAATACAACAATAACAAAAATGCTTATTATGTGTTGGGAGTGGGCACTGCAGATTATACTGTAACGTCCGGTTTCTATAATTAGTGGCATTGTATGGCACGGACGGGTTGCCGCCCCCAAATTCTGCATCTCTTTCCACAACGAAAGCTTCCCTAGATATTTCTTCCTTTGGTGTGGACTCCATCCTTCCCTGACCCTGCTACATGGTGCAATTGATCCTCGGACACTCAGTATGGCAGGATTTTCTGGATTTTTGGATTCAGAATATTATATCCATATGTACATGGTATACAAATCTACCACTTTTCCATTAGAGTTGGAAATCCACCGTTGTTGGTTGCTGTGCACATGGTATGAGTATAGGGCAATAGTACATGATGGCCGTTGGTATAAGTCCGCCTTAATTCCTTTTGGAAAAACAATAAATAGATATCCAAGATATAATATGTTACCCTTATCGTTCTTACTTCCAAGTAACACTTTTGCACACTCCCTTGATCATTCTCCAAAATGCGTCTCTCCTCGTTGATCGCGGCGCTAGCTTTAGGAGCGGTGACAGCTGGTGCAATCCCCTCCAAATCAGTATCGTAAGTCGCCTTTCAAAATCTATTGATAACCTAGAATTAGATAACTAACCACCCTTAACGTAGGGGTCTCGATGGTAGTGGAATAACCAGCAATCAGCGCTCCTCTCGGGGAGAGATATCAAGCCCCATAGACATTGAACTAGAGAAGAGGGTCAAGCCATCTTATTGCAAGGTCCCCAAAAGGAAAACTACGACGAAGAAGCCAAAAGGGCCAAGAGATATAGATTTAATCAAACGTGCCTTTCCGCCTTTGACTGACAGGAACGTTTCATCAATACAGTTGTTGAGCAAGCTACTACACTCCAACTGGTCCCAGATGAAACAGAGGACGCCACGAGCGTGTTACTGCCACTAGACAAAAGCTTTGCCGTTGGCACTGGTGGCAAGATCAGGATTTATGGCTGCACCGTTGTCCAAGTTATCTCAGACACCCACTCGTATACTGCACATCTTTGGGAAGGGGATATGGGCAGCGATGCGACTTTTAAATCAGAGATCTTAGATTACTTGGATAAAACTCTCATCAAGAATAAGGCCTTGTTCGCCAACGGTCGTGCTTTTGTGTTTGCATTCACAAACGGGGCAAAGGGCAAAAAACCACACTATCGAACAAAGATTCCAATGATTGTCAACAAGGTTAAGGAGCTTGGCTGTATTGTTACGGAGGACGTCTATTTTGGTACAGTTAAAGAACCAGCTAACTATCTAGCTGAATACGATGCACCCACAGGCCAGTTTCGCGCGTTCTGTGGTGCTAAGGATGTTGCGCCTTTCAAAGTTGCCTAATCAGAAACTATGCCAGTATAAATTGTTTATAGTTGTTTTGTATCTCTTAAATACTTTGGGTTTATATTTGCTGGGCTGGGGGTGGGACTTGTATGTATGTGTGTTGCCGTTGTTTAGTAGCGGGTTGTTATGAAACACCTGACAGCTTACGGCTAATAGATTTCTATTGGAGGATTTTTACTAAAAGATTTTTACTAGCGGATTTTCAATAGCAATATAGGAGTCGGTTTCTCGCAAATCTCTTATGACTAGTAGATTTCTATTAGCATATTTTTATTGACTAGTGGACTTGTTATTGATATTGTAAAAATTGTAATAGGCTAACGCCGCGTGCTTAATCTAACGATGTATTGCTAAACAAAGAGGAATAACTAAAGAGAGGAAACATCAAATGCTAACTCGAAGAAAACTAAATACACGTACGCGAACCGTTGCTATAGAAACAACGCAGGTCAGCTGACTAGTGGTTAGCTGACCAAGTCCAAACACAGGTTTAACCTGTTACAAAAATCTGGTTTCTTTTTTATAAAACACCCTTTTAGGGATAATGCTCGGCAGAATTACGAGCTTTGACATATGCACGTCTTTGTCAAGGGTTGCACCCGTGGAGTAGTCTTGGAGTTCTCCAGCGACACGTAAAGGACACGTAAACATTTATAAATGACACGTGGCCAGTTTGGGTTATATAGAGAGACGTGAAATACGTCTTTGATGTTGGCAATCAAACCTTCTTGTACTTAGAAAGCCTCCATAGTTCAATCACATTTCAGCATTGACTATAAGCCCTGACATTTTTACTATTAGTTAATAAATACCTATGATTTAATATTACTTATTTATTGTAACTGAGCGGTTACCTGGTGGTTGTAAGAGTGCTAGTAAGGATGGTTGGTTGGGCAGGGACGCTTGGTCAACGATAAAGAGAATACTGGGTTTACTGGCAAGTTACTAGTATAAAAGAATACTGTATTGAGTTAAGCATGAGGCTCCTATCTAGAAAGGAAATAACACACGCTTATATAGAACCCTCGCGTTTCCGAGTCGAGCTGTTCTTCCTCGATTCGCTTGACCCTTGTCACGTGATCTCCGATCGCGTGACCTCCACTTACGGTTCTCTGTGCGATCCTTCTCGCCGAGCCTCAGGCCGTAAGCTGTCAGGTGGTTTGTAACACCTTACTTTAATTTTATGCTATGCCTTTATCTAATTAACTCTTATTACCTAAACGCCTTTCCTTTCTTATTTATTTATTGCTATTGCCACTGCTATTGCCATTGCTACTGCTTTTGCTATTTCTATTATTTTTATAACAATTGGAATAATATATTGTCACGGGCTAGCTGCACAATGCTCATGTCAACAGGTAATGTGACGGGTTAGGACCCAATAGGAATGTTCTTGCCATATAATGGAATGAACTACGATCGTACGGCGAGGGGGGAATGATCAAGGGGCGCAATGCAAGGGGCAAGTATATGGCATGGAATGCAAGGGGTAAATGTACGACATTGGCATAAGCATTCCATACGACGTAAGGAGCAGGCTTGAGATGATGTTTTCATTTATGTTATAAACTGCCTTCGTACGAAGGAAGGCGCTCCTTCTTCAGTTATTTCTTCTTGTAATACAATCAGTTGCTTGCAGTGATTCATTCGCATTCAACCCGTGACACCTCGACCGAGTATATATTGACCAGCTCTTGCTGTGGAGCGGGGAACTGGCCACTGCCACTGCCACTGCTTGGGAGAATTATAATCGAATCACTAATCTCCCCGGCTCGCCCTCCTCGTCCTGCCTGCTGCATAAAACTAGTCAGCCCGTACGGACGGCCAAGATGGATAATATAGATAACTCCTGGAATATCAATACCAGTCCCAAGCGCGCCGGTTGCTACAATCCAACCGCCACTGCCGCTTGGCCACTGCTTGAGAAGTTCCTGCTTGTTAGTGGCAGTGGCTTTATAAAACGGACAATCCATTTGCTCGGCAATCAACTCTCCCTGGGCATAGCTTCGGACGTAGATGACTCCCCGTGACCCGGATGGCAGTGGCAATGATCGAATCAATGGTTCAGCCACCTCTCACGCCAACTGGCGATGGCAGTTAACCACACGATACCGAATCGTCGGCCGCATGGTCGATCGTCGGTAGATCAAAGCGTGCTCGAGCAGCAGATTGGCACGTAAGACGGGCTCAAGACACGTGAGAAGCGTAGCAGTCAGAACAAGTAAACCGACAGCTTAAATATCGCAACTGCCACAGCCGTCGAAGCTTCTCGCGGTACGACGTGTCGGTTACGGCCACATGACACTCGTCCAAAAACACGTGCGCCAGCTGCTTGCTCAGCTCGAGTCCTTTGGCATTAGTGCAAAAAGTCCCCCTCGACGGCTCGATCAGCACTTACAACCAGCAGTTGCGGCAGTAGCGTCCACCGCTGCCCCCCTGCCATTCTTCACATATAAGCTGGCTCCCTCGTGCTCGATTGATGAGATCGTCGACCAAAGCTGCAAATGGAACAACAACAATCACCGTCTGGTGGCACACCATGGCAGCAACGGAGAAGAACAGCAGACTCTTGCCACTGCCCGTGCTAAGTATAATAATCTGGGGCTGAATTGCCGTAGCTGTATGAACCAGCTCGAGTGCATGAGCCTGTCCTTCAGACCTGGGCTGGCCATTTGGTCCTAAGATCTTTTGTAATCCTTGTATAGCCGAACTCACTTCAACCTTCGGTCGCTTGACTACTTGCTGCAGCGGACTGGCTGGACGCTTGGCTGCCACTGCCACGGCCGCTCCCTTGGACTCCAGATGCAAAAATCCGTGCCATGCTCGTGACGCTTGACTATATGCGCTGACCAGATCGGGCCCAAGTCGATTGAAAAACGCGCCGTCGACCGCATAACGGAGATCCGCCGTCTGCTTTCCGTGAGCCGACTGCCGCACGAGAATGTGCTCGAACAAGCTTTGCTCTACCTCGCCATCACTCTCTCCTTCTACAGCCCCTTCATCCTCCCCCTCCTCGCCCTGATCCTGCTGCTTCCAGATTCGACTTGCCTTGCGCAGATGCTCATTAGCAATAGCAATGGCAACATGTCGCCAGCCCAAGACAGTCAATCGGACCCCAACATGGAAAATGGTTTCTCACGTTAAACACCATCTGCATATCCTTGATTGGCCTAGACTTTTTATTACTTAAGACCCCTTTGATTCTTCTTCATATCCCGCTGCTTCCTCTCATATGCCTTAACCATATTTGGCACATCCGCTTTTAACTGCTATACTGGTTCCCAAGTATAGTCTTTTTTTTTTAGGATACCCTTCCTATTATATTAGGTAATCGATTGCACGCGGGGTAAGCTCCCGCCTCCCAAGAATCTTCTCTACCTTATAAGCGGGGCATTCTATAAGTCTTTCTGGCTGCGGTATTATCCGAGAAGAGGTATTAGGCTGAAAATCGAATTCCTCAAGGTTATCAAAGAAACAAAGAGGCTTATGCTCCATAACACTACCCCCTTGCCAGTCCCATAGACTCTGATCTGCCCAGTCCCATGTCCTAGGATCCTGATCATTCCTACACTTGGACAGCTGAGCATGGCTTGCGGAATACCAAGACATATAGTTACTCCGCCGCTTTGCCATGCCACTCCCTTCAGTCACCTTTGTCTGACTGCCAAACCGGTCGCTGGAACACTTCGGAAGCATCCAAAAGAACTGACAGCCATGAGTTCCAAGAGAGCTCTTCCAGTCATCTGCCATATGCTGGCCAAGCTGACGTAAGACCTGGTCAAAGGCATGACGAGTAATGAGTCGATACTGGAGATTCATCCACCGATTCCGTGTAAATGGATTCTTATAAAGATGCTGATCATCCCAGTCAAACAACTGCTGGATCAAGGCAGCCCAGGTCGGCCGCTCTTTCCATGTTACCCCGATACGCCAGTCCCTTGGGATCCGGAATTCCCTATCTTTAATATAGTATTGGCTAAGCCAGCTTTTGCAAATGCCATAGTTATAGCTCTGTAGATCTTTTGGCGCTGGGCCCTGTTGGTGGCCAACATCGTAGTTTAAAACCTCTAATGTTAAAGCAAGAAAGCAGATACGACGGATCCGATCCAGTTTATGGTCGTTCTCAGCTGGGAGGCCATTATTTTGCAAGCTCTTGGCGATCTCATCGATCCCAGTATATAGTCTAGTAATGTTACTGACTTGCTTTCGCCGCTCCGTATATGTACGCTGTGAGTCAGGAATAAAGAAGCGGATCTGATTTTGGATAGATTCGCAAAACTGCATCTGCTCCCAATCGAACATGGAGGACTTCAGCCAAGGCATGCCTGTGTCCTCCATAGAACCCTTAAGGCCCAGTCCGAGCCACTGAAACCCCTTCTTAGTCAAGTAGTCGTCACAGTACAGATCACTCGAGTGGCGTAGGGCACCGTCATTTATAATAGTGCGAAGAACACGGGCTAACATTGTCCCCATGGCCCCCGAGGCTGGTGTAAGTTGATCCCGTATCGTAAGAAGATGGTCCAATGCACCAAGCCAGCGATTTGCCTCCCAACGTAGAAAAAGGAGAGCCTCGGCCGTTGGAACCGAGTAGTATGGTCTAGGTTCGGTCCGACGGCAAGGCCGGGAATCGAGATCGAGTTCCTCAAAGACCTTAAGCAAGACTCGGTACTCCTCGCGGGTCCCAAAACTCTCGCTCTGGGAGTCTTTTAATGCAAGATGTACTCGCTTTTTGGATTCAGTATAAGACGACTTTCCAGCATCAGTGACAAGCCGCTGGACATGGTTTGACCGGCCATGTGAGCCGCCAGCCTTTGCCCATAGCTGGAGAAGGCTGGCTGGAATAAGCATACTCTCAATATTGAGGTTGGTAAATGGAAAGATGTTCCCTGCGTCGCGTAGCTCTTTGTAACTGCTATAGCGCTGTGCGTATACGACATCTGGATGCATAAAGTGCTTCTGTGTCGGGGTAATATTTATAGCAGCAGCATCTCTTGTACCACTGACTGGATATAGCCGACTGGCGACATGAGTCTTTGGATCTATTGAGGCTAGCCAGTCTTGTAAGCAACATGTCTTCCACCACTGGATGCGTCCGAGTGCCGAGACTGTTTCCTTCCCTACGTCAAAGTAGGTCTTCTCCCGAACAAGATGCTCCCGGTTGATGCTTTTGTTAAGGTCATTAAGGACAGTAGTACGTAGGGTAGAAAAGAAGGTGTCATTCCAGACGAGCTTCGTCCCGTATGTCTGGATGATAATGAACATCCCACGAAAGATAGAGAGGCGTGGGTCGGAGAGTGTGGAGAGCATCGCCTTCCATAAGCCAGGCAGAAGGGCCTTCTTGACTGGGTAGTGTATTGCATGTGTGCCACCTGTATCCCAAGTTCGGTGCTCATTATGCTTTGCTCGCATCTTGCTAGCCCCAATAGCCCAGGTGGCAGGGAAGTGCTGCATAGATGTTGGAGGAAGGATGCTTCGGAGTGAGGGAAGAACTACTCTATCGATCCAGAGTGCATGTTGCTCTTCGGTTAAAAACGTCTCTTTTATGACAGGTAACCCAGGGAATCCGATAAATACCTCGATATCTTGAGCATGAATTGCCTCTCCGAAACGGATATGGCGGCTGAGATGCAGTCGTTGCCCATGAAACTAGATATGGATAGGCTTGTTCAGGTTCCGGTTGGATCGAGGGTAGTAGGAGAAGCGGAGCCCTCGCAGAGCCTCGAGTGAGGTCGCCTTTGAAATAAAAGCATCAACATCAAATTGAGTTATAGGCTCCGGATCGAGTTGGTGGGACTTCGCCATATTTAGATGCAGGCGCTCAGCCCCGCCACTTAACGCTTCTTGCCAAGGTTGGCTATCCTTTCTAGGAGGCTCTGATCCTGCGAGCGCGTCTGGTACGCCGAGGCCTTGAATATAGTCGGCCATCTCTATGAGACTAAGGCCGTCTTCTCTCGTCGCGCTGCCAGGATTACTAGAGCACGTCTTACAGACCGGCTCCTCGAGCATCTGGGCCTGTACCCATGCGGCCGCGGTGCTGTACTTGCTCTTGTTGATGCTCGGTGTATAGTCCCGCCCGTGGCTGCCCTGAGTATAGACTCCTTTGGAAGCATAGACTCGTCTTAGCCGGGGATTGGTATCCTTTAGCTTGTCTGCACTCTTCAAGCTCGCTTCGTCCTCGGCCAGATCATTATCGTCGCCCTCGGACTCACTCACAAAGAGCGATTGGCCTTCGAGCCAGTTTTCCTGGAGCGGACTGAGTGGGCTGAGAGGCTCCTGGCCAGGTGCTTCCTTAACCAGCAGTCTCGGTGGTGCACAGCTCTGCTAGGGCTGCGAGGCTTGTGCGTGGTTGATAGGAGAGGATATGGGAGGGCAGCAGAGTGTCTTGCTAGAGACTGAGATCGTATAGTGCGAGATTGCGACCGAGTACCTGCCCGTGACATAGGTAGAGGGCGTTCGATAGTAACGGGTTCCAAATCGCCATCGGTAGGAAGGCCTAAGACGCCTCCATCGCTCTCTCGATTGTTATCTGTCTCGCTCGAGCAGTCCTTGTTACTGCCTAGCCCTCCTCCACTTGTATAGAAGTCATCCTCGTAATTGCCTAGCCCATTGTCACTGGTGTACAGGTCGGCTTCATCGGTGTTGGCTGGTCGAAGAAGAGCTTGTCCAACGCCTGTAGCATCTTCCAGTCCGCGACGGAGTGTCTCGAGGTCCCAACCATCAGGAGCTGGAGGTAGTCTGTCGGTAGATATACCTGGTAAGTCTTCTCTGGGCCTGTTACCCAAACCAATAAGAGAATGTTAGTACATAAGTAATTGCTCTCTCTCTCTCTCTCTCTCTCTCTCTCTCTCTCTGATTACAAACTCCTGATAATTAACAATTAAAGTATAACTGGTATCCTTACTAGGAAGTTCGCCCTGTATACCGACCGCAGCCAAGTCTCCTGGATGGTTCAAGCTTTCACCGTGCTGAACTTTATTTAGCTCAAGCTTCCGCCGGGCACGCCGGTCTCTCTGCCTCTCAAGTACCCGAGAGCGCGATTCCTCCTCTGTCAAGGTCGGATGCGCCTTCTCGGGGTGTATGATGCCCTTCTTTCTAGGCATCGAAGAGACAGCTTGTGTAAGGCGTTTAATGTAATTATAGGACAAGATGAAGAAAGAGCTGGGAGAGGAAGGCGACGGTTAGAAATGGAAAGGAGAGAGTAGAAGGTAATGATGCTTATTATCAGGTTTACTATTCAAGTTCACTTTCAGGTTAGCCTTACTTTTCATGTTGACTTAATCTTAATTACGCCTATTTGTAGGGGTGTCGTCGCTTAAGGGTGCCTTTTGTAAGGGTGTCATCGCCCGATGCGGAATTCTGTAAGGGTGTCAAGAGGATAAGTGGGTCCCTGGTCTCAACAACGCGACGTGATTCGCCTCCTCTCTCGCGCATACTCCTCGTGGTCGTTGGAACTCGAAGGTGTCGGCTGCCCGCCCGTCAATTGTATAAAAACTAATAATACTTCCAAAAACCGTTCAATATGATATTAATATGTCTTATCGGCTTCGTCCTTTAACTTTCTATTAACATTTAAAAACTACTCTTATAATACCTGCTTTTAATATATTCGCTCAAATAACTACTACTTCTTATACGCCCTAAATGTCACGATCCGATGGCTTGGCACAAGTCACGGGTTGGCACCACTCAGTATATAGTCACCCATAATATAAAAGGCACCTACTTAAGAAAGGTGCCTACGTAAACATAAGTGCCTATTAGGATAGGAGCACCTACCGAAGTAACTGTTATACTGTGTAATAAAGAATTATATATAATAGTTAGCTAGCAACTAGAATCGGGTGGCTCTTGGCACGTACGGTTCTGACCTTCTGTCAGAACTGGTCACGTGACAGACCGCAGGACCTTTGTACCTTTTGGACCTCAGGACCCTGGGACCCAGGAATAGTATTTCATAGTATATAAGTAATTAGTATTCCCTTAGATAGGAGCTTCGTGCTCAAACTTTTATAGCAATTAATTTATATTGTTTACTTAGTAACAGAATTAATTCCACTTGATTTAACCCGACTAATACTTGCCTCTTTATTCCTATACCAACCCGACGTTTAGTTTAGAATTATCCGAGTAGAACTCCAGAACGTTACACCGACGTTTAGTTTAGAACTATCCGAGTAAAATTCCAGAACGTTACAGTGTTTGACATCAAACTCTAGTTTTACGCCAAACTCCAGGATATAAGTTGTTAGGTCGTGACAAAAGGCTGGCAAATCCTAATATATTATCTTATATTTTAATAGCATATAAAACTTAATATAATAATACCTTTTACCTAAGAATATCAGATCTCTTATATTAAGTCTTATAATTGTAAATCTAAAATAGTAAGCTATAAATTTGTTAGCTAAGGAATAAGGTTTCTTCTATTAGAAAATATTTGATATAAAGATTAATAACAATTAATAAAGGTATAAGGCTCTTTAGGCATAAGAATAAATAAATCAGTAATATATTCCAATTAACTGTTATACCAAAGTCTTATCAAATGCCAAACCAAACCCTAGCAAACATATATTAATCGATCTCAACGCCAGCATCCTTCGCTACAGCTAGTATCTGTTGTACAAGTGCAGCCACATCTGCGCTTCTCAGTGGGACTCGATGGTTGCCATTCCATTCCAACAATCTCGTGCTTCCTTGCTCACAGCAATCCTGTAGTAACTGCCTGTGTAAATGGAGCCCTTGATCTTGCAAACCGTGAATGTGTACCGTTCGAAGATGTAGTCGCACCGGCTCCTGTTCGTAATATCCAGGCCAAATAAAGCCATCCTCCCCGTTCACGCCAACGACTGTCTCTCCCCCAATGGGGATCCTCGGGTCAAGTGCAACAAGTGGTCCTCGCCCAGCAAGTATTATTCCAAATTTAAAATCGAATC
>Ga0247734_1002332_pt1 | contig 12613 bp, 7 predicted proteins | sample UWRJL103311B2_FD_180933 | JGI IMG/M metagenome (GOLD analysis project Ga0247734, IMG submission 180933) | Plant litter microbial communities from Arlington Agricultural Research Station in Wisconsin, United States - UWRJ-L103-311B-2 | ecosystem: Environmental > Terrestrial > Plant litter >... | reverse complement strand
TTATATAAACTGATTTTATCTAGATTTAATACAAATCTTTATAGCTACATAAAAAGTAACCGTTGAGAACGGAAAGAACCGGGTTCGAACCGGCACGTGACGAAGCACAATGTTTAGCAAACATCTTACCTTACCAATGGCGACCTTTCCTTAAATTATATGCTAATAATTATTATTTTTTTTTAATAATTATATAAGATTATATGCTAATAATTATTATATTTTTTAATAATTATATGTATTTGAATAATTTAAAAATAAATTAAAAATGTATCAAATACATTACTACGTAATTTTATAAACCAAATTATAATTTTATAAACCAAACTATAATTGACATAAACCAAATTAGAATCGAGATAAACCAACTTTTAATTCACATAAACCAATTTTTAATCTACATAAACTAAGTTATAATATACATTCTTAATTTTTAACTATAAGAATAAATTAATATTTTATTTTATACATAAATATTTTATTATTTACATATTAATTTGTAAGTATATACTTAGTCTTTTAGATGTTTATATAAGGGAGAGAGGTTTATGCAAAATTTACTTTAGTTTACAGTAATGCATTAGGGTTACATAAACATAATTTAGTGTAATCCACTAACTTACTTCTATTATAATGCATTATATGTTATATTATATTTTAATATTATTTTTAACATTATCGTCTCTAATGCTGTTTTGATGAGCAGTGTAATATATAAAGCATATAATTTCCATATTTAATTTATGATTTAAGCTTATATCTTAAGTTTAGCCTATATAGGCTAATTTACATCTTAAGATAATTTATATCTTAAGGTTAATTTATATTTTAAGGCAAATTTACACGTTAAGGTTAATACAAAGGAGCTAAATACGAGATGATTAGGTTGTTTCAATATAAAAACGTATTATGAAATTTTTATACCGTTATAATGTTAAACTTATATAGAAGTAACTTTCAGTCACACCCTTTTCATCTAGTATCTCCTTCACCATGGCCTTTATATACATCAATTAGCATGTTTAGCCTTACAACATCTGGAGTTTTATCATTTCATGGATTTGCTTATGCAGAATATAACTTATTAATGAGCTTACTTACACTTATTTTATCTATGTCATTATGATTTAGAGATATAATAGCAGAAAGTACATATATGGGTCACCACACATTAGCTGTTCAAAGAGGGTTAAACCTAGGAGTAGGTTTATTTATAGTATCTGAAGCTTTATTCTTCTTAGCTATATTCTGAACTTTCTTCCACAGTGCTTTATCACCTGCTATAGAATTAGGTGCTATGTGACCTCCTATGGGTATAGAGGCTATAGATCCTTTTGAATTACCTTTAATTAACACAGTAATATTACTTGCTTCAGGATTCACTGTTACAGTGGGACACCACTATTTAATAAATGGTCAAAGAAGCATAGCTTTATACGGATTATTATACACAGTTATATTAGCAATAATATTCACAGGATTCCAAGGTGTTGAATATGCAGTTTCATCTTTCACTATATCAGATGGAGCTTTTGGTTCATGTTTCTATTTTGGAACTGGTTTCCACGGATTACATGTTATGATAGGTACAGCATTTTTAGCGGTTGGTTTATGAAGAACATATGCCTATCATTTATCTAACAATCACCATTTAGGTTTAGAAGCGGGTATACTTTACTGACATTTTGTAGATGTAGTATGACTTTTCTTATTTGTTTCAATATATTATTGAGGATCATAAATATAGAGTTATATATATCATATGTAACCATTTTATAAAATATATAACCGTCTTATAATATAAGTATTATTAATTAAAAAAATAAATATTTTTTTATAATAAAACACAGGATATGTTGCATAGGATTGTGCATTTTGATTCTAGATCATAAATATAAGGTTCGACTCCTTCATATCTTTATATTTAACTTAAAGTTAAATGTTATAAATAACAATACTTGTTGTTTATAAAAAGCAATATATTGATATAGTTGCTAAGCGCTGTTCTAAAAAAACAATAGTTTATACAATTTTTAACTTGTTTATATATAATTTATATGTTTACACATTAACTTTAATAGATAATAAATAATTATCTTTTAAAAACAATTTTATCTTGTAAAAACAATTTTATACTTGTAGTAATATTTTATTTATATAATGTCAAATTATACAACAATATTAAGTCCACTAGATCAATTTGAAATTAGAAATTTATTTAGCATAGATACACCTTTATTAGCTAACATAAACTTATCTATTACTAACATAGGATTATACTTGACAATAGCTGCTTTTATTACTTTTTACTTTAGTATTTTAGCAACTAACCACTCAAAAATTACTCCTAACAAATGATCTTTAAGCCAAGAAACATTATATGCTACTTTACATAGCATAGTTATTAACCAAATTAACAATAAAAACGGTCAAGTTTACTTCCCATTTATGTATGCATTATTTATCTTTATTTTAATTAATAACTTAATAGGTATGGTACCTTATAGTTTTGCATCAACATCTCATTTTATCTTAACATTTTCACTTAGTTTTACTGTAGTATTAGGTGCTACAGTTTTAGGTTTCCAAAAACATGGATTGAAATTCTTTTCTTTATTTGTACCAGCTGGTTGTCCATTAGGATTAGTACCTTTATTAGTTTTAATTGAATTTATCTCATATCTTGCACGTAATGTGTCTTTAGGATTAAGATTAGCTGCTAATATATTAGCAGGTCACATGCTTTTAAATATTTTAAGTGGATTTACATATAATATTATGAGCTCTGGTATTATTTTCTTTATACTAGGATTACTACCATTAGCATTTATAATTGCATTCTCTGGACTAGAACTAGGTATTGCATTTATACAATCACAAGTTTTTGTAGTATTATCTTGTTCATATATAAAAGATGCATTAGAATTACATTAGTTTTTTAATTAAATTTATTTAAAAAATTAGGTTAAATTAATTTATTGTATTTTGAGGTAATGTATAATTACTTCAAAGGGATATGTTGCATAGGGCTATGCATTTTGATTGCAGATCATAAATATAAGGTTCAACTCCTTCATATCTCTGATATATAAAAATAGTATATAAAATCTTAAGCATTTGTTAATTAAATATTGTAAAATATTATGTTTTACAATAGTTATTTTGACAAAATAACCGTATATATGTGACTTAAAATGGATAGGATTTACTAAAAAAGTAAAAATAGTGTAGGTAACACTTTTTATTCTGTATAGATTTTTAAAAAAAGCAATAATAGTGTTTATACACTTGTTGTTTTTTATAATATACAAATTGTTAAATTAACAATTTGTCAAATAAGCAATTATGCTTATATTATTAAATCCTCAACAAGATGGAATTTATAGGAACATATAGAAACTTATATGTGACAATCTATTTATTTCACTTAAAACTATTAGATAATTTTTGCGATACGCTTCTAATTATGTTGTATTATTTAGTGAACATAATGAATTATCTAATCAGCCTAAAAACTTAAAAATACAAAAATCGGGAATTTCTATGTGATTTGAAAGATGATTCTTATCTTCAAATGCTAAAGATATTGGTGTATTATATTTAATATATGCATTATTTTCAGGTTTAGTAGGTACTGCATTTTCAGTACTGATAAGATTAGAATTATCAGGACCTGGAGTGCAATACATAGCTGATAATCAATTATACAATAGTATAATTACTGCTCACGCTATAATAATGATTTTCTTTATGGTTATGCCAGCTTTAATAGGAGGGTTTGGTAATTTCCTACTTCCATTAGGATTAGGAGGTCCTGATATGGGATTCCCTAGATTAAATAATATTAGTTACTTATTATTAATACCTAGTATTGTTTTATTCTTATTTGCAGGTGGTATAGAAAATGGTGTAGGTACTGGATGAACTCTATACCCACCTTTATCTGGTATACAAAGTCATAGTGGACCAAGTGTTGATTTAGCCATTTTTGGTTTACACCTTTCTGGTATATCTAGTCTTCTTGGGGCTATGAACTTTATGACTACTACTTTTAATATGAGAAGTCCTGGAATAAGATTACATAAATTAATATTATTTGCATGAGCTGTTGTTATTACAGCTGTTTTATTACTATTATCATTACCTGTATTAGCCGGTGGAATTACTATGGTGTTAACAGATAGAAACTTTAATACTTCATTCTTTGAAGTAGCAGGTGGTGGTGACCCTATTTTATACCAACATCTTTTCTGATTCTTCGGTCATCCAGAAGTTTATATTTTAATTATTCCTGGTTTTGGTATTATAAGTACTACAATATCAGCTAATTCTAATAAAAATGTGTTCGGATACCTTGGAATGGTTTACGCCATGTGTTCTATTGGTATTTTAGGATTCGTAGTTTGAAGCCACCACATGTATACTGTAGGTCTTGATGTTGATACAAGAGCGTATTTCACAGCTGCAACATTAATTATTGCAGTACCTACTGGTATTAAAATATTCTCTTGATTAGCAACTTGTTATGGTGGTTCTTTACAATTTATACCATCATTACTATTTGCATTAGGGTTTGTATTTATGTTTACAATTGGAGGGTTAAGTGGTGTAGTTCTTGCGAACGCATCACTTGATATTGCCTTCCACGATACTTACTACGTTGTTGCTCATTTCCACTACGTTTTAAGTATGGGTGCCGTATTTGCCTTATTCAGTGGATGATACTTCTGAATACCTAAAATATTAGGATTAGATTATAATCTGCTTTACTCAAAAGCTCACTTCTGAGTTTTATTCATAGGGGTTAATTTAACTTTCTTCCCTCAACACTTCTTAGGGTTACAAGGTATGCCTCGTAGAATTAGTGATTATCCTGATGCTTTCACAGGTTGAAACTTTATTAGTAGTATTGGATCTCTAGTGTCTGTAGCAGCCACAGCATTATTCTTACATATTGTATACTTACAACTTGTAAAAGGTAAAGCTATACACGGATACCCTTGAGCTGTACCTCAATTATTTAGTGATTACTTACGTATACTTAAAGATAAATGTGCCCCAGGATTAGAATGAGCATTACATAGCCCACCTAAACCTCACGCATTTACTAGCTTACCTTTACAAAGTAGTTTTGGTTATTCTTTTTTTAACAAAAATGTTATCATAACATTAGTGTTAGTAACGCTATTAGCTTTTTATTTACCTGCTATTAGCTGTGATGCACCTAGAGCTTGAGGATTATACTTCCAAGATAGTGCTAGCCCACAAATGGAAGCTTTAGTAGAACTACATGATAATATTATGTACTACTTAGTTGCTATTTTATTTGGTGTAGGTTGAATCCAAGGAGCTATTATTAAAAATTTTGATAGTTCTAAATCACCTATTAGTAACAAATATCTTAACCATGGTACACTTATAGAGCTAATATGAACTATTACTCCTGCTTTAATCTTAGTATTAATTGCTTTCCCTTCATTTAAACTATTATATTTAATGGATGAAGTTACTGATCCTTCATTATCTGTATTAGCAGAGGGTCACCAGTGATATTGAAGTTACGAATATCCAGATTTCTTAAATAGTGATGGAGACTTTATTGAGTTTGACTCATATTTAGTACCTGAATCAGATTTAGAAGATGGAGCTTTAAGAATGTTAGAAGTAGATAACAGAGTTATACTTCCTGAAATAACACACACTAGATTTATTCTTACTGCTGCTGATGTTATCCATTCATTTGCAATACCAGCATTAGGTGTTAAATGTGATGCATACCCTGGAAGACTAAACCAATTTTCTGTACTTATTAACAGATTAGGAACATTTTATGGTCAATGTTCAGAAATCTGTGGTATTTTACACAGTTCTATGCCTATAGTTGTAGAATCAGTATCGATAGAAAAATTTCTTAGCTGATTACAAGAACAATAGTTTAATGTTATACATTAGTTTTTTAATTTTAGTTCGTATTAGTAATTTATTAGTTTATTGCAAAAATATTAGTTTTTTAATTTTAATACCATATATTGGTTTTTTAATTTTAATACATCTTAGTAATTTAATTTCAAAGTTGTTTCAAAGAGTTTTAATGTTTAATTTTGATGATATGGTATCTGTATACAATGAGGAATTATTATCATTACTTAACCAAATATTATCAGGGTTACTTAATGGTATATTATCAGCATTTGACAAGGAAAATCATTTTGAGGAGAACGATAATGATGGAGATGAGCCTGATGGAGATGACCCTGATGGAGATAATCCTGATGGAGATAACCCTCATGGCCCTGATCCAAGCGGAGAGGATTCTAATAATTCTGGTCCGAGTGGAGAAGGTTCTAAGGGTTCCGGTCCTAACCGAGATGAGGATAATCGTGATCGAAACAAAAATGATATTGATATGGAAGATTCTGATAGAACCCAAAAAGTAGATAAAGGTAAACAGAGAGCTATTACTCCTGTGTCTTTACCAGAAAGACCAGTAACTTATGAGGAACCTACAGGATCTGGATATGATTCTGAGGAGAGTTTCATGAAGGACATTGAGCAAGCTAAATTAAATTCTTTGAAAGAACAAATGGCTACTGGAGAATCTTCTAAACAAAGTGAACATAATATAATTGAAGAACAAGATGTAAAAAAAATTAAAGATAAATATAACAAAGCAGTAGAAGAATTTAATAATAACCAAATTGATATAGTAGATAATAATGATCTAGACCCCGCCTATAAACAACAGTTAATAGAAATATCTAAGCTACTTAGAGAAAGAGTTGAGTATTATAGGGATTTAAAAGATAAATATGGTGCTTATTCTTCAGAAGAAGATAGCCCTGATGATTATAGTGAAGACTCAGATTATGAAAATAATAGATCTTCTAAGCGTCCTAGAAATGATTAGCAACTATTATTTTTATTGGGTGTCATTATTCTTCTAAAAGGTTTAATAAACTATCTTTTGGTATTAAAAAATTAAGCATGTTCTATGGTCAATGTTCAGAAATTTGTGTTATATTGCACAATTTTATGTTTATTATAATATATATATATTTAAAAATTATTATTTTGAATATAATAACAATAAAATATTAAGTCGTAAAAAAATATTTTAATAAAAAAAGGGATATAGCACAACGGTCATTATGGTTTAACATAGTAGGTTTTATCATAATATAAGGTTCAATTCCTTAATACCCCAAAGATAGTTAAGCATAATATCTTAAATTTATAATTTATAAATATTTTTTTATCTATCTTATTAATGCATTTTTTATAAATATATAATATATTTATCTTATACTTATTAATTTTAAATAAATATCTGGTATATTTATCTCATATTTATTCATTTTTTATAAATATTTCGTATATTTATATATACATATTTGATGACTTTTTTACCTTACTATACATATGGTGTTAAAAATATATGATACATTATCATTATATACAAATAGAGTCATTTCTCGTCTTTTTTTTTACAAATGTTGTTATTATCTTTACTTATTACTCCTATTTTTGGTGTCCTTGGTGTTTATTTTAGCAAGGATAGAGGTGTTTCATTAAGAAACATAAAATATATAGCTTTAGTTTCATCTATCGTAACTTTTTTTATTTCATTGATATTATTTATTTTATTTGATTTTAGTACAAACCAGTTTCAATTTGTACAAGAGTGCTATGAAATTACTTACTACGATTTTTATTTAGGTGTAGATGGTTTATCGATATATTTTATATTACTAACTACACTTATAGCCCCTATTTCACTAGTATCTAATTGAAAATCAATATCACATGAGGTAGTATCTTATCTTATTATAATCTTACTGTTAGAAGTTTTATTATTAGCAGTATTTTTAGTATTAGATATTTTACTTTTCTATATATTTTTTGAGAGTATATTGCCACCTTTATTTATATTAATAGGTATATTCGGGTCAGATAATAGAGTAAAGGCTAGTTTTTATTTATTCTTATATACTTTATTAGGTTCTTTATTCTTATTATTATCTATCTTAGCTATGTCATCTATTATGAGTGCTACAGATTTTGATACTCTTTTTAAAGGAAATTTCCTTTATGTAACACAACTTTTCTTATTCTATGGTATTTTTATTGCTTTTGCTGTAAAAACACCTACTATTTTTTTAAATACATGACTTTTAAAAGCTCACGTTGAATCACCTTTAGGTGGAAGTATTATTTTAGCTGCTATTGTACTTAAATTAAGTTTATATGGTATATTAAGATTAATATTAACTGTTTTACCTAAAGCTTATATGGTATATACTTATATTATTTTCGCAATAGGTGTTATAACTATAATATACGCTAGTCTTAGTACAATAAGAACTATAGATATTAAAGAACTTATAGCTTATAGTTCTGTTTCTCATGCTGCTGTTTATCTTTTAGCTGTATTTAGTAATAGTATACAAGGTATTGAAGGTGCTATTAATTTAGGATTAGCTCACGGGTTAGTTTCACCTGGTCTATTTATTTGTGCAGGAGGTGTATTATATGATAGATCTTCTACAAGAACAATATCTTTCTATAGAGGAGTTACTCAAGTAATGCCATTATTTGCTATATTATTCTTTATTCTATGTCTTGGTAACTGTGGAGCTCCTTTATCTTTAAATTTCATAGGTGAATTCTTATCTTTATACGGAGTGTTTGAAAGATCATCTTTATTTGGTTTATTTGCAAGTACTTCAATTGTTTTCTCTGCAGCATATACTATATACATGTTTCAAAGAATAGCATTTGGAGGAGCGTACTCAAGAATGTTTACAGTTTCTATGTGAGATTTAACTAAAAGAGAATTTACTATTCTATTAATATTAGTAATACCTACTGTATTCTTTGGTATTTATCCTTCTCCTATACTAGATACTTTACATTATTCAGTATCTACTTTAATATATTCTTTTGACACTAATATCATTAGTTGTAGTTCATCAGAATCTTGAAATATATTATCTGATACTAATATTTATTCTGGTATACATTAGGTGCTGTAGCATCCTTTATACTATTCTATCTAATAAAATGTATAGAATGGTTTTATTAAGTAATTTTATAGTAAAAAAAGATATTATAATATATTGTTTGCGTACTATTACTATCAATAGTGTCTTTATTTCATATAACTATATAGTTGTTGTAACGCACTCATAGTTCAATAGCTCTATTACATAGTATATAAGTACAGTATATATTCAATATAAATATATTTAAATTTTAGTATTAAAGTATTATAAGTAATTATTTATTATATTAAATAATTAATAAAAATTAGCTCAATTGGCAGAGCATTCTTTTAATTAATATCCCTTAATTAAAAAGAAGGTTAAGTGTTCAAATCACTTATTTTTAATCGCCTAATTTATACCAATAACATGAAAATATAATATTGCTTATATTAAGAAATAAACAAAACAACAAAAAAATAAATAATCCTTTAGCCGTAAACTATAGTAATAAAAACACTATAGCTGTAAATAAAATTATAACAGAAATAAACAATAAAAATATTAAAAAATTAAGTAATGCTGAAAAAAGTGAATATAATAATATAATATTCTATCCCTCTTCTAAAGAGTGGTATAGTAGTGTATATTCCTATAATAAATCTTATATAAAATCACTGGTTATTTATGATATTATTTTAAATAAATTTTTTAGAAGTTATGGTAATATGGTTAAAGATAAAATAATAAGAATGTTCAAACGTAGACGTAGTAATTTAAAACGTTATTCAGGTAATAAACTACACATCAGCAGAGCTGAGTTAAAACACACTAGTACTAACATTTTTATAACACTATACGTATATAATAAAAAGAAATTATCTTTTTATAGAAATGTAAAAGAGATTCTATCATTGCTAAGATTAAAAAAATTAATGGTTAAAAGAAGAAGAGTATTTTCACATAACATTATAAGAAAATTATTTTATTTTTTTAAAAATAAATTATCTATATCTAAAAAATGAAATATTGCTTATTTCAAACCAATAGGTAGTTTGAAAGAACATAATTTTTTAATAGAAAACATTGAACCAGAAATGACTTATATAAAACCAACTAGTTCTACTATAAAAGAACATAATTTTTTATTAAATAATACTAAACTAAATACGACCTATTCAAAATTAATGTTTAATTTACATGAATATCATTCTTTAGTTAGTAGTATTGAATTAAATGAGACTCATTCTAAATTAATCAATAGTTTAGAAGAACATACTATTTTTGTAAAAAATAGTCAATTGTATACACCTTATGTCATATTTTTACAAAAATTATTTATGCTACAAAATAAATTATTTACCTTAATAACTTGAATCAATTTTGAAAGATCTAAATTTAATAGTTTATTTTTTAAATTAGGTAATTTAGGTTTAACTAGTTTAGTGGAAAAATTATATAATAAAAAAGTAGAAATCAATTTAGTTGAATTAAAATCTATACACTTAAATAGTGATGTATTTTCATCTGCAGTTGCTTTAAAATTAAGAAATAGAAAAAATAATGTATTAAGAATACTAAGAAAAGCTATTATACAAATGGTAAAAATACCAGATTTACATACACTAATAACATTTGACGACAACATGGGAAAAGTTAACAAAAATAACATAATAAAAACACTAAAACAACAAGTAGTAAGTGGTGTTAGATTCGAAGCGTCAGGTAGACTAACTAGACGTTTAACAGCGATGAGAGCTGTTTTTAAATATGGGTATGCAGGTAGCTTAAAATCTATACGTACTTCATTAAGTAGAAAACCATCCACTATGTTAAGAGGTTATGTTAAGTCTAATTCACAATACACTCTAATTAACTCTAAGACTAGAAATGGTACTTTTGGTTTAAAAGGTTGAGTAAGTAGTCATTAGGTCAGCTATTTAATCTTTTAATTTTATAAACAATAAGTAATTCTGAAAAGAGTGGATATAATAATATAATGGTAGGTACTGAGGATAAAAAAGGAGTACATCCTTTATAAAGGTTATCTAACAAAAAAAAATTAGCTCAACTGGTAGAGTGTTCTTTTAGTTAACGAGTGGTTAATTAAACGAAAGGTTAAGTGTTCAAATCACTTATTTTTGTCAGTTTAATACAAAATTACATATGTATATAAATACATGAGGTATATGTTTATTAAAATGAGTTATATATTTATTACTATTATTATATAAATATGTTTGTTTATATAATTAAATAGTAATATATATGTATTTACCCAAATGACCAAAAAGGGTATAAACTTATATATTAAAATTCTTCTTATATTGGTTATGTAAAAAAAATTAAAAACAAATTTAAAGAATTAATAACAAACTTTAAATTACTTGCAAAGCAATAAAAAAGTTTAAAACTATATTAATTATGTATTAACTAAAAAAACAGTAAAGAAAAATATTAATAAATGAGATTATTAAAAAGTCATCCAATTTTAAGATTAGCTAATTCTTATTTAGTAGATTCACCACAACCTCTAAATTTAAGTTACATGTGAAATTTTGGTTCTTTATTAGCTATATGTTTAATCATACAAATAGTTACAGGTGTAACATTAGCAATGCATTATAACCCAAGCGTAGCTGAAGCATTTAATAGTGTTGAGCACATAATGCGTGATGTAAACAATGGGTGATTAATACGTTATTTACACAGTAACACTGCTTCGGCATTTTTCTTCATAGTTTATTTACACATAGGTAGAGGTATGTACTATGGATCTTATAGAGCACCAAGAACATTAGTATGAACTATTGGTACTGTTATATTTATTTTAATGATGGCAACAGCCTTCCTGGGTTATGTTCTTCCATATGGTCAAATGTCATTATGAGGTGCAACAGTTATTACTAACCTTATGAGTGCCATACCATGAGTTGGTCAAGATATAGTTGAGTTCATTTGAGGAGGTTTCTCAGTTAACAATGCTACATTAAATAGATTCTTCTCATTACACTTTGTATTACCATTTGTATTAGCTGCTTTAGCACTAATGCATTTAATTGTGTTACACGATACAGCTGGATCAGGTAATCCTTTAGGTGTATCAGGAAACTATGAAAGAATATCTTTTGCGCCTTATTTCATATTTAAAGATTTAATTACAATATTTGCATTTATATTTGTATTGTCTTTATTTGTGTTCTTTATGCCTAACGTATTAGGTGATAGTGAAAACTATGTAGTAGCAAATCCTATGCAAACTCCTGCAGCTATTGTTCCTGAATGATATCTTCTTCCTTTCTACGCTATATTAAGATCTATACCTAACAAATTATTAGGAGTTATAGCTATGTTCGCTGCAATTTTAGCACTATTATTATTACCTGTTACAGATATAAGTAGATCAAGAGGTATGCAATTTAGACCTTTAAGTAAAGCAGCCTTCTTCGTGTTTGTTGCTAATTTCTTAATCTTAATGCAATTAGGAGCTAAACACGTTGAATCTCCATTTATTGAATTTGGTCAAATAAGTACTGTTTTATATTTCTTATACTTTACAGTTGTAATGTACGGTGTTACTCTTATTGAAAACACTTTTGTGGAATTAAACCAAGAAAACAAACATACATTTT
>Ga0247734_1002328_pt1 | contig 12620 bp, 8 predicted proteins | sample UWRJL103311B2_FD_180933 | JGI IMG/M metagenome (GOLD analysis project Ga0247734, IMG submission 180933) | Plant litter microbial communities from Arlington Agricultural Research Station in Wisconsin, United States - UWRJ-L103-311B-2 | ecosystem: Environmental > Terrestrial > Plant litter >... | reverse complement strand
AGGTTCATCGACAATCAGTAGTTTTGGGTTGCCAAGCAGGGCTACTGCCACGCCAAAGCGCTGGCGCATTCCACCTGAATATCCGCCAAGCTTTTGTTTGCGTACTTCCCAAAGGTTTGTTTTGCGTAGCAGCGCTTCCACCACTTCCTTTCGTGGCTTACGCTGAGTAAAACCTTTGAGTACTGCAAAATAGTCAAGCAGGTCCTCCGCTTTCGATTTTGGATACACGCCAAACTCCTGAGGAAGATAACCCAATGTCCTGCGTACCAGATCTTTTTGATTGATCACATCTATGTCTCCCAAATGAATCCTGCCCGAATCAGGCTCCTGCAAAGTTGCCAGAATGCGCATCAGGGTAGACTTGCCGGCTCCGTTCGGACCAAGCAAACCGTACATGCCGCTGGGAATGGTCAGTGACACGTCCGCTAATGCCTGTATACTGCCGGCAGATCCGCTGTTCTGATAGGTTTTCGAGAGGTTTTTAATTTCTAATACCATAAACTCCTAAATTTTGAGAATGTCCGGCCATGCTTGAATTTTGTATATATTTAAAAGTACTTTGTGTTGCAAAGTAAATTAGTGTCAACAAACTTTCCAAGAAACCTTCAAATAAAACAATGACTTCATTTGGTCAGGCTTATTTTGCAAAACCTGATTCACTCGCTTCTTAAACTTTTTACCGGATTGAGCAGGGCAGCCCTGACACTTTGAAAAAGGACCGTTAGGAATGTAATCAGCATTGCCAGCAAACCGGCCAGTATAAACATCCACCATTGAATCCGGATTTTATAGGCAAATGTATCCAGCCAATGACTCATACCGTACCAGGCAATTGGTGAGGCAATGATCAGCGCAATCAGCACCAGGCTTATAAAGTCTTTTGAAAGTAAAGTGACAATACTGACCACACTGGCACCCAACACTTTGCGCACACCTATTTCTTTGGTGCGCTGCTCGGCTGTGAAAGCGGCGAGTCCAAACAAACCCAGGCAGGTAATGAAAATAGACAGGAACGTAAACAGGCCAAATACTTTACTGAATATTTGTTCAGAACGGTATTGTGCTGCAAACTGCTCGTCGAGAAAAGTGTATTCAAATGGCCATTCGCCAGCTTCGGTCCGCCACTTTTTTGCGAGCACGGCAAGGGCATCTTTTGTGGCCGACGGTCTTATTCGCACTACTATCTGCGAGAATTCTCCCGGCAAAATCTGCATAACCAGAGGCTCTATCTTCTGGTGAATTGTTTTATAATTGAAATCTTTTACCACTCCGATCACCTTGCCCTGTTTAATGGAGTCAGCCGGAGTGGCCGGTTGCCATTGTGGCCATCGCACTGTTTTCCCAATAGCATTTGCGGCCTGACCCCAACCTAGTTCACGAACTGCTGTTTCATTTAATACAAAGGCCTCCTGGCTGTCGCTGCCAAAAGATTTTGAAAAATTACGCCCGGCTACCATTGTCATGCCCATGGTTGAAATATAATCTTCATCAACCAGGAACATATTGGTTGAAAATTCTTCAGTACGTCCAACAACTGTAATGCCATCACCGGCAAACTGACCGCCAGGAACTCCATAACAAGCAGTTGCCGAAAGTATAGATGGATTTTGTATAAGTTCTGATTTGATTGTTTCTATGTTCTGTAGCATGGCTTTACTACGGATTGGCAGAGATATTAGCTGCTCGTTGGAAAACCCCAGATTTTTTTCCTGAATATATTTGACCTGATAATAGACAACGCCAGCCCCGATCATCAGCATAATGGAAACTACAAACTGGATGACCACTAAATTCCTGCGTAAAAATGCTCCTGAACTACCACTTTTAATCACGCCTTTCAACACATTGAGCGGCTTAAATCCTGACAGAAAGAATGCGGGATAACTTCCAGCCAATAACCCTACCAATACTACGGAACCCAAAAGGACCGAGATACCGAACGGTGTAAAAATGGACATCAGCCGCAGCGACTTGCCGGTCCATTCATTTAGCCTGGGAAGCATCAGCGCAGTCAGAAGTATGGAAAACAAAAGTGCCAGGCCTGTTTGCAATAATGATTCACCCAGAAACTGCCCGATAAGTTGTATCCTCTGGGCTCCAACCGCTTTTCGCATGCCTACTTCTTTAGACCGCCGGGCAGAACGGGCTGTACTCAGGTTCATAAAGTTGAAGCAGGCAATAAGCAGTGTGAAAAAGGCAACAATTGAAAAGGCGTAAATATATTGGATGTTTCCTTTTTTGACAATATCATACTCTACATCAGAGGAGCGAAGGTGAATATCTGTAAGCGCCTGAAGCTGATAGTGATCGTGCGAATTCCCCTGATTTGCCTCCTGCGGAGCATGCTGGCTTAAAAAACCAGGTAATTTTGAATTTAACGCAGCAGGATCGCTTCCCTCCGACAGTTCAACATAGGTATAAAATTGCTGCCATCCCCAGCTTTTGAGTCTTTCAGAACCAACTATTTCATGCAAAGCCTCAAAAGATCCAATGAAATCAGCTCTTAAATGTGATTGGGCTGGCATGTTCCGCATGACACCAGTAACGTTGAATTTATATGTGCCGGCTATAATGAGCTGCTTGCCAATCGGGTCCTGGCCGCCAAAATACTTGTCAGCCATTGCTTCCGATATAACCAACGCATCAGGAGATTTGATGGCCTTGACCGGATTTCCACGGATCAGTGTAAATGAAAATAAGTCAAAGAAAGTAGAATCTACCAGAAGAATTCCTGGTTCGAAAAACTTTTTCTCACCATAAGTAACCAGCTCTTCGCTTCCAAATCCAAAAATGCGGGTACTTTTCCGGACCTCGGGAAAGGTTTGCGTCAATGCGGGACCGTAAGCAGGAGGGGTGCGGGCCATGACCATCTGCACACCATCTGAACTCCGGTGATTGATAATGCGGTATATCTGGTCTGCCTTTGCATGAAACTTATCAAAAGCCAGTTCATCCTGCACGAACAGAAAGATAACCAGACAACAGGCTATTCCAATGGCTAGTCCAAAAACATTGATGTACGTGAAACCTTTGTAGCGCATCAGGTTGCGCCAGGCAATGGTGATGTAGCTTCGGAGCATACGTTTGAATTGTTAAGGTGGTAAATGAGTAATGCAAAATCTTGTACCATTTCCTTTATTCTCTGCGTAAAAGCAGCATACGACTTTATTGAATACCTTTCAGCATCTTAAAAAAAGGTCCGGCATAAGTATCACTGATTGGTATGATCTGATCGGCGATCCGGATCCTGTTTTTTTCGATGTGGTCTATTTTATCAATGGCAACCATGTATGATCGGTGCACACGGGCAAATCCCTCAGAGGGAAGCAGTTCTTCCAGTTTAGCGAAACTGAGCAATGTCATAATCTTTTCCCTGGCCGTATGAATCCGCAAATAATCTTTCATCCCTTCCACAAAAATAATATCGCTGGTTGCAATTTTCTGAATGCGGTTGCCCACTTTCAGGAAGATATATTCCTGTTCCTGCTTCTGCTCTGTTGTAACTTCCTTCTTTTCGGGATCAGGTCTGGAACCTTGTTCCTGGTATAGTCGCAGCACTCCCTTATAAAATCTTTCGAAGGAAAAAGGTTTTAACAGGTAGTCTTTTACTTCCAGTTCAAAGGCTTTCAGGGCATATTGATCGTAGGCCGTTGTCAGAATGATCATAGGCCTGGGATTCAGCATGGGGATAAAGCTAAGCCCGTCCAAATCCGGCATGTTGATGTCCAGGAAAAGCAGGTCGGGTTTGTCTTCTTTCAGTTGGCTGGCCGCTTCCAGCGGGCTCATGAAGGTACCTTTCAGTTCCAGAAACGGGACTTTCGCTACATAAGCTTCCAGAATTTCCTGGGCCAGATGCTCATCGTCAATAATATAGCAGGTGAGTTTCTCTTTCATGAACCTGTTAATTGAAGTCCGCTGATCTTTAAAATTACATTAAATATGCCGCCTATGCTGTTGATCTCCAGATTGTGATGGTCAGGATATAGCAAGGCCAGCCTTTTTCGAACATTCTGCAAACCTATACCACCAGGTTCTTCCAAAGCATTTCCCGGGTTAGCATTAACCGGATTATGAATACTGAAAGTAAGGGTATTTTCTATTATCTCTACGCTAACCTTGATATCACCAGGCTCCAGTCGGGCGGGACTGTGTTTGTAGGCATTCTCGAGCAGGTGTATGAACAACAGGGGAACAATGTGAGAGGATGTTGTGTCTCCTTTTATTTCAAGATTTACTACCGGAGCTTTCTTATACCGCAGCTGTTGCAAATTTATATAATCCTGCAGGTAATTCATTTCCCTTGATAGCGGCACCATGGGCGCATTAGACTCGTAAATCATGTAGCGCATCAAAGAGGCCAGTTGCATGACGGCTTCCGGTGCCGTGGGAGCCTGTTTATAAACAAGGGTATGGATATTATTGAGCGTATTAAATAAAAAATGCGGATTAATCTGTGATTTAAGATAATACAACTCTGCTTCCACGGCTTGCTTCTCCAACTGCTCCTTTTTAAAAGTATTAATCACCAGATTTTCGGTGACCCGGGCCAGCCAGCTCAGGATGGTAAAGGGAATTACAATTGAGATCAGGGAGATCATATAGTATTCGGAAAAAATGTCCCATGTATCAAACTTTCGGTAATGAAAAAACATGTAGAGAAGCGGGCCGGTCAACATAATTCCTGCAAGCCTGAGAAAATAAGCCCTCTTTTTTTTACCGGAATAATGGGTCAGGAGGATGAAATTGCTATAAAAAATATATAAACATGTAAATATAAAAGCAAACGTTAAGGTAAGCCAATAGGAAGTGTCCTGACTTAATTGAAGGGCTGCCAGCATACTAAATAAGATCCACAGGATGATGTGGGTTAGCAGAAATACCTTTTTTATTCGATTCATAGAACAAAGTTATTTCTTCCTGCCAATCTCAATGCACCTTCTCGACCAAAGGCTAATTCCGGTCTACCAAAGGTTGAACTGAGCCTGCCAAGACTTTGGCGACAGCAAAGCAGTCATTGGTCGATTACTTTACAGCGTTAGCATATCGCTTTTTACTTTCCGGTTGGGTCCCGTTTCCTTTATCATAAAATGAGATGGGAAATTATTCAAAGATGCTTCGTTTTCTAACGTATAAGCTTAAAACAGTAAAACAGAAACTATGGAAAATCGCCCGATGAGTCTGTCCATTCGCAATGTCTCTAAAAGTTATGCTAATGGTCGGTCAGTAGTACAGGCATTGAATAACGTTACCCTGGACATTCCCCCGGGCATGTACGGCTTGCTTGGTCCTAACGGTGCCGGGAAGTCTACATTGATGCGCACACTGGCGACACTTCAGGAACCCGATGAAGGCGAAATTTTTTTAGGCGAAATTAATGTATTGAAGCAGAAGGAAGGAGTGCGCCAGACGCTGGGTTACCTGCCGCAGGAGTTCGGTCTCTATCCAAAATCGAGAGCGGAAGATATGCTCGACTACTTCGCCGTACTCAAAGGCGTTACTAACCGGGATTCCAGAAAAGAAGTCGTAGAAACTTTACTGAAACAAACCAACCTTTGGGACGTACGCAGGCAGAAACTTGGCGGCTTCTCCGGTGGTATGAAGCAGCGTTTTGGCGTGGCAGTGGCACTGTTGGGAAATCCCAAACTGATGATTGTTGACGAGCCGACAGCCGGGCTGGATCCGGCGGAACGTGTTCGCTTCCTCAACCTGCTGAGCGAGTTGGGTGAAAACAGTGTGGTGATTTTATCCACTCATATTGTTGAAGATGTGAGCGAGCTTTGCACCCGTATGGCTATTATTAAAAAAGGGCAGATCCTCCTGGAAGCTGAACCTTTAAAAGCAGTAGAGGAACTGCAAGGGACAATCTGGCGCCGAATTGTTGAAAAAAGTGTATTGCCAAAGTTAGAGCCGGAGTTTAAAGTCATCTCTACCAAACTACTAAGCGGACGAACAGTCGTCCACATATTCAGTAAAGAAAATCCTGGTAATGGCTTTGAATTAGTGGCCCCTGATCTGGCGGATGTCTACTTCACCACCATGGCAGGACATATTGGAAACTTCAAACCGGAGGCCTCATGATCATATTCCGGAAGATATTTAGCACTGAGTTCGTCTACCAGATACGGCGCATCTCCACCTGGCTCTATCTGGTAGTCCTTCTGGCATTTACCATTGTTATGAATCTGCTCACCACACCGGGCGACGGCGTATACGCTAATAACACATTGCACATTACGGGTGTTACTGTAATTGGCGGCCTCATCTGGCTTTTAATGGGCGCTGCCATTGCTGGTGAAGCCGCAGCACGGGACGTGCAAACGCGGATGTTTCCCCTAATATATACAACTCCGGTTGCCAGGCTTCACTACCTGGGTGGACGATTCCTTGCAGCATTTGCGGTGAATGCACTGCTGATACTTTCTTTGCCACTGGGTATTTTGCTTTCATTTCACCTGCCGGGCTTCTTTCAGGAGAATTTATTACCGTTCCGGCCCTGGGCTTATCTGAGTGTCTTTTTTCTGATTTCTTTGCCGAATGCTTTTATAGCAACAGCGATACAATTTACCTTTGCAGCGCTTAGTCGGCGGGTGATGATAAGTTATTTTGCCAGCTTACTAATAGCCATTTTCCCTCAACTCATTGCGGTTACGGCGGCAAAACTCTTCGGGAACTGGGACCTGGTAAAATTACTTGATCCGATAGGCGTTGCTGGTATTGTCGGCAGTGAACTGGGAACCTGGACACCAACAGAAAAAAATACGCGGCTCGTTACGCTGGAAGGAATGTTTCTCTGGAATCGCGTCTTGTGGCTTGGTGTTGCAATTGGATCGTTATTTTTTAGCTTCTTCCGTTTCAGTTTTACTAATTCTGAATCAGGCAACTGGTGGAGTGGTTTTAAATGGAGGCCAAAAGTACAGGCCAAAATGTCTGTTGAAACCGCAATAGTTAGCGCAACTGCAATCTCGGTACCACAGGTCCAGCGAAGTTTTGGCTTTGCAACCTATTTCCGCCAGACACTCACAATTGCGTGGGCATCTTTTGGGAAAATAGCCAGAAATCCTGTCGGACTTACACTGGTTGGTATTATTGCTTTAGTCTCAGCTATATTCGGCTATCGGATCATGACCCAGTTTGAAATTCCGCTACTCCCTGCTACCCAGCTGGTATTAAGCTACCTGGCAACCCCTGTGGGTAACATCGCTATCGCCTGGGTTGTTATTCCGCTGCTCATCATGTATTTTACCGGCGAGCTTGTCTGGTGTGAGCGGGATGCCGGCCTGAGTGATATTACTGATGCCGGGCCGGTACCGGAATGGGCATTTTTAACAGGTAAGTTCCTGGGATTAAGTTTCATCATCGTTGCATGGATGGCCCTGCTCATGGCTGGAGGTATAATGATGCAGTTAGGACTGGATTACCATAAATTAGAAATCGGACTTTACCTACAGGTTCTATTCGGAATCCAACTCGTAGACTATCTGCTCTTTGCCCTGCTTGCTCTTGTGGTGCACGTAGTAGTGAATCAAAAATATATAGGTTACCTGGTAACGATTTTAGTTTTCAGCTTCATTGCATTTCCTTCCACTTTTCAGGTGGAGCATAGTATGCTAATTTTTGGAAAAGACCCTGGATGGTGGTACACGGATATGCGTGGCTTCGGACCAACGATTTGGGCATGGCTGTGGTTTAAAGTATATTGGATAGCCTGGGCTTTGTTGCTTGCAGTGGCGGCGAGATTGCTTTGGGTAAGGGGAAGAGAACAAGGTTTAAAATCTCGTTTTAAATTAGCACAGCGCCGTTTTACAGATACAACAAACTGGATTACTGTGATAAGCATAGGGCTAATAATTACTTTGGGAAGCTACATTTTTTATAATACAAATGTGCTAAATGAGTATTTGACTAATTCCGACATAAATGAACGAAAGGCTGAATACGAACGCCGCTACGGCCGGTATAAAAATACCCCGCAACCGGTGTTAACCGCTACAAAGCTAAATGTCGAAATCTATCCTGACCAGCATAAAGTCGAAATTCGTGCTGCTTATACGCTTACAAATAAGGATACAGTATCCATCGATTCCATACACCTGGGAAGTATTTCAGGTATAGAGCTCAGTAAAATAAATTTCAATCGCCCAGTTGCAAACGTGCTGACAGACAAAAAGCTCAGCCACTGCATTTACGTACTTCAGAAGCCACTGCGACCAGGAGAATCGCTGCAATTAAACTTTTTAGTTCATTATAAACAGCGTGGTTTCCTTCATCGCGGCACGGAAGAATTAGTGATGAAGAACGGCACTTATTTCACGAATTACGACCTGCTCCCGGCTATTGGCTATCAAAAATACCGGGAACTCAATGATGCGGTCATTAGAAAAAAATACAAACTTGCCGCGCGGCCTGCGATACCGTTGCTTTATGATCTTATGGCGCGTAAAAAGCCGGGCAGTACAGATCATAACACCTTTGAAGCCATTGTAGGAACGGCAAAAAATGAAGTAGCCGTTGCGCCGGGTGCTTTACTGAAAATCTGGACAAAAGGCGACCGGCGGTATTTTCACTACAAAACTGATGCTCCTATCCGGGGCGAGTATTCCTTCTTATCAGGAAAATATGCGGTGCAGAAAATCAGGTGGAATGATGTTGCGATCAGAATTTATTATCATCCTGGCCATGCCAAAAATATAGACCGGATGCTCCGGAGCGTAAAAGCTTCGATGGCATATTATACCGAGCAGTTTGGTCCATATCCTTACCAGCATATCACGATAATAGAGCGCGCAGGCAGCGGTGGTGGAGCGAGTTCAGAAGCGAGCATGATAGATTATGGAGAGCAGTATGCCCTCATGAATCCAGATGACAGTCCCGATGGATTTGACCTTCCTTATTATATTTTGGCTCATGAAGTGGCGCATCAATGGTGGGGAGGTGCGGGACTAACACCTGCAAATGTGGAAGGAGCCGGTGTGCTCGTTGAAGGTCTTGCCGTATATTCAGGTATGCAGGTTTTGGAAAAAAGCTATGGCATCGGTCATTTGCAGCAATACGTGAACTTTCTTCATTCCTTCTATGAAATGCCTCGCTCACTTGCAACAGCCTCTTTACTTCGTGCAAATGAATCCTTTTTATATTACCGAAAAGGTGGACTCGCTATGTATGCCTTAGGTAAGTACCTGGGTAAAAAAAAGGTCAATGGTGCGCTCCGTAATATAATCCAAAAACATAATTCAGGAGAGTTGCCTCTTCCGACTACCCTAGATCTTTATCAGGGAATACAAAGAGTTACTCCCGACTCATTAAATTATCTGTTACACGACTTGTTTAAAGCAAACACTTATTGGCGCCTAAAAACAAAGCAATTTGCGGTAGAGAAAACAAAAGCAGGCAACTGGCAGGTAATGCTGAAAGTGCAGGCTCAAAAGGTAGTTGTTGATAATACGGGTTATGAAAATGAAGTGCCAATGAATGATTGGCTGGAAGTCGGGATTTATGAAGAAGGTAAAGGTTTAAACGAGCCAATCTACCTTCAGATGCACCAAATCCGGTCTGGTGAGCAGACAATAAAAGTGACAGTACCGCGAAAGCCTGAACGTGGGGGGATTGATCCAAACAACCTGATGATTGATCTGAGAATTGATGATAATATTAAGTAGATGAACGGGGAAGGAGGCTGGATTTAAGGCATTATTTGTTCCTGGAATTTGTAAGATTCAAAAACGATGCTTTTGCGGAAATTTATTAATTAAAGTACAAATTTCAATCCATACATGATTAGCACGGTAAATATTCGTTAGGTTGCACGGCGATATTAGTAAACGGTTGCACCAATGGAAAAACTTAGAGAACTTATTAATTTAATCTCGCCCATGTCGATTGAAGATTTAGATCTTTTGCAGCTGAAAGTTGCTATGGATGTGAAAAAGAAGGCTAATCTGTTAGCGCAAGGGGAGGTATGCAAGAATATCTATTTCGTTACCAAGGGCTTCTTCCGGATGTTTTATGTGGACCTGGAAGGCAATGAGATCAATAATAGATTTACAGAGGAAAATAATTTTATGGTAGATTTTCAAAGTTTTCTTACTCAAAAACCTTCGAATTATTACTGGCAGGCAATGCAGGACTCACAGGTCCTGGCCTTCCCTTTTACGGAGGTACAGGAGTTGTATGCCTCCTCAGCTGCATGGCAAAAGTTAGGACGTCTTATTACTGAAAGGGTTTATCTCCAATTGAATGAGCGGGTAGAAATGCTGCAATTCATGTCACCCGAACAGCGTTACAAATATTTGTTGGATACCCGTCCGGAATTGTTCAATCAGATTTCACAATTTCATTTAGCCTCCTATCTGGGTATCAAGCCGGAATCATTAAGCAGGCTGCGCAAAAGACTTTACGCTAAATAACATTTCTTAACCCAGGTCAACGATTTGCCTCCTTCTCAGTGCTCACCTTTGTTTATGGAAAACAACAAAGGAAAAACAGCATTGATCACCGGCGCTTCATCAGGCATTGGTTATGAGATCGCTAAACTATTTGCCAGAGACGGTATTAATCTGGTATTAGTTGCGCGTAGAAAAGAATTGCTCGGCAGCATCAAAACTGAGCTGGTAAAGCAGTATGATATAAATGTATGCATAATTGATTTTGATCTGTCGGAAAAGGGCAAACCTGCTGAACTTTATGAATTTTGCAAGCTTAAAAATATTAAAGTAGATTTTCTTGTCAACAATGCCGGATACGGTGATTATGAAAAGGTGATTAACGGAAATCCGGAGACTTATGACAATATGCTGCAATTGAATATTTTGTCATTAACCGGGCTCACAACGCTTTTTGTTAAAGACATGGTCAAACAGGGCTACGGTAAAGTCCTCAATCTGGGATCATTGGCAGCATTTCAATCCACCCCTATAATGGCAGTATATGCAGCATCCAAATCGTATGTCATGCATTTCACTGAGGCATTACATGCTGAGCTTAAAGGAACCGGAGTAACAGCTACTGTCCTCAGTCCGGGCATAACCAAAACAGGATTTGTCAACAGGGCCGGTATGAATAATTCTGCTTTTGTGCAGGGAAGCCAGCTGGATGCAGGAAACGTTGCCAGGGCCGGATATGACGGAATGTTTGCAGGTAAGTTAAATGTGGTTCCCGGTCTGTTAAATAGCCTGATGGCTTTCGGTACAAGCGTTACACCTTCCAGACGCTTGTTACTGGCCATATCTTCATACGTTATGCGGGACAAAACAAAAGCGTAATTAACCTGATTGATAACTATATATTGCAATGATTAAATTCACAATCCTGCTTCGCAGAAAAAAAGATATGAGCCTGGAAGATTTCATCTGGTATCATAAGCACAACCATGCACCACTTTTTACATCTTTACCCGAGGTCAGGGAAAATGTGCGGCGCTACACGCAATGCCATTCTCTTAAAGTTACAATGCCGGGATTACCTGCTCCGGAATATGACGGTATTACAGAACTTTGGTTTGATGATATTGATGCCATTGGAAAAGTTTTCAATTCTAAGCCCTACATGGAGATAATCAGACCGGATGAAGAAAAATTTCTTGATATGTATGGCTGCAGCTTTTTGATAACGATCGAAAATCCGGTAAGTATTGATATGGGCTAACGTCATCTCCGGTTTAGTACCGGTTTCTATTATCATTCTGCTCTCAGCAAAAAGTTATGTTTGAATTTCCGTGAGAAAAATATCAACAGCAACGATCACTCGTAAGTTGTCGATTCTGTAACTGGCAGCTGAATCAATTCCTCCAACTGCTTAACGTATGGTTCAAAAGAATGACAGTCACCAATCAGAATGCTGTCCTGATTTCCTTGTTTGAAGATTGCGGACAAATAAACCCCTCCGTTGCTTCGGTCGGGGACTACATTTTGGCATTGAAAACCGGTAAGCATTTCCAAGGGGAAAATCATTGCATTTTCCGCATTAGCAAAGCCGGCTTTATCATTGAACTCATCGAGCCAAATAATAAATTGAGCTGACGAAGCGAGTAGCTGACTAACAACTTTCTCGGGTGTTTGCTGAAAATATTGCGATCGTCTGAAATCAGAACCAATTGAAAAAGAACGGGCTATGCATAAGTATTTACTCAGCTGGATATTCAATTCGTAGTCAGCATTGGTCAGGTATTCCGGATATGTTCGCTGGTTTTTAATGTTTAAATAAGTATATCCTGATTCATAAGAAAAGCGGCTGTCATACCAGTAAATCAGAGCGAATCCTATTCCATCAACAACCCATTGGCAGGTGCTCTGGTCATCTCTTTTATATTCCGAAGCAACTTCCCCCAAAGTTTTCCCGAGTGCTTCTTTTGCCAAAAAATAATTCTGGTCGCCATTGCCCTTAATGCGTAAGTACGAGTAAAAATCGTCCAGCGGAACATCGAGGCGGAGATGATTTGGAAACGAATAACGCAAATCATCAAGTACTAAATTGCCGATCTGAACCAGGAAATGAAACCGGATTTCGGACATTCCATACTCATTGGTTGTTTGATACACAAGCGGAAGATCAGCTAATTCCTGTGAAGTCATATCCCAGCTAATCCATTGACGGGGCGAAGAACATATCCAGAAACCCTGGCTTTG
>Ga0247734_1002326_pt1 | contig 12631 bp, 14 predicted proteins | sample UWRJL103311B2_FD_180933 | JGI IMG/M metagenome (GOLD analysis project Ga0247734, IMG submission 180933) | Plant litter microbial communities from Arlington Agricultural Research Station in Wisconsin, United States - UWRJ-L103-311B-2 | ecosystem: Environmental > Terrestrial > Plant litter >... | reverse complement strand
CTGCTGCTGTCGGGCGGGTTCAACGACGTCACGCACGACCAGTTCGCCTTCGCGGTCACGCTCAGCCGGCTGACGATCCCCTACCTTGCCTTCATCAGCCTGGTGTCGCTGCTGGGCGGCATCCTCAATTCGATGAGCAAGTTCTGGGTCAACGCCGCCGCGCCGATCCTGCTGAATCTGACGCTGATCGTGGCGCTGCTGGGCTTCCATTCGAGCGACGCGCTCGTCACCGCGCGCAACCAGGCGATCGGCGTTTCGGTATCGGGCGCACTGCAGCTCGCCTGGCTGATGCTCGCCTGCCGCGTCAACGGGGTGTCGATGCGGCTGCGCATGCCGGTGTGGAACGCCGACGTTAAGCAGTTGCTGCGCCTGATCCTGCCCGCCGCCGCGGGCGCGGGCGCGGTGCAGATCAACCTCGTGATCTCCACCGCGATCGCCGCCAAGCTACTCGCGCACGGTTCGGTCACGTATATCTACATGGCCGACCGGCTGAACCAGTTGCCGCTCGGCCTCATCGGCATCGGCCTGGGCACCGTGCTGCTGCCCACCATCTCGCGCCAGTTGGGCGCAGGGCAGGAGGCGGCGGCGATGGAGACACAGAACCGCGGCCTCGAACTCGCGCTGCTGCTCACCCTGCCCGCCGCGGTGGCGCTGGTCGTGTGCGGCGCGCCGATCGCCGCCGCGCTGTTCGGCTATGGCAAGTTCGACGCCACCGACGTCGCCCGCACCGCCGAGGCGCTCGCCGCGTTCTCGGTGGGGCTGCCCAGCTACATCCTCGTCAAAGTGCTGACGCCTGGGTTCTACGCGCGGCAGGATACCCGTACTCCAGTGCGCTATGCGATGATCTCGATGGTGGTGAACCTGGCCGCCAACCTCGCGCTGATCGTGCCGCTGCAGCACATGGGCCCGCCGCTGGCGACCGCGCTGGCCTCGACCCTCAACGTCGCGATGCTGTACCACACGCTGGTCAAGCGCGGGCACTTCACCGTCGACGCCCGCCTCAAGCGCCGCGCGCCGCGCCTCGCGCTGGCAGCGGTGGCGATGGGTGTCGCGCTGTGGTTCGGGCAAGGGCTGATGGCGCCTTACGTGCATGGCACGTGGCTGGTGCGCGGCCTGGCGCTGGCGGTGCTGGTCTCGTCGGGCGGGCTGGTCTATGCGCTCGGCACCGTGGTTTCGGGCGCCTTCACCCGTGACGACCTCGCGCTGCTGCGCCGCCGCCGCTGACGCTGGTTTCACGCGGAGGCGCGGAGAAAAGGGAAGATTGGTTCGCGCAAGGGCGCAGAGGCGCAAAGGGGTCTGGCCGCGCCGCAGGCTCCCGCTGGCTGTTCTTCGTCCCGTTTTTCGCGACGGTGCAATCGGGAAAGGCGGCTTTGCCGCAGTCGCGACCCCTTTGCGCCTTTGCGACTTTGCGCGAATCCGTCTTCCTCACTGCCTCCGCGTGAACCCGTTTGCAGAAGGCTTCCATCGCCGCGCGGGTATGCTATGAGCCCGCGCCATGCAGGATGCTTCCTCCCCCGGCCCTCGCTTCCGGCGATGGCGGCCCGTCGCGCGCACCGCGCGCTGACCCTGCCCGGCGTCTCCGTGCGGACGCGCTGCTTTCGAATTTTCCCGACAACTCACTAAGGACGCGGCCATGCGTATCGTCTCCGGCATCCAGCCCACCGGCAACCTGCACCTCGGCAACTACCTGGGCGCGATCCGCAACTGGGTGGCGATGCAGGAGCAGGTCTCGGCCGAGGGCGGCGAATGCCTCTATTTCCTCGCCGACCTCCACGCGATCTCGATGCCGCACGTACCGGCGGACCTCGGAGCCAACACGCGCGAGATGGTGGCGGCGCTGGTCGCCTGCGGGATCGACCCGAACCGCTCGATCCTGTTCAACCAGGCGCAGGTCCCCCAGCACGCCGAGCTGCAATGGCTGCTCAACGGCACCGCGCGGATGGGCTGGCTCAACCGCATGACGCAGTGGAAGGACAAGGCGGGCAAAAACCGCGAAGGCGCCAGCGTCGCGCTGTTCACTTACCCGGTGCTGCAGGCCGCCGACGTGCTGCTCTACCAGGCCACGCACGTGCCGGTGGGCGAGGACCAGAAGCAGCACCTCGAACTCGCCCGCGACATCGCGCAGAAGTTCAACAACGACTTCTGTGCGGAAGACGCGCCGCTGTTCACCCTGCCCGCGCCGTACATCCCGCCCGAAGCCGCGCGGATCATGAGCTTGCGCGACGGCACCGCCAAGATGAGCAAGTCGGACCCCTCCGACATGAGCCGCATCAACATGACCGACGATGCCGACACCATCATGCAGAAGGTCAAGAAGGCCAAGACCGACCCCGAGCCGCTGCCGTGGGACAAGGCGGGCCTCGACGGCCGGCCCGAGGCGAAGAACCTCGTGGCGATCTATGCGACGATGGCGGGCACCACGGTCGACGCGGTGCTGGCCGAGTTCGGCGGCGAGGGCTTCGGCAAGTTCAAGCCGGCGCTGGGCGAACTGCTGGTCGACCAGCTCGCGCCGATCAACGCGCGGTTCCTGGAGTTGCGCGAAGACCGCGAATCGCTCGACGCGATCCTGTGCAAGGGCGCGCTGAAGGCCCGCGCGCTGGCGGTGCCGACGCTGGACAAGGTCTACACCGCGCTGGGTTTGGTTCGGGGCTGAATCCTCCCGCTCCCCGTCATCCCGGCGTAGGCCGGGACCTAGCTCAACGAAAAACGTCGCTTCGCGGCTTTTGTTAAAACTGGGTCCCGGCCTGCGCCGGGATGACGATGAGGGAAACGCCCGCCCCCGCCCCTCACAATGCTTGTCATTTGACTCAGCCCGCGCGCGGGAGAACACCTGCGCCCGCAAAACAGGTCGCCAAACGGGCAGGCAAGCCCGTCGGAAGTCTTCGATCCACTCGAAAACCCGGAGGGCGACATGATAAGCATCGAGACCGACAGTCACGGTCGGACATACCAGATCTGGAAGCAGCAGCAGGCGGCCACGTGCGGCGTCGCCGCGGCGTGGATGGCGCGCGGGATCGTGCGGCAGATGAGCGTGGGCGAGGAGGAATGGGACCTTGCCCAGCGCATCTACATGGGCGCGGTGCTCCATGCGCTGAACCCGCTGGCGCAGGCCACCACCGCCGGGCCGATGACGATGAGCCCGGCCGGCCAGCCCAACGATCAAAGCTCGTTCGCGTCCACCTTCACCCGCTTTGGGCTGATGGCGCGGCAACTGGCCGAGGCGGTCCGCTCGGAAGGGATCGCGGTGGAGCACGCGGGCCTGCGCGCCACCGACACCTTCGACCACGGCCGCACGATCGCGCACCACAAGATCGCGATCAACAAGCCCGCCATCGCCATGGTCTACTGGCGCACCGGCGGCGCGCATTTCGTGGTGGTGGGCCGCGCCACCGCCCGCGCGGTGACGTACCTCGACCCGTGGGACGGCCACGTCAACGAACTGGCGAACGACAGCCTCTACCTCGCCAATTACGGCGATTTCGGGGTGGTGGGCGAGATCCTGTACCTGTCGCAACCGCCGCGCTGATCTGCCGGGATTGCCCCGAACACCCCGTCGTCCTCGCGAGGGCGACGGGGATGTCAGAGGCGGGCACCCCTCAGGCCGCCAGCAGCTTCGCGCGCCGGCGCACCCATGGTTCGGCGAGCACCGCCACTTCGGCCAGCGCTTCGAGCCCGGCGCGGTCGGTCTTGTGATCGCCGGCGATGAGCAGGCCGAACACGCGCGCCACGCTCCACGCCGGGTACGGCCGGTCGACCAGCGCCATCCCGTCCCCGGCATCGACCGCGCCGTCCTCCAGCACGCGATAATACCACCCCGCCCGGCGCGATTTCACGCATAGCGCATTGACGCGCGCACCGTCGAAGCGGTGGTCGAGCTTCCAGCACGGCTGGCGCCCCTGGCTCACTTCGACGAGCGCGCTGCCCAGCCGCCAGCGGTCGCCGATGCACACGCTGTCCTCGGTGAGACCGGCGGTGGCGATGTTCTCGCCGAAGGCGCCGTAAGCGGCCAGCAGCGGGTGATCGCCGATCGTCTCGCGCCACCAGGCATAGTGGTCGTGCGGGTAGTGGTGGATCGCCTTGTCGGGCCCGCCGTGGACCGCGAGGTCGGCCTGCGCATCGCCGTCGAGCCCCAGGCGGTGCACCCGCACCGGGCCGCGGGCCGGACGCTTGGCGATCGCGCTCGGCTCGTCGGGTCCACGAAACGGCGCGACTTTGCCGCAGAGCACGGAAAGAACCGGGAACATACTGGTTTTCACCGCGCTTTCTTCCTACATCAAGGCCAAGCGATCAAGCCGCGAGACACCACACCTGCGATAGAGCCCGCTTTGGATGGAGCCTGAACGCACGCTGATGAACCCCACTCGGGCCGTCGCGCGCGGAACTCCATTCAACCTCTATTCAGGGCGTTGATTTCACGACAAGATCACAAGGTTCGAGGGCCGCGCCGGAGTGGGGCGTCAGGGGCTCTTCGGGTTCGTGGAGCACAAGACAATGATACATCGTTCCGGATCGCAGTTCGGCAGACTAAGACTGGCGGCTGCCGCCCTGCTGCTCATGGCCGTGGCGGCCTGCGCGGCGCCTTTCCAGGCCAACGTTTCGCGCTTCCAGTCGCAGCTGCCCGCGCCTACGGGCCAGAGCTTCGCGATCGTCGCCGGCGATCCCAAGCTCGCCGGTGGGCTCGAATTCTCGCAATACGCCTCGCTGGTGCGCGATCGCATGGTCAAGCTGGGCTATGCCCCGGTCGAGGACCCTGCCCGCGCCACGCTGATCGTGCGCTTCGACTACGGCGTCGACAACGGCCGCGAGCGCGTGCGCAGCACCGGCTTCGGTGGCCCCGGCGCGTTCTGGGGCCCCTGGGGCGGCTATGGCCCCTACGGCGGCGGCTTCTACGGTCGCGGCCGGTTCGGCGGCGGCTTCGGCTGGGGCGGTCCGTGGCGCTACGGCTGGTACGACCCGTTCTTCGACAACGACATCCAGTCGTACAGCGTCTACACCAGCGGCATCGACATGAAGATCGACCGCGCCGCCGATGGCCAGCGCCTGTTCGAAGGCAAGGCCGAAGCGGTTTCCACCTCCAATCGCCTGCAGTATCTCGTCCCCAACCTCGTCGAGGCCATGTTCACTAACTTCCCCGGGAACTCGGGCGAGACGGTGCGCATTACCGTGGCACCCGAGAAGAAGTAACCTGAGTAGCTGACAGGCTCCCCTGCAAAGCGGGAGACACCGAGGGACGGGTCCGCTGAAATATTGCGGGCCCGTCCTTTTGCTATGGGGGGCGCCGAAACGCCTTCCAGGATACCCGTACCGCCGATGCACAACTTCATGGCCATCCTTTCGCAGCTCTTCTGGGGCGTGACGATCGGCGCGTTGAGTGCGGCATTCGAGACGCTGGGCAAGGCCGCGATCATGCTGGGCGGCCTGGGCGGCGCGGGGTGGTACGGCCTCAAGTGGCGCCGCAACCGCAAGGACCGCGACGACAAGTGACGCCGCTTCCCTCACCCCGCGAATCGCTTTAGGACCGCGGGCATGGCTCAGATCATCAACTTGCGCATGGCCCGCAAGGCGCAAGCCCGCGCGGCCGACACCGCCCAGGCGAATGCGAACCGCGCGAAGCATGGCCGCAACAAAGCCGAAAAGGCCGCCACCCAGGCGGAAATCGCGCGGATCGACCGCGTGGTCGAAGGCGCCCGGCTCGAGCATAAGGACGACTGATGCGCACCACTCATCTGGAAGCCAGCGTGCGCCTCTATCACCTCGACGGCGGCCCCGAGGGCGGCGCGGCGACGACGCTGTTCTACGGCCCGCTCTCGCAAGCCATGGACCTTGCGGCGCTGGAGCCCGAGGAAGTGCAGGACGGACTGTTCATCGCCACCGACAACGACGTGGTGGCGTATCTGGATCTGATCGAAAGCTGAACCTGATCCTCCCCGTCGCGCAGCGATGGGGTGGTGGAGGGGAAAAACCCCTCCGTCAGTCGCTGCGCGCCTGCCACCTCCCCATTCCTGCGGAACGGGGAGGATTTTGCGTCAGAACCGTGCCTGCACGCCCGCCGCCAGGTAGTGATCGCCCACGTTCACCTTGCCGTCGAGGAACGGCATCAACGGCATCGCCGCGGTGCCATAAGCGCGCAAGTCGCCGCCGATGAACCGGGCGCCCAGCCCCACCGCGAACAGCGGCAGGCGATAGGTCGCCTCGACCTTGGCGAAGACCTTGGTGCCCGAATTGTCGCACTTGCCGTCCGAGACCTGCTCGTCGTTCGAGCTGCGGAAGCAGTCCGACGAATCCTTGTAGAACCCGTCGTGGTCGCGCTTGTGGAAGAACGCGCCGACGCCCGGCGTGATCGAGAAGCCGCCGTCCTCGATCACCGGCACCCCCACCGCCAGCTCGCCGCCCCAGTCGCCCTCGGCGCGTGCGACATCGGCTTCGGCGACGACATTGGCGGCGAGCGCGGGGGTCGCCAGCGCGAAGATGGACAGGCCGGCTGCGGCGATCGCCGCTGATGCGAGACGGGTTTTCATGGTGGATCCCTGCTCCTTGGAAACGATGCCGCAGGGCTAGGTTTTGCGCGGGAGGGCAGCAAGGGCGGCCGGTTCGATCCGTCGCGGGTGGGAGTCGGTCCGTCGGTTTCGGGCGAAGCAGGCCTACCCCGCTGCGACTAAGGCCTGCGGCCCAAGTCTCGCAGCCCTCCCGCAAGCGGGAGGGCAAGCACTGGTCTCTCATACCCTTCCCGCTTGCGGGAGGGGGTAGGGGTAGACACCCCCGCCCCACCTTCAAGCCTTGAACAGAACCTCGGTCCCCGCGTGAACCATCTGCGCCAGCCGCGCGGCGTCCCAGTTGGTCAGGCGCACGCAGCCGTGGCTTTCGGTGCGGCCGATGTTCTGCGGTTCGGGGGTGCCGTGGATGCCGTAGTGGTCCTTCGACAAGTCGATCCACACCACCCCCACCGGCCCGTTCGGCCCCGGCGCGAGGCGCTTGGACTTCTCGTTCTTCTTGGCGTCCCAGAACAAGTCCGGGTCGTACTGGTAATCGGGATTGCGCGATTCGCCCTTGATCTTCCAGTTGCCGAGCGGGAGCGGATCGTGGCCGCTGCCGGTGGTCACGAGGAACTGCGCGATCAGCTTGCCGGCCTTGTCGAAGACCTGCAGCGTGCCTTGCGACTTGGACACGACGATGCGCTCGGCCTCGGGCTGTTCGGCCGCGACACCCAGCGTCTGCAGCGTCTGCGCCCAGCCGCGCTCATCGCCCTCGATCGTGGCGAGAGGGACGTTGCCGATCGCCGGCACGCGGATCGTGCGGTCGGCCGCCAAGGGCGTGTTCGGGCCGTTAAGCGCGAACAGCGTGGCGGGCGTGGTGTGGAACCGCTCGGCCAGCGCCTCGGTCATCGAGCGGTAGCCCAGATGCTCGAAGTTCGCCTGCGCCGAAGTGCTGGTGGGCAGGTTGCGCACGAAGGGCCCGCGCGCGAAGGCGGTGGGGATCACCACCCGGCGCGTCGCGGCGATGCTTTGCCCGGCGAACAGCGCCGCTTGCGTCGGCTGGTCGAGCTGCCCGGTGCGCGGCAGGCCCCGCGCCTCCTGGAAGCCGGCGAGCGCAAGCTTGTAGCTCTGCCCCTCCTTGCCGTCGATCACGCCGGGCGAGAACGCCAGCCGGTCGAGCGCCACTTGCGCGCGCATGACGAGGCTGTCCGCCGCCTCGGTCTCCCCGCTGCCCGGTGCATCGGCGAATGCGAGCGTGTCGGCCGGCGTTGCGGAGGCCCTGGGCGCGGGCTCGTCCTTCTGGCTGCACGCGGCCGCCAGGGCGAGGAGGGGAAGGCAAAGCGGAAGGAAGCGGTTCAAAGAGGCACCCACGGTTATGTTCTGGTGCCGTATCAACGCGCCGCGCGCGCATAAGGTCCGCAAGCCTTGAGTGTAGTGTGCCCGGCGAGGTTCGTGGGAGAGACTGAACGATCTCGACCTCGCCGGGCCTGTCCGTTCTACGCCGCGAAACCCACCCCGCCCATTGTGCCAAGGGTCAGCTTGCCATACCGCGCAGGCCATGAGCAGGCTCGATTCCCACCTTGCGGCGGCGCTCGCGCGTATCGACCAGGCCGGCCAGCGCCGCACCTTGCGCCCCGCCGCGCTGCTGCCCGGCGGCCGCGTGGCGCGCGAAGGCCGCACGCTGGTCGACTTTTCCAGCAACGACTACCTCGGCCTCGCCCGCCACCCGCTGCTGGCCGAGCGCGCGCGCGAATGGACGACGCAGGGCGGCACCGGCTCGGGCGCCTCGCGCCTCGTCACCGGCACCAGCGACGCGTATCTGGCGCTCGAGGCGAAGATCGCCGCGTTCAAGCACTGCGAGGCGGCGCTGGTCTTCGCGAGCGGCTGGCAGGCCAACGCGGCGGTGATTCCCGCGCTGCTCGCCGCGATGCCGGGCTGCGCGGTGTTCACCGATCGGCTGATCCACGCCAGCATGCACGCCGGCCTCGCGATGGCGGGCACCCGCCAGCACCGCTTCCGCCACAACGACCTCGACCACCTCGAAGCGCTGCTGGCCGACAAGGGCGCCGCCGCGTCCTCGCGCCTGATCCTCACCGAAAGCGTGTTCTCGATGGACGGCGACCGCGCCGACGTGGCCCGCCTTGCCGACATCGCCGAACGCCACGACGCCGCGCTCTACGTCGACGAGGCGCATGCGACCGGCGTGCTGGGCCCCGAGGGGCGCGGCCTCACCGCGCTGGTGCCGGGCCGGGTCGACCTCGTGATGGGCACCTTCAGCAAGGCGCTCGGCGGGTTCGGCGCCTACATCGCGGGATCGCGGGTGCTGATCGAGTACCTGACGAACGCGGCGAGCGGCTTCGTCTTCACCACCGCGCCGCCGCCCGCCGTGCTCGGCGCGATCGACGCCGCGCTGGACCTCGTGCCGACGATGGACGCCGAGCGCGCCCGCCTCGCCGCGCTGGGCGACCGGCTGCGCAACGGCCTTGCCCGCCTCGGGCTGGACCACGGGGACTCCTCCACCCAGATCGTCCCCGCCGTGATCGGCGCCGAGGACGAAGCCATGGCGCTCTCCGCAAGGCTGGAGGCGGCCGGCTTCCTCGCCTCGGCGATCCGCCCGCCCACGGTGCCGCCGGGCACCAGCCGCCTGCGCCTCGCCTTGCGCGCGGGGCACACCGAAGGCGACGTCGACGCGCTGCTGGCGGCGATCGAGGCTGAACGGTGAAGCTGCTGTTCGCGCATGGCTGGGGCTTCGACCGCCATTTCTGGGCCCCGCTCGCCGCGCTGCTGGGGCAGTGGGAGCATCTGATCGACGACCGCGGCTACTTCGGCGCGCCTTCCGCGGCCGAGGTCGAGGGCCCGTGCATCGCCGTGACGCATTCGTTCGGCACGATGCGCGTGCTCGCCGCGCCGCCGCCTGAGCTGGCGGGGATCGTCGCGATCAACGGGTTCGAGCGCTTCACCGCGCTTGCCGGACGGCCCGGCATTCCACTGCGCGTGCTCGACCGCATGCTGCGCCGCTTCGAGATCGACCCGCGCGGCGTCCTCGCCGAGTTCCTGCGCACCTGCGGCAGCGAAGCCGCGTTCGAGGGCATCGACGCAGCCCCCCTCCACGCCGACCTGCTGCGCCTGCGCGACGCCGCGCCGCCGCTGCCGCGCGTTCCGGTGCTGTCGCTGCAGGGCGGGGCCGATCCGCTGCTCCCGCCGGAAATGCGCACCGCCGTCTTCGCGGGCGCGACGGTCAGCCGCATCGATCACGCGGGCGGCGGCCACCTGCTGCCGCTCGAAGCGCCTGCGCTGTGCGCGGCGGCGGTACGCGGCATGGTCGAGCGCGCATGAGCCGCACCGATCAAATTCGCCGCGCCTTCGCCGCCGCGCCCGCTTACGACGCCAACGCCCGCGTCCAGCGCGAAGTGGCGGACCGGCTCGCCACCCGTATCGCCGCGCTGGACTTGCCGCCCGCCCCGCGCGTGCTCGAAATCGGCTGCGGCACTGGGTTGCTCACGCAGGCGCTGGCCCGGCAGGGGCTTGCGGGCGACTGGCTGGTGACGGACATCGCTTCCGAAATGGTCGAACGCTGCGCGGCCCGGCCGCTGCCGCCGCACCCCGGCCGACGCGTGCGCTTCGCCGCGCTCGACGGCGAGTTCGGGGAGCCCGAAGGCGGGCCGTTCGACCTCATCTGCTCCAGCCTTGCGGTGCAGTGGTTCGCCGATGCGCCCGCCGCGCTGGCCCGTCTCGCCGCGAGGCTCGCGCCCGGCGGGCACCTGATCGTCACCACGCTCGGCCCCGCCAGCTTCGCACAGTGGCGCGCGGCGCACGCGGCCGAGGGGCTTACCGCCGGCACCCCCGCCTTCGCGCCGGTCGAGGGCTTCGCAGCGCTTGGCCCGCAAGCGCTGCTGGTCGAGGATCACGTCGAAACTCACCCCGATGCGCGGGCTTTCCTGCGCGCGCTCAAGGCGATCGGCGCGGGCACCGCTGGAGCGGCGCATCGCCCGCTTTCGCCGGTGCAATTGCGTAAAGTGATGGGCCGGTTTGACCAAAGCGGATGCGAAGTGACGTACCAGGTCGTGACCTGCCACCTGCACCGCGCTAGGGACTGAAAAATCCGTCTGGCGACGGGCACCTATCCTCCAAGCCTACGGTACTGCACGCATGACCACCCGCCCGATCATCGTCACCGGCACTGACACCGGCATCGGCAAGACCGTGTTCGCCGCCGCGCTTTCGGGCGCGTTGCAGGCGCATTACTGGAAGCCGGTGCAGGCCGGGATCGAGGAGGAAGGCCCCGACGCGCAGCGCGTGGGGCACCTGGGCGGGCTGCCGCGCGATAAGGTGCTGGCCGAAGCCTACAGCCTCGCCACCCCCTGCTCCCCCCACCTCGCCGCCGAGATCGACGGCGTCGTCATCGACACCGCCCGCCTCGCGCTGCCGCAAGTCGAGGGCCCGCTGGTGGTCGAAGGCGCGGGCGGCGTGCTGGTGCCGATCTCGCGCACGGAAACCTATGCCGACCAGTTCGCCCGCTGGGGCGCGCCGGTGGTGCTGGTGGCGCGCACGCAGCTCGGCACCATCAACCACACGCTGCTCTCGATCGAGGCGCTGCGCGCGCGCGGGGTGGCGATCCTGGGTGTGGCCTTCGTCGGCGACGCGGTCGAGGACAGCGAGGCCACCATCTGCGCGATGGGCGGCGTCAAGCGGCTGGGCCGCCTGCCCCGGCTGGACCCGCTGACGCCCGAGAGCTTGCGCGCCGCCTTCGCCGCCGAGTTCACGCTGGAGGACTTCGCATGACCGGCTCGTCGTCGATCTGGCACCCCTTCACGCAACACGGCCTGTGCGAGCCGATCCCGCGTGTCACCCATGCCGAGGGCGCGCTGCTGCACACGGCGGACGGGCGCACGGTGATCGACGCGATCTCGTCGTGGTGGGTGACGACGCATGGCCACTGCCACCCGCGCATCATGGCCGCGATCGCCGAACAGGCGGGCAAGCTGGACCAGCTGATCTTCGCCGGCTGGACTCACGACCCGGCGGAGGAAGTCGCCGCCGGACTGACCGCGATCATGCCCGCCGAACTGACGCGGGTGTTCTTCTCCGATTCGGGCTCCACCAGCGTCGAGGTCGCGCTCAAGATGGCGCTCGGCTATTGGGCGGCGCGCGGCGAGGCGCGGCACAAGATCGTGGTGATGGAGCATTCGTATCACGGCGACACCATCGGCGCGATGTCGGTGGGCGCGCGCGGGGTTTTCAACCAGCCTTACGAACCGCTGCTGTTCGACGTGGTGCGTATCCCTTATCCGGGCTTAGGTGCCGTTGAAGATACGCTAGGTGCGCTTGAGGCCGCCTGCCGCGCAGGTGACGCGGCCGCGCTGATCGTCGAGCCGCTGGTGCTCGGATCGGGGGGTATGTTGTTCTATTCGCCCGAAATTCTCAGCGCGATGCGCGAAATCTGCGCGCGCCACGGGGTGCTGTTCATCGCCGACGAAGTGATGACCGGTTGGGGCCGCACCGGCACCCTGCTCGCCTGCGAACAAGCCGGCGTGGTGCCCGACATCCTGTGCCTTTCCAAGGGCTTGACCGGCGGCGCCCTGCCCCTCGCCGTCACCATGGCGACCGAGCCGATCTTCCATGCCCACTGGTCGACCGACCGCGCGAAAATGTTCTTCCACTCCTCCAGCTACACCGCCAATCCCATCGCCTGCGCCGCCGCCGCCGCGAACCTGGCGATCTGGCGCGAGGAGCCGGTGCGCGAATGCGTCGCCGATCTTGCCCGCCGGCAGTCCGCGTGGCTGGAAAAACTGAGCCGTTTCTGTCACTTCGACAACGGCCGCGTGCTCGGCACGATCGCCGCGCTCGACATCCGCACGCAAGGCGAAGGCGGCTACCTCGACGGCCTTGCGCCCGAACTGATGGCCTTCTTCCGCGAACGCGACGTGCTGCTGCGCCCGCTCGGCAACACCGTCTACGTGATGCCGCCGTATTGCATCACCGACGACCAGCTCGACGAAGTGTGGAACGCGATCGGCGAGGCGGTGATTTCGTTCTGATCGCGCTCAATCCACGATCATCCACACCGCCATCGCCACCATCATCAGGTTCTCGGTCAGCGACAGGAAGCCCAGCGGCACGCTCGACGATCCGCCGACGCAAGCGCACTTAAGCTGGCG
>Ga0247734_1002325_pt1 | contig 12638 bp, 10 predicted proteins | sample UWRJL103311B2_FD_180933 | JGI IMG/M metagenome (GOLD analysis project Ga0247734, IMG submission 180933) | Plant litter microbial communities from Arlington Agricultural Research Station in Wisconsin, United States - UWRJ-L103-311B-2 | ecosystem: Environmental > Terrestrial > Plant litter >... | reverse complement strand
GTCGAGGCGGCGACGGCCGGGTCATCCGCATAGGCGACCACGATGCTTTCTGCGCGGACCGCAGACAGGTCTGCCGGTTCGAGCAGCACGACGACGTCGGCAGCGGCCGGATCGTCGGTGTAGCTATGGGAGGCGTCGCCGAGCGCCGCATCCACGAGGATGCGCGCCGTGGCCGAGCGCCGACCGGCGATGGAGACGATCACGCCCGGCCAGCTTCGTCCCAGCCGGCCTCGCGCAGCGCGCTCCTGGCTTCTTCGCGCGCCGAGTACGGCGTGCGCACGCCCTCGATGTCGCGGTAGTCCTGGTGTCCGGGGCCCGCCCAGAGAATGGAGTCTCCCTCGCCGGCCAGCGACACGGCGACGCGGATCGCCTTCTCGGGCGGGCTCACCTCGTGCAGCTCGGCCGGGTGCTCGGCGAGGGCGGCACCCTCGACGAGGGTGGCGCGGATCGACGCGGCGTTCTCGAACCGGGGGTGGTGGTCGGTCACCACGAGGATGTCGGAGCCCTCGGATGCGACGCGCGCCATCTCGTGCCGCTTGGTCGCGTCGCGGTCGCCGTCGGCGCCGAAGACCATGATGACCTTGCCGGTGGTGAATGTGCGCACGGCCTCGAGCGTGTTGAGGAACGCGTCGGGGCTGTGGCCGAAGTCGACGAAGACGCTCGGGCCGTGGTCGCCGGAGACGCGCTCGGTGCGGCCGGGAAGGTAGGCGTCGATGCCGCCCTCGGGGTCGTCGTCGCTCGGCTCGAGAGCATGGCCGATGGCCTCGAGCTCGAAGCCCGCCTCGACGAGCATCACGATGGCGAGCGCGCCGTTGGCGGCCATGTGGCGGCCGATGATCGGCACGCGGCTGGAGAGCGAGCGGCCCTCGGGCCCGGTGAGGGTGAACGCGGTGTAGGCGGCCTCTTCGGCGGTGATCTCGACGTTCCACTCCCCCACGACGCCGGGCGTCGACGAGATGGTGGTGAGCGGGATGCGCGATTCGTCGACGACGCGCTGGCCGTACGGCGAGTCGAGCGACACGACCCCGCGCTTGCTGCGGTCGGGCTGGAAGAGGGGCAGCTTCGCCTGGAAGTACTCCTCCATGTCGGCGTAGTCGTCGAGGTGGTCGTGGCTCAAGTTGGTGAAGGCGGCGACGTCGAAGAGCAGGCCGTCGACGCGGTTGCGGCTGAGCGCCTGCGCGCTCACCTCGACGACGACGGCGCGCACCTCTGCCTCGCGCATGCGGGCGAGCAGCGCGTGCATCTCGCTGGCCTCGGGAGTGGTGAGGCGGCTGACGACGGTGAGGTCGCCGATGTGCCGTTCGGCGGTCGAGCTGAGCCCGGTGACGAGCCCGAGCTGGCGCAGGATGCCCTCGAGCAGGTACGAGGTCGAGGTCTTGCCGTTTGTGCCGGTGGTCGCGAACAGCAGCGGCGGATGCTCGTTGGTGCGGTACACCCAGGCCGAGATCTCGCCGAGCGCCGCACGGGGCGAGTCGACGACGAGGATCGGCAGCCCGGCGCTCGCGGCGAGCTCGGCGCCGGCGGCGTCGGTGAGCACGGCGACGGCGCCGCCCTCTTTCGCCTTCTCGGCGTAGCTGGCTCCGTGGCTGTGCGCCCCCGGCATGCCGATATACAGGTCTCCGGGGTGCAGGTCGCCGGTCGAGAGGGTCACTCCCGTGATCTCTACCTTGTCGAGGGAACCGCGGTACTCAAGCCCGAATTCGCTGACGAGTTCGGCGAGAGACCTGGCCGACGGATGCTCCGGTCGTAGTACCGGGGGGATCCTGGCGGTCACGCGTGTCTCATTTCTAATGTCTGTGGTTGGGTGCCCGCGCTCATCAGAAGTTGAGCGGGTACGTCGTCGCCGGCACTGTGGACGGCGCGATTTTGAAGGTCTTGATCACTTGCGTCGTGATTTTCTTGAACGTCGTCGCGACAGCGCCCGACGTCTTCATGGTATCCGGCTTGGCGAAAGTGACCACAATCGCGTACTCGGGCGCCTCGGCGGGAACGAGCCCGGCGATCGAGATGATGCGGTCGCTGCCGTAGCCGTTGGCGTCGGCGACCTCCGCGGTTCCGGTCTTGGCGGCCACGTTGTAGCCGGGCACGGTGAGGGTGTTCTTCAGGCTGCCCTGGGTGACGACGTTCTCCATCATCGCGACGGTGGTGTCGGCCGCGGCTTCCGAGACCACGCGGGTGCCCTCGGTCGACGGCAGGTCGGTCACGGTGCCGTCGGGCATCGTGCAGCCCTCGACGAGGGTGAGCGGCATGTGCACTCCCCCGTTGCCGAGCGCCTGGTAGGCGGAGGCCATCTGCGCCGAGGTGGCCGTCATACCTTGGCCGAACTGCACCGCGTAGTTGGTGACGGCATCCCACTGGCTGGTGGGTCGCACGAGGCCCGACGACTCGCCCTGGAAGCCGACGGCGGTGAGCGAGTTCATGCCGAACTTCGTCATGTAGTCGCGGCGCGTCTCTTTGTTGGAAAGCGAGTCGGTGAGGAACGACGTTCCGATGTTCGACGAGTTGGTCAGGATGCCGGTGGCCGTGTAGCGGATGTCGCCGTGCGCCCAGGAGTCCTTGATCGACTGCCCGTTGCCGAGGTCGCGGCGGCCCGGCACGTTGACCTGGGTGGTGGGAGTGATCGTTCCGGCGTCGAGAAGCGAGGCGATGGTGAGCGACTTCATGGTCGATCCCGGCTCGAACGGCGAACTGAACGCCCGCGATCCCAGATCGGAGCTGCTGACCCCGTCGACGTTGTTCGGGTCGACCGAGGGGTAGTCGGCGACCGCCATCAGGTGCCCGTCGCTGACCCGCACGACGACGATGGTGCCCCAGTCGGCGCCGAGCTCGATCGACCGCTGGGCGAGGGTCTGCTGCGCGTACCACTGGAAGTCGCTGTCGATGGTGAGCTTGAGCGTGCCGCCGTCGGTGGCCTGCCTGGTCGTCACCGTGCTGCCGGGGATGCGGATGCCGTCGGCGCCGCGCTCGTAGGTGGACGTGCCGTTGCTGCTTCCGACGCACGAGTCTTCGGTGACCTCGAGTCCGTTCTGCGGTCCGTCGGTGCCGATGAAGCCGACCAGGTTGCCGGCGACTGAACCCATCGGGTAGGTGCGGCTCGGGTGCAGCACGTCGTAGACCCACGGGATGCCGAGCGCCCGCACCGCGGTGAGCTGTTCGAGGGTCACCGACTTGGCGACGTAGGCGAAGTTCGACCCCGGCTTCTCGGTGAGCGCGGTGGTGATGTCGGCAGCCGTCGCCCCCGTGGCGACGGCAAGCTCGTTGATCGCGTCGACGACGGCGACCTCGACGGTCGACTTGCCGTCTTCGCTCTTGCGGTCGAAGGTGTCGACGAGCAAGGGGCTCGCGGTGATGTCGAAGCGGTCGACGCTGTCGGCGAGGACGTTGCCGTTGGTGTCGATGATGTTGCCGCGGGAGCCGTAGGTGGTCTGGCTGACCGAGCGCTTGCTCAACGACTTCTCGTTCAGGTCTGCCGCGCTCACCACCTGGATGTCGACCAGCCGCACCACGAACAGTGCGACGACCGCGAAGATCACGAGTACCGCCAGCGCGGAGCGGCGTTTGGTCTTTCGAGCGTCATTCACTGCATTGATTCCTAACCTTGACTACCCGAACCCCCGAGTGCGACACGAGTGGACGATCCCCCGGCCGGCGACGCTGAGGACTAGCGCGTAACCGGAGAGGGCAACGTTGTCGGATTCGACGCTACCGAGTCGGCCGTCGGCGGTGCCGTAGGCGCGCCCGCGACGGGCGTGCCCGCAGCGGCTCCGGCGGCGGCGGCTGCAGCCGCGGCGTCGGCGGCGATGGCCGGATCGACGTCGGGGGTCGCGGTGACGAGGGGCACACCGGCGAGCAGCGAGTTGGGCACGAGGCTTCCCGCCGAACCGGTGATCACGCTCTCGCCGGCGTCGGCTGCGGTCGCGCTGCCGAGAATCGCTCCGTCGGCGAGGCGCAGGAAGACGGGAGAGGTGTTGCTGAGCACCATGCCGAGCGACTCGGCCTGGGTGGCGAGGTTCTGCGGCGACGACAGCAGGTCGAGCTGCTCGCTGAGCGCCTGCTGCTCGCGACCGAGGTCGCGCTGCGAGTTCTGCAGCGCCGCGATGCGGTACGCCCCGTCGGAGACGACGATGCTGAGCAGCAACTGGGCCATGAACAGCACGAAGAGCCCGATGACCACGACCACCGCGTAGAAGACGCGCGGCCGGGCGCGACGCTGTTCGCGGCTCGAGACGATCTCGATGTGGCGCGCGGGAAACTCCTCGACGGGAGAGCGCAGCGGGGTGGCGAATGCGAGGTTGCTCACTGGATTCTCCTCAGTCGTTCGGCGGCACGCAGTCGCACGGGGGTAGCTCGGGGGTTGGCGGCCTTTTCGGCCTCGGATGCGAGTTCGGCACCGCGCACGAGCAGTTTCAGCTCGGGGCGGTGTTCGGGCAGCTCCACCGGGAGTCCGGCGGGAGCGGTCGACGCGGAACGCGCGGCGAGGATGCGCTTGACGATGCGGTCTTCGAGCGACTGGTACGAGAGCACCACGATGCGTCCGCCCACCTCGAGGGTGTCGATCGCCGCGGGGATCGCACGCTCGAGAACCGCGAGCTCCTGGTTGACCTCGATGCGCAGCGCCTGGAATACCCGCTTGGCCGGGTGCCCCGCCCGCTGCACGGCGGCGGGAGTCGCGGCGATGATGACCTCGACGAGCTGCGCCGAGCGCACGAACGGCTCGATCTCGCGGCGCTGCACGATCTTGCTGGCGTAGCGGGGGGCGAGCTTCTCCTCGCCGTAGTCGTAGAAGATGCGACGCAGTTCGAATTCGCTGTACTCCGCGAGGATTCGTTCCGCGGTGAGCGGCGACGTCGCATCCATCCGCATGTCGAGCGGAGCGTCCTTCGAATACGAGAAGCCTCGGTCAACCTCGTCGAGCTGGAGCGACGAGACGCCGAGGTCGAACAGGTAGGCGGACACCTCGGTGATGCCGAGGGTCTCGAGGGCCGCGGGGATCTCGTCGTAGACGGCGTGCACCAAGTGCACCCGGTCGCCGAACCGCTCGAGGCGTTTGCCGGCGATCGCGAGGGCGTCGGTGTCGCGGTCGATGCCGACGAAGGGGATGCCGGGGAAGCGGGTGAGGAACGCTTCGGCGTGGCCGCCCATGCCGAGGGTGGCGTCGACGAGCACCGCTCCGTCGCGTTCGAGCGCGGGGCTCAGGAGCTCGATGCTGCGCTCGAGGTTCACCGGGGTGTGGATGTCGTTGTCGCCCATAGTCTTTTCGGTTTCTGTATCACTGGCACTGATCCCCATCCGGTCCGACCTGACATCGGGGAAGAAAGTCAGGGCGGTACGGCTGGGAGTCACTGCCGGCGAGCTAGAAGAGTCCGGGGATCACCTCCTCGTCGGTGTCGGAGTAAGCACCTTCGGTGCTGTCGTAGTGGGCGGTCCAGGTGTCGGTGTCCCAGATCTCGGCGCGGTCGCCCACGCCGATGATCGTGAGATCTCGGCCGAGCCCCGCGTATTCGCGCAGGTTCGCCGGGATCGTGACCCTGTGCTGGTTGTCGGGACGTTCCTGACTGGCCCCCGACAGGAAGACCCGCAGAAAGTCGCGTGCCTGCTTGTTGGTGACCGGAGCGTGGCGGATCTTGTCGTGCACGTTCTCGAACTCGCGCTCGGTGAAGACGTAGAGGCAGCGTTCCTGCCCGCGGGTGACGACGAGCCCGCCGGAGAGCTCGTCGCGAAACTTCGCGGGAAGGATGACGCGGCCTTTGTCGTCGAGCTTGGGGGCGTAGGTGCCAAGAAACACGGCAGCACTCCCCTTCACTCCGGCCCGGATGGTTGTTCTCCACTTTACTCCACAACCCACCACAAAACTAGGAAACTCGGGTTTTATTCCCGTTTTGGGGGCAAAGTTCCCAGTTGTTTCGCGGCAAACAGGGGTGGAGGGAAATGGAGCCGATTTGGGGCTCCAGGGGCGAAATGGGCACAAAAAAAGGACCGACCCTGAGGGTCGGTCCTGTTTTTGGTCGGATGCGGGGCTACGGGCCCCGGTAGCGGTTACCGGCCGCGCTCGTCTTGGCGCTTGTCCCAGCGGTTGCCGAGCCCGTCCATAAAGCCGGTGGCCTTCGCGGGCTTTCCGGCCTTGCGGTCGGGAGCCGCCGCCTCGAGACGCCGGGGCGGCGCGATCGCCAGCAGCACTCCGCCGAACATGATGATGAAGCCCAGAACACCGACGAGCGGCTGATGGATGACCACACCGACGAGGAGAGTGGCGATTCCCAGCACTGCCAGAAGCACTCCGACGACTACGACTGTGTAGTTGGGCTTGCCTCGGCGCTGGCCTACGGTTGCGACGAAATCGGCGTCGTTTTGGTAGAGACCCCGCTCCATCTCTTCCAGGAGACGCTGCTCCTGCTCGGAAAGTGGCATCCTGATCCCCTCCGGCTCGGATTGTTGACGCTTTGTGGTTTCGATATTACGCCCCACGAGCCTCGCTAGGCTATGAGTGTGGCTGAGAGTACGCGGTTAGTTGATCTGGTTCAAGAACGTATAGACGAATTCCTGGAGGAACGAGCACCGCAGCTGACGGCCATCGCGCCGGAGATCGACGACTTCCTTGGTTTTTCGAGGGATCTGCTCTCGGGCGGCAAGCGCTTCAGGGCGCTCTTCTGTTACTGGGGTTGGCATTCCGTGAGTACCCCGGGAATCGGCTTCGACGTTGCAGAAGACGTCACCGCGGGCGACTTCCCCGCCGTGGTGACCGCCGCCGCGGCGCTCGAGGTCTTCCACGCCGCCGCGCTCGTGCACGACGACATCATGGACAACTCCGACACCCGGCGCGGCCGACCGGCGGCGCACAAGCGGTTCGAGAGCCTGCATCAGGAGAACTCCTGGCTGGGCAGCGCGCGGTCCTTCGGCGATTCGGCCGGCCTGCTGCTCGGCGACCTGCTTCTCGGCTGGAGCGACGAAGTGTTCGACGACGGGCTGCGTGCACTCTCCGACGCCGCGGCGGCCAGCGCCGCCCGCCGGGAGTTCAACCGCATGCGCACCGAGGTGACGGTCGGGCAGTACCTCGACATCGTGGAAGAGAACGCCTGGCGTAACCATCCCGAGAGCGAGCTTCTGCCGCGGGCGCACCGGGTCATCGTCTACAAGTCGGCCAAGTACAGCGTGGAGGCACCGCTCGCGATCGGAGCGGCTCTGGGCGGAGCGAGCGAAGAGCAGACCGCCTCGCTGCGCGGCTTCGGCCTGCCGCTCGGGGTCGCGTACCAACTGCGCGACGACCTGCTCGGGGTCTTCGGCGACCCGGCCGTGACGGGCAAACCCGCGGGCGACGACCTGCGCGAAGGAAAGCGCACGGTCATCATCGCTCTCGCCCGCACCGCGCTGCCGGCCAACGCGCGCACCCTGCTCGACGAGCTGCTCGGCGATCCCGGGCTCGACGCGCAGCAGGTGCAGGTTCTCCAGGGCATCATCCGCGAGAGCGGGGCGATCGACCGGGTCGAGAGGATCATCTCGCACAACGTCGGGCTCGCCAAGGAGGCTCTCGAGAACGCGCCGCTCAGCGCTTCGGCGCGGGCGCAGCTGACTCAGCTCGCCGATACGGTGATCCGCCGCACCTCGTAGGCGGCGGCCACCGGGCGAGGCTGGCCTGGATTTTAGCTAGCCCAGCGCTTGAGCGACGCGGCGGACCTCTGCCTTACGCCCGGCGTGCAGTGCCTCGATCGGGCTGACGCCCAGGCTGTCTTCGGGGTTGAGCAGCCAGTCCATGGCTTCGTCGTCGGTGAAGCCGCTGTCGCCGAGTACGACGAGAGTGCCGCGCAACTCGCTCATGGGCTCGCCGTCGACGATGAACGAGGCGGGCACCTTCCACACTCCGTCGATCTTGCGTGCGAGGAGGGCTCGGTCTTCGATGAGCCTGCGGACCTGGCTCACCTTGACTCCGAGAATCTCGGTCAGGTCGGGAACAGTCAGCCACGTGGCATCGGGAGTATCAGTCACCCCTTAAGGGTGCCACGCCAGCCCGGCGATCGCTGGGATTGACAGGCCAGATTCGCAATGTTTCGAACAAATTAACTCGAGTCACACCCGTCACATCAGCCCCATTGATTGACTCTCATATACATCTGTGCCACTTTGGACTAGTCGCGCCATCAGTGCGCGATACATCCTGGCCGGGAGCATTACGGGGAATTCATGTCACACAACTTCGAGCACAACACGCAGACCACAGCAGGAACGGCCCTTTCGGGACTCACCCCGACGCCGTCCGCATTCGCGAGGCCCGCCGTGGCTCGCGACCAGAGCAAGCTCAGCAAGACCATGCTGGCGACGATGCCCATCCTCGTGGTCGGATCGCTCGCGCTGTCGATGAACCTCACCGGCCCGATCGAACCCGTCGAGGCGAAGTCCCCTGCGAACGACAAGGCCGACAAGCCGCTTCCGTCGGCGGAGACGCCCACCGTCGACATCGCCGACGAGGGAATCGCCGCCGCGTCGACGCCCGAAGGCGAGATCACCACGGCCGCCGCTCCGAGCACGTACCGCGTCGCGGGCGGCGACACGGTCAGCAGCATCGCCGGACGTTACGGCCTCTCGACCGCGTCGGTCCTCGCCCTGAACGGCCTCGGCTGGAAGTCGACGATCTTCCCGGGCCAGGTGCTCAAGCTCAGCGCGGGTGCCGTGGCCGCCGCGCCGGCACCGGTCGCGGCAGCACCCGCCGCGAGCACCGGTCGCTACACGATCGTCCGCGGCGACACCATCAGCCGCATCGCCTCGAAGTTCGGGGTGTCGACGCAGGCCATCCTGAGTGCCAACGGCCTCGGCTGGTCGAGCATCATCTACCCCGGCCAGTCGCTCGCGATCCCCGGAGCGACCACTCCGGCCGCGGCAGCGCCCGTCGCGGCGGCCCCCGTCGCCAAGCCCGTCAGCTCCGTCACCCCGATCGCGGCGGCTCCCGTCGCAGCATCCGGCAGCTACACCATCGTCTCCGGCGACAACCTCACCAAGATCGCGAGCAAGCTGGGCGTGAGCCTCAAGGCGCTGCTCGCGGCCAACAACCTCAGCGCGTCGAGCATCATCTACGCCGGCCGCACGCTGGTCGTGCCGAGCACGACCGCGGCCGCGCCCGCGTCGACTCCCGCGAGCTCCCCCGGCGCCGTCACCCTGCTCGACGCCGAGATGGAGACCAACGCGCGCGTCATCGTGTCGGTCGGCCGCAACCTCGGCGTCAGCGACTACGGCATCGTGATCGCGCTGGCCGCGGCGATGCAGGAGTCGAGCCTGCGCAACATCAACTACGGCCACCTCGACTCGGTGGGACTGTTCCAGCAGCGCCCGAGCTCGGGCTGGGGCACCGTGGCCCAGCTGACCAACGCCGAGCACGCCGCCAAGCTGTTCTACGGCGGACCGAGCAACCCGAACAAGGGCATCACCCGCGGACTGCTCGACATCTCGGGCTGGTCGTCGCTCACCGTGACGCAGGCCGCGCAGAAGGTGCAGATCTCTGCCTTCCCCGACGCGTACGCGAAGTGGGAGACCTCGGCCCGCTTCTGGCTCTCCAGCCTCAGGTAACCGGCGTCCTCGCGCCGCGAGGTTGCTCAACACCCCGTGTTGGGAGGGGGCTTCGGCCCCACGATCTTTAGAATGGCCACGTGAGTACGCAGACAACCGACCCGATGATCGGCCGCCTTATCGACGGCCGCTATCAGGTCAAATCGCGCATCGCCCGCGGTGGCATGGCCACCGTGTACCTGGCGACCGACCTGCGTCTCGAGCGCCGGGTCGCGCTCAAGATCATGCACGGCCACCTCGCCGACGACAGCCAGTTCAAAGAACGCTTCATCCAAGAGGCGAGAAGCGCCGCGCGTCTCGCGCACCCCAACGTCGTGAACGTCTTCGACCAGGGCCAGGACAGCGACGTCGCCTACCTGGTGATGGAGTACCTGAACGGCATCACCCTGCGCGACCTGCTCACCGAGCACAAGATCCTCACCTCCGAGCAGACCCTCGACATTCTCGAGGCCGTTCTGTCCGGGCTCGCGGCCGCCCACAAGTCGGGCATCGTGCACCGCGACCTCAAGCCCGAGAACGTGATGCTCGCCGACGACGGCCGCATCAAGATCGGCGACTTCGGGCTGGCGCGCGCCGTCAGCGCGAACACCGCCACCGGCGCCGCCCTGCTCGGCACCATCGCCTACCTCTCCCCCGAGCTGGTGACCCGCGGCGTCGCCGACGCTCGCAGCGACATCTACGCGGTCGGCATCATGATGTACGAGATGCTCGCGGGCGAGCAGCCGTTCCGCGGCGAGCAGCCGATGCAGATCGCCTACCAGCACGCCAACGACTCCGTGCCGACCCCCAGCACCAAGAACCCGAACGTCCCGGCCGAGCTCGACGAGCTCGTGCTCTGGGCGACCGCCCGCGACCCCAACGAGCGGCCCCGCGACGCGCGCATCCTGCTCGAGCAGGTCGTCGAGACCCAGAGCCAGCTGCAGACCGCGCTGCCGACGGGTGCCACCGCGATCATCCAGCGCACCACCGTGATGCCGGCGGCGGCCACCTTCGGCACCGGCGACCAGACGCAGGTCATCCGCGCCCAGCAGCCGTCGGGGCCGGTGAAACCCGTCTCCGACGCGACAGCCGCCCTCACGCTGCAGGCCAACCGGCGCCACTCGCGCGCTTGGTGGTGGATTGTGCTGTTCATCCTTCTCGCCGGCGCGGCCGGCGGCACCGGCTGGTACTTCGGTGCCGGCCCGGGTTCGCAGGTCGCGATCCCGACAGACGGCGTCATCGGCGCGACTCCGGATGCCGCGGCAGCGGCCATCAGGGACGTGGGGCTCGAAGTCTCGGGCACCCAGGCGCAGGTGTACTCGGTCGACGTGCCCGCGGGCAGCGTCGCGAGCACCGACCCGGCGGCGGGCGAGTCCGTGGCGCGCGACACCGTCGTGACGTTGCAGATATCGCAGGGTCCCAAGCCGGTCGACGTGCCCGAGTTCGTCGGGCTCGCCGAGCAGGCCGCCAAAGACCTGGCCACGACGACCGGCTTTCCGCCTACGGACAGCGAACGCCAGTTCGACGCCGAAGTCGCCGAGGGCACCGTGCTCGCGGCCTACGGTGTGGGGCCCGACGGCGGGCGCATCCAGCTGCAGACCGGAACCCAGTACTTCGACCAGAAGCCCGTCACCTTCCTGGTCTCGGCCGGCGCGTTGCCCGACGTCACCGGCATGCCGGTGAACGACGCGATCGCGCTGCTCGGCACCAAGAACGTCACCGCCACTCCGCTGCCCGACCTGCAGTTCAACAACGACATCGCCTCGGGCAGCGTCATCTCGGTGCAGACTGCCGACGCCGACGCCCCGGTGGCGCCCGGGGCGAGCGTGAACCTCGTGGTTTCGAAGGGCCCCGACCTCGTGGTGATCCCGGACGTCGTGGGCGAGACGATCCCTGAAGCGACCAAGCTGCTGACGGACGCCGGATTCACGGTGAAAGTGATCACCAACGTGCCGGGTCCGTTCCGCAGCCAGGCCGAGGTGCAGAGCATCCGACCCGATGAGAAGGAAGCCTTGCGGGGCTCGGAGATCACCATCGTCTCGAACTACTAGCCAATACAACGCAAAAGGCGGCCCGCTTTCGCGGACCGCCTTTTGCGTTGTGACCGGCGCTACTTCTGCGCGGCCGCCAGCTCTTCGGCGACGAGGAACGCCAGCTCGAGCGACTGCATGTGGTTGAGGCGCGGGTCGCAGAGCGACTCGTAGCGGGTGGCCAGGTCGGCCTCGTCGATGTGCTCCGAACCGCCGAGGCACTCGGTGACGTCGTCGCCGGTCAGCTCGATGTGGATGCCGCCGGGGTGGGTGCCCACGGCGCGGTGCGACTCGAAGAAGCCCTTGACCTCGTCGACCACGTCGTCGAAACGACGGGTCTTGTAGCCGGTCGACGTCGTGAGGCCGTTGCCGTGCATCGGGTCGGAGACCCAGAGCGGGGTCGCCTCGTGGCCCTTGATCGCCTCGAGGAGCGGAGGAAGCGCGTCTCGCACCTTGCCGGCGCCCATGCGGGTGATGAACGTGAGACGACCGGGCTCGCGGTCGGGGTCGAGCTTGTCGATGAGCCGCAGCATGTCGTCGGGGGTCGTGGTCGGACCGAGCTTCACGCCGATCGGGTTGCGCACGCGAGAGAAGTAGTCGATGTGCGCGCCGTCGAGGTCGCGCGTGCGCTCCCCCACCCAGAGGAAGTGGGCGCTCGTGTTGTACGGCGTTCCGGTGCGCGAGTCGATGCGGGTCATGGGGCGCTCGTAGTCCATGAGCAGGCCCTCGTGGCTGGCGTAGAAGTCGACGCGCTTGAGCTCGTCGAAGTCGGCACCGGCCGCCTCCATGAACTTGATCGCGCGGTCGATGTCGCGCGCCAGCAGTTCGTACCGCTTGTTCGCGGGGTTGCGGGCGAAGCCCTGGTTCCAGCGGTGCACCTCGCGCAGGTCGGCGAAACCGCCCTGCGTGAAGGCGCGCACGAGGTTGAGCGTCGAGACGGCCGTGTGGTACCCCTGCACGAGGCGCTGGGGGTCGGCCTCACGGCTCTCGGCCGTGAAGTCGTAGCCGTTGACGATGTCGCCGCGGTACGCGGGCAGCGTCACGTCGCCGCGCGTCTCGAAATCGTTCGAGCGGGGC
>Ga0247734_1002324_pt1 | contig 12638 bp, 10 predicted proteins | sample UWRJL103311B2_FD_180933 | JGI IMG/M metagenome (GOLD analysis project Ga0247734, IMG submission 180933) | Plant litter microbial communities from Arlington Agricultural Research Station in Wisconsin, United States - UWRJ-L103-311B-2 | ecosystem: Environmental > Terrestrial > Plant litter >... | reverse complement strand
CCTTTAGACCGGGCCCAATCGAGGTAAAGTCTCTTTGCTCTACCTAAGGACGCATTCGTATACTTCGCGAAGTAAACTAGCCGATCATCATCTGTGATGGGTTTAAATACTACTGGTTCTTTCCCTCCAGGGTAGAGCGCGGGTTCGGACATTTTCTCGGGGATCAAATCCCTGTCCCAACAAACGAAAACTATCAAGTAAGTATATAAATTTCCAGTAGAGGTGATAGTTTACTTACACATGTCACCATCTAGATCTCCACCTGACATCAGGTCGGCCGCTGGTCGTCGACCTCGAGTGGAAAATACTATGCAGTCAACAAGGTGTGAAAGCTCCGGCCTCTCAACCACTCTAAACTTCTGCAAATCCCCAGGATGCAAAGACGGATTTCTAGTAACTAGTATTTCCATTCCGGTCAGAGCTCGAGGAATGCCGTCCCCATCCATTGTTACTTTGACCGCACATTCGCCTTCCCTTAACACATCCCATGCATCACAGATTCCAAACAGCAATCTAGATTTCGGGATCAGTATTCGGCATCTTCGTTCGCCTTTGTCTTTGAGCATTTTCTCGTATTCTTTATTTACGAGCTTCGATATCCTCGGCGTTACTTCCTCAATAGAAGTCATCAACAACTTCTCGGCGAGTTCGTGCTCGTTAACATATGTGAGAAATCGAAACCCGGAAAGCGGGTCCGTAGAGGCATCTGCGAGAAACTTTAAAAATTCCGCCTGTTTTCGTAAAAGGACAGACTCGGGAATTCCAAGTGCGTGGAGCGGGAGGACCATCTCATCATTGAGATGACCGAACCTGTAAGGCTACATTGATAGACCGTCAACCTACGGTATATGGTAATTAAAGAAGACTGTTAGATAATACCTTGGAGTAGTCAACTACTGAGAAGGAATAATCATCTCCTCCGCTAAACTTTTTCATTGATTTTCGAAACTTTGCCAAGCTTTCGCCTTTCATCCCAGGGTCTAGCATGAGCACCCCTTTATAACCTCGATATCTGATTTGGAAGACGGAAGGCGTGTAACGGGCATTCCTAAAGATTATCCTAAGCCTCCCAGCTAGTTCACGTGCCAGATGAGGGGATATTAAGCCGCAGCCATCGGTAAATATGTAGTCATTTGTTTCGATATCTGGTATATCTTGACAACGAGCTGGATCAAGTATTTTAGCAACATGAGCGCTAGAAAATAAGAGCGCAATTCGTTTAGCTTTTTTCGCCACAGTTTTCATTTTTGAGAAATCTCCTAGAGACTCAACCATTTCTCTGATATTCGTTTTAGTGTCTGCAAAAAGAAAACATGTTCGAGACTTCAGTTGGCTATTGCTGTGGCCGTAGAAGTTGTAATGAACGCCATTCAAGCCGACTCCAGCTCGAAGAAGCTTGACGACATAGTCGGAAGACTCCCGTGCAGTGGCTGGTTGAGTTCCATTATTCTCGCTCCCACCATTTGGCTTGGGAACTCGTAGGCGGAAATGTTCGAAAGAAATACTAATAAACCGATCCAGTGGGTGAGATGAAACTGCTCGGTTGGCAGAGCTGGGCAGAAAATCGAGAACGACTTCCTGTTTTTCATCGTCTGATTTAAGTGCAATTGATTTCATCCAGTCCTGAGAGCTAACGGTGGATGGATGAAGGAGTTCAGGGACATTGTAGGTCCAAACTTGATCTTCAATGCTAAAAGAATGCTGCAACACCTTCGGGAATCCTTGAGGTTTTTTTTTCGACATATTTGCAAAGTCAAGGCAATGGTGGGTTAATCGTGCGAGGGGGACTGGTTTGCTTTTTAGGGCCAGCTTGATTGGGTGTGGTGACACAATTATGATTTGCCGCCGGCCAGGGCGTATGCATCTCTGCTATATAAGCAGGCAGCTGGGCTAATTCGTCAATTACACAGCATCGGAGAGTAGATAAAAACATCAATAACACTGTGTAACGACAACATCTGCTTTAGATACAAGAATGCCTGCCTCGGATAGACCCTCGAATATCTACATCATCGGTGCGCAAAGTACGGGCAAGACAACCTTAGTGAGGGCACTCCAGCATCACTTTGACGCATACCAGACACCGTCTTCGTCTTCCTCATCGTCATCATTGCCAACTAAACCCCAAGTCATCACAGAGGTTGCACGGGGTGTGCTGGTCGAGCACAGTTTTACAGCACATGACATCACCTCTTCCCCAGCTCGAGCTTTAGCTTTACAGGAGCTCATATTAAAAGCCCAGGCAAGTGCAGAGAGTGCTGCGCTCGATGCTGGTACATGGTTTATCTCGGACAGATCTGGCGTGGATCCGATTGTCTATGCTCGCAAGTATGTTAGTGAGTCTGCAGCCACAGATTTGGCTTGCTCACCAGAAGGATTGGTGTTGCAGAGTAGGATGAAGAACTCTGTGGTGATTGTCTGCGAGGCTGGAGTGAAGTGGTTGGTTGATGACGGTGTGAGATTAATGCCAGGAAGCTGGGATGAGTGGATGGATACGCATCAACTATTCTGTTCTTGTCTTAAAGAATTGGAGCTGAAGTACGGGGTGATTACTCGTGATATGACTGATATCAATGAGAGGGTTAAGTTCGTGTTGGATAAATGGGAGTCATATCTTGTCGGCAAGTTTCCTACCGCAACGTATACCAGCTGAGATTTCATATTTTTTCTCACTTTGTTTTAATCGCACTGCTGTTACTCAATCCGTTACCAAAATCCTCAATGATTTCCATAAAATACTAAACCATAACCTCCGAAGAGGTAAATAATAGAGACCTATTGCTGGTGCTGAATTAGGGTTTCTTTGTGGAGTACTGGAAGATGTAAACAACCAGGTTGACACGATAAGGCTAAAGTTGGATGGTCTGAATTAAACATATACTGGAATCGTGCTGCTCCATAACCACATGAGCTTGCTTAGCTTAGCGCACCTCCTGCTGCTTGCTGTATGCTAACGGCAACAGAGCCATTCCGTATACTCACGCTCACAAATAACGAGCCGATGATAACATCTACACAACCACTTACCTTTCGTGATACTAATTCGACAACATGTCGTAGTGCTTCTCCAGAACCAGTCAACAACCAAGCCTAACAATACATCTCTCAACTATGACCTGCCACGAGCCCTCTCACTATGAATAAGATGTCACAAGTAAACCGCGACCCGTTTACCAACGTTAGTAAGTTCAAATACAATGTTCTGGTCGCTACGTTGCTGAGAATCAAGCAAAACACACGGGTGATCGAGCTGCACGAACAGGTACAGCGCATGAGAAGTGACCGTGATAAATGTAAACAGTCAGGGACACCGTTGGATCCCCAGAAATCACCTACTGCGAAGTTTGACGACGATTGCGGCAGAGATTTGTACGGTCTGCGGGCCATAGCACTTTCCTGCGCTGAGGGCTCTGAGGAATAAAAAACACACCGCAGCGACTAGGACGCTTGCGGAAGGGGTTACAGCTGGCTTGAAGTTCCTGGGAGAGGCGTTACAAACACATGCAGACGAGATACTCACTCGATTGAGGACTAGTTGTGCTACCATACCCAGAAACCTCAAGTGTGAACGTCTCGTAGCAAATGATCTCTCTACCTTCGGAAACAGCCGGTCTGTTTCATGGTCAATGTATACCCTTCCACATTTTGTTGGCCCACCAAGTCTCAGTTCTGTCAGAATACAAGATATGCTTCGTGCAAGCTACCGAGCGGCTACAGATGAGCTCTTTCGAGTACAATTGAATCCTGGCTATGTGCAGCGTATTGTCAAAGATCTTCGCCCGTGTCTGTATCTTACATATACCGATTTGACACAACAACCTGGGTCATGGTATTCGATGAATTGATTCAAAATCCAATCCGTCGAGAAACATAGCAGAAGCAAACACTAATAGCATGTGATAAACCAGTCCCCATTTCGAGGCTGTGGAACGAGCGCCTACTGTTGATAATAGGATGTTATTTGACATGTCGATACGTCGCGTCGCGTGGGAATTCTGCACAGAGCACTTTTGCAGCACAATCTGCCGCCATACTAACCCGGTTTGAAGAAAAACTACAAAAAGGAAGCAGCAATCAAGCAAGTGCGAGAGTGAGATAGAAATAGCTACTTAGTCTCATAAAGGAGGACCGCTTTGAGTCCCACGCTTTCGGAAATGTAGAGTGCAGTTCGAGCAGAGTACGTCAATGGACTTGAAAGGAGCATAACGAACGACGAGCATAATGATGAGTTTCTAGCGCGTCATTGGGAGGTGATTTGCCGGAAGACTACAGGGTACAAGTCCAGGATGAGGAGAATGTGATATTAATGGAATTTTTGGATATCTGCTCTCAATATTCTTCATGGTCATCCCAAGGCCAGTTTTCTAATATCTCCTTCCTCACATCATCTCCCTCTCCATCTAATGCCTCTCTCTTTACATGCTCATTCTCCTCAAGTGCATCCTTATACCTCGCTTCCGAGGTCCAACCATCACTGCCAATACCAATTCTATCTTTGATTTTTTCCATCTGTAAGTCGAGATGATGTTGCTCTGCCTCGAGACGCAAACACTCGTCTATTTCTGCATCTGAAAATTCTATCGGGCATAAAGGAATCTCGCCACTCTTTTTTGCAGTAAGCACCTTCCAATTCTGGACAGCACGAATCAATTCAGCTTTAAGACTAATGTTATCTCCTTCCCAAGGAGCACTGGCGAATTGATGGAGCTTCTGCTTCGCCATTGTTGAGTCCAGCAGGAGGGCATCATAGTGCGGCTTATTAAACTTATAAGTAGCAACGAAGTAATAATAATAAAGTTCACGTCTACGATATTGCTCTAACGCTTGTGCTTGCTCCGACTCACTCATGTTATCGAATGACTGGGGAAGAGATGGTTTCTTCAGTCGGAGAGATTCCTCGTCATTGAAGTTCTGGAAGTATTCTGGTACACCTGCTTGGAGGACCAGAGGTAGAACAGAGCAATGCTGCCAATCAATTATGCCAGTGATTGTAAAATCTTTGGCTACGAAGATATTGTGTGGCTGCAAATCCGGATGACTAAGAGTTGGGCGTAATAGGTATTCGTCGCCACTGGGCACTAGATGAGGAGCAATTTGGAGGTATTTTTCGACACTAGTGATATGATCTGTTGGAGATACCTTTTGGTAATCATGTAATTCTCTGTGAGGAATAACAAAGGGGAGACGAGGACGAGCGTATGCGTTAAGCCATGCCAACTCCTTTATTGCGCCTGCCGTGAATGCGTGGACTGCCTGTAAAACTTTCCCCGGTGTCAGCCTTGTTAGAATTAGCAGTGCTAAATACATTATCTCTTTACTCACAAGGCCCGCGAGGAACCTTCAAGCTGGAGCTCTTCTCAAACCACCATTTTTGCGTCACATCAGGGCCGATACACATCTGTCCAGAACATGCATCTCTAGTTTCGACGTCCCCCGCTCTAACATCTACAGTATCGGTGCCATATTTCAGGTCGTTCTTAAAATAGATACTCCCACATGTAGGCAAAGGAATAGAGAACAAAATTGACTCGACTCTCGCGACTTGCACCACGATCTTCAGGCGCTCCTTTTCTGAAAGCTCGTACCAAATGTCTCCAATATCCCTCCCACTCACCTTTTCCATGATTATATATTCGGCACCAACGGCGTTGTTATGGGTAGCAGAGTAGCCTAGGATCTTCGGGACTGGTACTCCATATGACCTAACAAGAGCCATGGTAGCTACTTCACTGGCTACAGAATAATACTTCGGATAGGTTGACGGGTATGGAAGTCTTGCGATAACTTCAAGGCCATCGATTATAAGCTCAAAGGTTCGATTGAATCCACCCTCCGCAAGCTTACGGAAGCTTTGCACACTCGCAACATCTTTGCCAACCGCAGCAGCAGCAGCTTGGTTAAGCTCGATGACGTTGAAATGCAAGATTCTTTCTTTGAGGCGCAAGGGTTCATTATATCTGTCGCACAAAAGGTTAGCATCGCATATGTTGGATTTCAGTGAGACAAACAACCATCTGCCAGAGGTATAATTGAAGAGATCGGGTCTGTCAACCAGTTCGCGGGAGGCATGTATGGCAGGGAGCTTGTAAAGAGTACGCGTACTTGGTGGTAACAATGGCTGAATCACCTTCCACAAGCTATGGCGAGAAGTCATGAACGTAAATTCCAGATACTTAGTTCATTTGAAAGTGCCGACATCTATAGAGTAAGTTAGGTTCGAAAATAGTTATAAAATATCAATCGACGTGCAAACGCGCACGCCACGGAACAAGTATAAGTTTACTCCACTCCCGCTTCCCGCGCGTTAAACACAACCGCAATCAGTACGGGGCCCAGAATGGCCTATATGGTAAGCGAGCCCCTTTGAAAACCCCTAAGTAAACCCGCTTAAATTTTATCATACCTTACAACTTATCCAGAGAAGTAATGCATAGCAGACTTGCCGCCCAATACTGGTACCAGGTACTCCGTGAAACAAATCGAGCAGGCGTAACACCGCCATGAGGATGTCATTAACTGCTTAAAGACATGCTCAGCGAACCAGTTTTGGCTTGTCTCTTCCTAAACACCAACAAACAAGTAGGTCCTGCTTAGATAGAAGCATGATGCATGGAGTGGCTCCCAAGGGAGACCCATCGTCAATACGCCTCACCCTTTCTTCTCGTTTATATATAAAATACCCATTCACAGAATGGCATATTCAAGTTTAAACTCACTTTTCAGTTCTTCTCATTTACTTTGCTTCTCTCATTTCATCAAGTCTTTTTCGAAACAAATCACCATTCAGTCCAAAACCTAAATCCCAACCCAGCTACCAGTATATACCAATTGTCGAAAACTGATTCGGAGTGTGAGTATGGGTCTTGACCGTATACTGGAAATTCACATCTAACTTTGAAAGAGCAATCTAAGCCCTGGGAAAAGTTGGAAAAACTTTGAACGTCGTCAAAAACGAAGCTGTGAAAGCTTGGGAAAAACTCGCAAACCCGACAGTTAGTCGGGGTAAAACAGCGTTTCCCAAGTCCCAGAAAGAGCAGGAGAGACTTGGAATACGTCTATACTATGATGGCGGTGTGACCCAAATGGTATCCAATACCACAAATATCAGGTTTAGCCAAATGCCGAAAAGGTCCCTACCTCAAATTGAGCAGTGGAAGAAAAAGAATGGTGGCACCCATGCTGTTATGGGCAGTATTTGTGTAAAGGATGGTACCGAAGAAGAGGTTGATACTTGTGTTACGGAAGGATTGGATTCAATTGAGGGCTTGTAGTGATATGGGGAAGAGGGTTTGCACAATTATCTGAGAGGACTGTGGGGTCTTTATCTGTTGACAAGGGTCTGGCGTTTCTTGTTTTCGATCAAAGCTTTGTTAAATAGCATTAAGACAAAACCCAAGGGAACAAGCTTCTACGTTGTGAATATACTCTAGATTTACCTCGCCGCTACACCATACCCTAGGCCTTATATTAGTTCAATATTTTCGAATAAGATCTATCCAAAACTTGAGTTCTACTCCCTAGGATCAGTGATTGTTATATTATTATATACTATAGTGAATCCGAGATAGGATATTCAAATTACTAGGGCCTATACATAGAATATATAGAGCCTCCCTCTCCTTCTTAGTTAGTTCTGACCTTATAGCTACAAATGAACCAACTTTACTAGTATATAGGTCTTATAAGTAGAGGTACTATACAGGTGATACTGGTTCAAACCAATCCCTACTGATATCACTATACTCTAATAATACTCAAAACTACCCTAACAGCAGATTAATACTTTCCGGATACAAGTCCTCCCAAAACTCTGCAAGTACCCTCCCAATACCTTTCCGATAAGCAACCCCATCCGTCCACTCAACCCACATAACATTATAAAACTCATAATATTGATCGCCTTGGTACCGGGTCGTCCCATCTTTCCTAAATTCGGGTAGGCCAGAACCCAAATGAGCACACATCCTCGACAGGGCGATGACCTCCAATCTAGCAGTCAAATCTCTAGGGACCTCCTCGGACTGGTTTGCGCTAAATTGGAAGGCCAAATTGCCATAGTCAAGAGTGGGCATACCGAGCACTCGGCTCAAGTCATCACTGGCGGTAGACTGTAAGACGCCGACATGTTGCCCGTTTCCGCCATAAAGATGGTATGGCTGGTTCGAATACGACCGCACGTAATCACTGGACCGTATGTAGAGGAAGACGCGATCGACCGTGCCGGATAGAAATCTCTCAGTCGTCATTCGTATTTGGGAAGTGCTCGCGGCTGCTTCGCCGGTCGTGTTTCGCATCGGGACAGGATGGGAGAACTGGAGGCTTGGGAAGGATGTATGTGTGTACACAACCGTGTTGTCGAAACCGGGATGCCCTTGATTCCTTGACTTGGGGGTTGGGACATTAATTATCGACCCAGGATCAAGATGCTGCCGCGTCCAGCCTGCGGGAATAGGTTCAAGGTTGCTGTGCTGGAAGCGCTGTTTCGCGTCATTCCACAGGCGGGTCTCCAACCGACGCCGAGAAGCATCCGGGCTGGGCGAGTCACTGGCATACCACTCAACTGTAGATATGATATCTGCCTCAGGACCGTAATCACTGAGGTAAGAACCTTTCAATGTTGGGTCTATCAGCACTTGGCCAGACCATCCGGCCCATGACCAGCTTGGCCACGGGAGATTCGGCTGCAACGCCGGCCCGGCGTCTCGTTGTTGAGTGCCACGGAGCCCCTCGGGGCGGCCCATGCCGAAGAGTAATGCATGGTCAAGGAGCTCCTCAGGCATGCCGCATAGGAAACTACCCTGAGAGTGTAAACCTAAACGGGAGATGAGGCCAGCGGCAGCGTCAAGTGTATCCCCCCCGGGAGAGCTGTCTAGCGCTGTCAACTCAAAGAGTGCCCGGAAGTAATGATCCATAGAGAACCAGGGCAATGAGAAGGTATCAGTCCAATGATACAAATGGGGTGCATTCTGGCCGTCTAAAGCGACTGGGTCAAGGCGTACGGATTCGGGGGACCTAAGGCGATCGTAGTTCTTATTACAGTGCCCGGCAGTCACCTCCATGATATAGCAGGTGGGACAGCACCATTGCACACTGTTGGAACCAAACAGAAGCTGTCGACGCGGTAAGAAAGCTCCTTGTAGGGTCCATATCCACGGGCCACCAGACTGACCAACAAATCTGCCTTGGGCTTTTGCTATTCTACGCTGCTCAGCGATGTGCTGACTCACCGGCACAAGAGTGTCCTCTCCCCATGGTTGCAGTTGTTGGACCAGGCTCCTGGGCTGTGGATTCGTCAGTTCCTTGATACCACGGATGCCCTGCGTCGAGTCGATATCGAAGAACTGGGTAATGGAGAAGACAGCTCCGACAAGGATGTCTCCCACTTTGGCGGTCTCGGCTTGACTCTTAAGGTCATCTTGGATGATGCAGAGAGTGGGTATCCACAGATATCGATAGTCCAAAAGTCGTACAAGTTCGATTGCATCTCGAAACGTGGCTGGCATGTCGGCCGCGAAACGAGGGCTCAGGAGAGCGCCAGGCTCCTGGAGCTGTGCGATATTTTCAGTTGATACGAAAGGGTAACTTTGGTAGTTATCATGGTTTCCCCGGGGATGCCTTAGGGCAACGTAATGTAGCGATTTGTCCGTGATGGAAGATGTGTCTACTAGACGGCCTTCCACTGCATCAATGAGATAGGATGGTCGCTGCAGGTTAAGGCCAGCGGCATAAGGGCTGTCCTCACATGCCTCGCCGTGATCGTGTGTACAAGTGCCAACCCATTCTTTGAGAATATCCAGATCAATCCACTCTGGGTTAACAGGTCTTATTCGACGAAGGTCACTACTGCTCTCCGTGTCCGGCTGCTTCCGCAGAAGCGCAAAACTTGACCCTTGGGCCTCTGAGGTTGAGCGGCCAAAATATATGTCAAAATATACATTACCTGCCACTTTAAGCAGATATACGTTTTCGACCTCCTCCATACCATTTCGACCAATCTCTTGGTCGTTAGGTTGGCGAAAGGGTGCATGGACCTGGCATATCGCCTCTGGAGAGTTGGGCTCAATCCTGATGATGGCTCTAAAAAGCTCTTCAATTGGGGAGTCGATCATGTCCGTAATCCCCTCGCATACGGCACATTTTTGTGACGCAGAGGCGTTATCTAGGGTCGTGAGGGGGTGTTGTTGTTCTGGTTGCCCATTGTCGATAGGTCCGACTTGAGGTTGATCTGTATCAGTCGCCAATGTTCTAGACGAGACCGCAAAGATGCCTGGCGTGCAAAGCGCAAAGAAAAGGAGCCAATGTTGTCGCATATTTTCTACAGCTACGAGTACAGCGCATGATCTGCCACTCGGTGGAATTGACTACATCGACTAAGAGAGCGAGCGAGCGTTGAGTAGATGTGGAAAGTTTTGGATGCAAGTTACTCGGGTACCTGAATTGCTCAGGTAATTAGCTGCCTGGGCAGGCTATCAGGAACTGAAAGGTGTGAGTATAAAGCAGATAACTGAGGGCCGCAATCTAAAATACTTACCGACATGTAGTTCCTACATTCCGCTATTTGAGATCCAAGTGACTTTCGCAAGGTGTCGGGGCGGCTTAATTTGTAAGTACTTGTCCCATTCAAATATCACATGACTGTCCTCCATTGCATGAAGATGCCCCTGTCTTTCTACCCCTTCATATCATGCCATACCCAGAACCAACCTAGAAACGTCGAAAACGTGGCAAGGGACAAAGATCGGAAGGCATGAATGATCTTACAAAGCTTAAAAGTTTAATTCAACCTCCCCTTGAACCTGAGGGGTTGTTGATCGTCGAGATGTAGTTTGCAAACAGGTCACGTGCAAAGACGTTCCTGCCTTCTTGATAACTCTGAAGGCAATCGGACAGAAGTTTGTTACGACTACACTTCTCACTCATAGAGTTCATGTCTCATAACTGCTCAACGTTGTTGATGAACCTCGTCTTGATCTTAAGGTTCAATGGGCATCACAAGGGAAGGAAGGGAGCGTCACGTCACGTCAAAAATGCAATGGAAGATTCACGATTAAGGAGGAAATACAGGCAAGAATTTGGATGGCAAATATCACAGGCGAGATCACAGCGCGCAAACGTTCAGATATTTGAACAAAGAAAAATATATTACTGTGTATTACAGGGGATATCTGCTCCAGCAACCTAGCCGGTCTATACAAGAAATGGCACGCAGATTCTCTGCTGCACAACACCCTACTCCGACAAAAGACATTTCATATCTAATCATCCTCCTCGGCCTCAGTAGCCCGAGGAGCGAGGTGCCATCTTGTTCCGTGCTCATCCTTCTCCATCTGGATGGCGACCTTGGACAAGTGCATAATAACATTCTCCATCTGGGTATCAGCCTTGGATCGCTTGGCGCGTCCGAGGTTATCGAGCCACTTGAAGCTGTTCATGACATAGTAGACGATGGCGCAGATGATGATAACACCAACGGAGAAACCCCAGACAACGACAACGGTGACGATGCTGGTACGACCATCGGTGGAGAGGAGGGAGGTGGCTGGGTCGATGTGCTGGAGAGGGGAGTTATCGAGCTCAGCGGTTCCTCCAGTGAGAAGACCAAAGACACAGAAGAGAGTGGATACAACATCAACGAGGAAAATGGCACCAACAAGCTTCCATGATGGCCAGGTGTTTCCACCACGAGTGACGAAAATGAGCCAATTTTCTGTGAGGGAGATTTCGAGGAAAAGTATGCCTTGGATGGAGCCGAAGTTCTCAATGAATCCACCGTTGGGGAGGAACATGGCACCACGGATGACCCAGGTACCGAGAGCAAGAAGAACACCGAGAACAACAGAAATGATCCAGATCTTTGGCAATTGCCACTCGACGGGACGGGGCTCGAAGTGGGCGTTATCGTAAGCAACGGCGATGGTGGCCAAATCAGCGAAAAGGGCGAGGAAGACGATGAGATCAACACGGAGAGTTTCGCGGAGAATGACCATAGAGGTGACCAGGTAAATTTCCAAATGCAAGCAAAGGGCGATACGGTATTGGATATAGGCCTTCATGCGCTGGAAAATTTGACGCGCGATCTTAATGGCAGAAACAATAGTGTTGAGACCTGGAGCGAGGAAGACAATATCAGCGGCGGCTTGAGCGGCTTCGGTAGCACCTTCGACGGCAATACCACAATCAGATTTCTTCAAGGAAGGAGCATCGTTAACACCGTCACCAGTCATGGCAGTCAAATGTCCACGTTGTTGCAACATTTCGACGACCTGGTACTTGTGTTCAGGGAAAACCTCAGCGAAACCATCAGCCTTCTCGACGAGATCGTGTTGAGTGGTTCCGGAGAGACCACCGTGAATGAGCTTGTCAGAGTTGTAAACCTTAGTACCGAGAGCCAACATCTTGCAAGTTTCCTTAGCGATGGCAATGGCATCACCAGTCAACATCTTGACGGAGAGACCGAGAACTTGGGCTTCAGCGATAGTGGCGGCGGTATCATCACGGGGAGGATCGAACATAGGAAGCATGCCCAACAATTGCCATGGTGCGTTACCTTCCTTGACAGCGACACCGAGCGAACGGAAACCACGACGAGCGAACTCGGTGGTCTTGGCCTTGTACATATCGGCATCTTCCTTGGAGCA
>Ga0247734_1002323_pt1 | contig 12644 bp, 8 predicted proteins | sample UWRJL103311B2_FD_180933 | JGI IMG/M metagenome (GOLD analysis project Ga0247734, IMG submission 180933) | Plant litter microbial communities from Arlington Agricultural Research Station in Wisconsin, United States - UWRJ-L103-311B-2 | ecosystem: Environmental > Terrestrial > Plant litter >... | reverse complement strand
TGAAGGTGCAGGCGTAAAAAGCAGTAAGGATCAGGAAAACCTGTAATGTTTTGAAGGTAAAAGGCATTACTCCAAATTTTATCCAGACAAAAGTCATTCTTCCTATTGAATAAAATAATGTCGTCAATGCGGTAGCAATAGCTGCGCCCAGGAAACCATGTATTGGAATCAGCCATAAATTGAGTAAAACACTAAGAATTGCAGAAGCGACAATAAACAGGGTTCCCCATTTAAAATATTTTGAATAAAGAATAATTTCGCTATTGAGCCCAGTAGCTATGTCAAAAACCTTTGTTAAAGCCAGGAATAAAACCACATATTTACCTTCTCCATAGGTTTCTCCTTTTGGAATTAAAAAGAAAATATCATCAATACTCGCCCAAATCAATAAAAAAACGACACCGCCGGCAATCAATTGATTGAGTGCCGACTTTTGATTCATTGTTTGAATCTGCTCATTATCATTTTTTAAAAGCGCTGTGGCTAAGAGCGGTATAGATATTTGTGCAATGGCTTTTCGAGGGATCTCAATTACATTAGCAATGTAAGAAGCAATAATAAATATACCCGTACTTACCAGACCACGCTCTCCGGCAATCATAGATCTGTCAATAAACATGACCAGGCTTACTCCAATTCCCCCAAGTATGGTAAAACTGCCATAAGCAAGCATTTGTCTGACCAAACCGATCGTTAACAATTTAGTATCGGGAAATCTCCAATACCATTTCCCAAGTTGTTTTATATAAATAAATAAAAACACAATTGCCAAACCGTAGGAGCCGACAATCAAATACAACATCAGATCAAAACTGATCCAGCCCAGTCCAAAAATAAGGATGAGAAATACGTTGGCTAATTTTAGATAAACTTCGCGTATAAAGTTGGGAATGGCTATCCGGGCATTATTCCTGCAATAAGAATCAAGAACGGTAATATATATCCAAAAAAATGTCCAGGGAACGACCAGAAAATGGTATTTAAGAATCAACGGAGATTCTTCCGAGAAGTAACTTTTAATTTCAGGAGTAAAAATTAAATAAAGGAGTCCAAAAAGAAGTGCCCCGATAAATGGTAGAAAAAGCAGGAAAGGTAAAATTCCACGATGCTTCTCTTCATCATCTCTAAAAAGCCCGAAAAATTTATCGGCAATAAATGGTGTACCCAAATGGGCGAATGCAGAAAAAACAATGCTGTTTTCCAGTAACAAACGGGAAAGAGCCAGTTGCTCCACCGAAAGAAATTTGGTAGAAACATACATTTGATTTACAATTCCAATACCTACGCCAATGTAGGAGCCCAACCCCGCTTTAAGACTCTGCCGTACAACTATTCCCACTATTCAGTCTTATTTAGCGTATTTATTTTTCAGGATCTCAACAATTCTTTCCGCCGCATGCCCATCCCACAATGGTGGAATTTGACCAGTTTTAGCATTTCCTCCCAAAATTTCTGTTACCAATTCTTTCACTGATTCAGGATTCAGGTCACTTAGCAAATAATTGGTGCCAAGTTCCACTGTAACAGGCCGTTCTGTGCTTGCACGAAATGTAATGCAAGGCACTTTTAAATAAGTTGTTTCTTCCTGAATACCACCTGAATCAGTAATGATCAATACCGCATTTTCCATCAGATATAAAAATTCAAGATAACCCTGAGGTTCCAAAAGCGTTACATTCGATAAGGTTTTTAATTCATCCAGAAGACCAAATGTCTCCATATTTTTAAGCGTGCGAGGATGCACTGGAAAAAGTACGTTCTTATGTTCAGAAGTATTTTTTATAATGGCCAGAATATTTTTAAGCCCTTCTGCATCATCCACATTACTTGGCCTGTGCATGGTTACCAAAACATAAGATTTTGGTTCTAAATCAAAGTCTTTCAGCAATTCAAGTTGTGAAGCTTTTGCCCGGTAATAAACCAGCGAATCAATCATCACATTTCCAACAAAATGTACTTTTTCATCAGGAATACTTTCTCTTTTCAAATTCTCTATCCCTGCATTTTCAGTCACAAATAAATCGTCCGAAATGCAGTCGGTCATGATACGGTTGATCTCTTCAGGCATCCGGCGATCGCCGCTTCTCAAACCTGCTTCCACGTGTACAACCGGCACATGTTCTTTTACCGCCACCATTGCACAGGCAATTGTTGAATTCACATCTCCGACAACTAACACAATATCAGGTTTTTCCGCCAGCATGACCTGCTCAAATTCGATCATAATTTTGGCTGTCTGCTGCGTATGCGACCCACCTCCTACTCCTAAAAAGTAATCGGGTTTTGGCAGTTCCAGCTGATTAAAAAAGACATCCGACATTTTAGCATCGTAATGCTGTCCGGTATGTATAATTTTGGATTCAATTTCAGGATCTTTGGAAAAAGCCCGGTGTAAAGGAGCTACTTTCATGAAGTTGGGGCGAGCGCCAACAATACTTAAAACTTTCATTTTTTGATAAATATTTTAAAACAGCACTTTTAATGCTATATGACATATTGAAATGCAGCATCATATTCACGAAGCACTGTATGAATATTTACTTCATTTTTAATAATTCCCAGCGAATTTGTCCCAAATAACTTTATCTTTTCAGGATCACTCAATAACTTTTCAATGGCCTGATCCATACTTTTCTGATCACCATTTTCAAAATAATATCCGTTATATCCTTCTCTTACTAGCCGTTTTTCTGTTCCGTCCGCAACTGAACAAATGACCGGTTTGGCAAATGACATAGCATCATTGATAGATAATCCGCCCATTCCTCCCAAAACATAAACAGCAGATGCATGCAGGTAACGCCCTAAGGTAAGCGAGTCATACACGCCTCCAACAAATTTAATCCGGCTTGAAACGCCTAAATCTTCCGCCATTTTTTTCAAGTTTTCCTCTTCCGGTCCAAAACCAATAACGACCAATTCTATATCTGCAAATGACTTTTCAAGATCTTTAACACATTGGATCAACATGTCCACCCGTTTCCATTTGACCAAGCGGCCAACATGAATCAGGCGTTGAGGATTATATGGAAGAATATCCGGTTGCAGCAAAACCTGATCGTAAGTGGCAAGCAACTCATCTGTATCCGGAGAATTAGCGGCTATAAAGATTTTGTTTTGGGGTACTCCGTAACTTCCTGTAATGTTTCTGGCTTCGTCGAAATAATTAATATGTGCATCAGCAAGAGGAAGATACAACCGGCGCAGACAAGTAATAATAAAGAAATAAAGGTAGCCTTTCCAATTTTTATTGTTAGCACCAAGATCTTCTGTGATGTTTTGTCCGGAATAATAATATTCCCTGCTTTTGCCCCAATAAGAAATATTAAAGGGAATATCGCGACAAATTATTTTGGCTCCGGTAGCTCTTAATTTGGAATAGAAAAAAGGATTTAACACCAATTGCAGGAAATAAGGCCATGCAGACATTACAATAATATCAGGCTTAATTTCATTCAAAGTAGGAATAAGATCTTTAAAAAATGCTTTTCCATACCAGGTTGTATATTCAGGAAGTTCTACCAATTTGAACTTCATAGCAGAATTATCCTCTTTTACTCCCGAACCTACTGCTTTGCTTTTCTGACTGGGTTTGATCAAAATAAGATCGGTTTCTAATTCGGAAACCATTTTATTGAGAATCAATGTAAAATAATGCGGTAACCCCGCCATGACAAAACAAACACGCATGCGTCAGAAAATATTGATATATTAGTGCAAAAGTACACATTCGAAAGTAATTTTTAGGTCGGGTATGATCTTTGCCTATCTTCGCTGATAAAATTAATACACAATTGTATTCATGTACGGGCTCCGCTATTTACTTAAAGAACCATTTCAGGCGTTACGCACCAGGCGTGACAGAGAATTTATAAAGCTTCTTTTTAAATATGGTGATTCCAAGAGGCACGACCGGAAACGTGTCAGTTTTGGAAAATATCATATGCAGGTACCAGATGTCATGTCATTTTTGTGGCAGTACAAAGAGATATTTGTAGATGAATTTTATTTTTTTAAAACATCAAATCCAAAACCGGTCATTTTCGATTGCGGTACCAATATCGGAATGAGTATTTTGTATTTTAAATCCTTATATCCCGATGCCAAAATTATGGCATTTGAAGCAGAACCTGTAATCATTGAACTGCTTCGGGCAAACCTGATCCGTAATAATATAACTGATATTGAATTAATTCCAAAAGCAGTATGGAAAGATTCTGACGGGATCTGGTTTGGTAGTGAATCAGCTGATTCGTCTTCTATTCATTCAAAATCGGAAAAGAAGAAAATAGAATCTGTTAGATTGAAAAATTATCTTGAACAGGAAAGTATAGTCGATTTCCTTAAAATAGATATCGAAGGAGCGGAAATTGAAGTATTGGAAGATTGCAGAAATTCTCTTTCAAATGTGAAAAACCTGTTTGTTGAATTCCATTCCTATATTGGAAATCCACAGGGTTTGGCCAATATCATACGAATTTTTGAGGAGAATAATTTCAGGTATTTCATTGATACAAACCAACACCGGCTCAGGCCATTTGTGAACCACAAATACCGGGGAAATGATGTAATGGATTTGCAGCTGAATATTTTCGGGTGGAGGGAATGAAGGAAAAAAGGTTTCACGCAGAGTAAAAGGAGAAAAAAACGCAGAGAGCGCAAAGTTTTATATTCTTTGCGCTCTCTGCTCCTTCCTTATTTTGCTTTGCGTGAAACCTTACCTTCCTTTTTTTCTACAACCGCGAATCCACCGAGTCTTTTGGCAACGTTGATTTTAGATCGAAAATGACCGAATTTTCGTTGGCAAAATCTGAAACTGTCAATTGCTGAAAAGACTGATGGGCTACTGCCAATACCACAGCTTCATATTTTCCGGAAGGGTTATCAATTAGAGAAATTCCGTATTCGTCCTGAACCTGATCCCCAGAAGCCCATGGGTCATAGACATCTACCTGCATTCCAAAATCTCTTAACTCTTTGTATACATCCACAACACGCGTATTTCTGATATCCGGACAATTTTCTTTAAACGTAATCCCCAATATCAACACTCTGCTTCCTTCTATTTTGTGCCCTTTTTTGATCAAAAGCTTAACTAATTTATTGGCTACAAATACACCCATCATGTCATTCACCCGTCGGCCAGAAAGTATTACCTGAGGATAATAACCCAATGATTCCGCTTTGTACGCCAGATAATAAGGATCTACCCCGATGCAATGTCCTCCAACCAGACCGGGTTTATATTTCAGGAAATTCCATTTAGTACCAGCTGCTTCAAGTACTTCTGTTGTATCAATTCCCATCCGGTCGAAAATCAGGGCCAGTTCATTTACAAACGAAATATTTACGTCACGTTGTGCATTTTCAATGGCTTTGGATGCTTCTGCTACTTTAATAGAGGACGCCAGATGCGTACCAGCTTCAATGATAGAAGCATATAAATTATTGACTAAAATCGCCACTTCCGGTGTTGAGCCCGATGTTACTTTTTTAATTTTGGTAAGCGTATTTATCTTGTCTCCCGGATTGATCCGTTCGGGGGAATAACCGCAAAAGAAATCAACATTGTATTGCAGTCCGCTCGCTTTCTCCAATACCGGAACGCAATCTTCTTCCGTACAGCCCGGATAAACGGTGGATTCGTATATGACAATATCTCCTTTTTTCAAAACACTGCCAATGGTTTGACTAGCTTTCAAAAGTGGCCCTAAATCAGGTTTTTTGTAATTATCAATAGGCGTTGGTACTGTTACAATATATGTGTTGTATGCATCTAATGACTGAATATCACTTGAAAACACCAGATCCTGAACGCGTTGCAAATCCTGCTCCGAGATCTCCTGGGTACGGTCATAACCGGTTTTTAATTCCTGGATACGTTCCTTATTAATATCAAAACCAAGAACAGAATATTTCCGGCTAAACTCTACCGCTAACGGCAAACCAACATAACCAAGACCAATGATAGCAATTTTCCTTGCAGCAACTTCTGACAACATTATTCTAAATTTTATTACGAGGATATAAAACTATGCATATTAATCTTGATCAGAAAATTTAGATGGAATCAGGCTGGTATCACAATTTGTGATACGGATTAATAATTATAGGATGACACAAGAATTACATTAAATATATAATGATTAAAGCCATATCTTGAGGTCACAAATTGTGACCTCAAGATATGGCTTTAATGTGCATGGGAATTATGGTTCATCACGCGATATAATTAGTGACTAGACTTTTTTTTCTTAGCATACGGATTAACCGGAAAAACATGAATCTGAAATCCATCCTTTTTCATTGCTTCAATCACCTGGTCCGAAGGTTTCTTTTTAAAAATGACCGCACATAATACTTGTGACGGCATGAGCGAAAATTTCGTCAGGAAATTGTGTAGTGCAAGTTTACTTTTTATCTTCTTAAATGCTGATGATGAATCATCTGCTTTCTCATGACCGGCATTTGCATTATAGTAATTGTTATTAATTCCTTTGAAAGCCACCATAGGCAAACCTATTCCGTTTGCAAGTTTATCCATTTCTCTTTCTGATAGCTTGAAAACATAATTACCAACCTCTTCGAAAGAATAACGGTTTTTCCAGTATTTCTGTAATAAAGAAGTATCCCAGCGGTCAAAAATATTCCGGAAAGCTAAAAGTAATGGCATTTTAGAAATCGGATCATGCGGTTCAATCAAAACAACTGCTTCTTTCGCCACTCTTAACATCTCATATACAGCCATATATGGACGCGGAAAATGATGATAAGCTTCTTTACAAAAAATATAATCAAAAGAATTGTCAGCAAAAGTCAGGTTTTCAGCATTTTCAACTGAATATTTTTCAAAAAGTCCGTGGTTTCGTGAAAGTGGTAAAAATGTATCCGAAATATCAGTTGCTGTTACGTCCAGGCCTTTTTCATAAAAAAAATTAGCATCAAATCCATAGCCGTCACCAACGGTCAGCCAGCTCTTTTTCTCCGATACAAATGGGTTCACTAATGCAAGTAACCTGCTGTGTATCCAGTTGTTAATCGTTTTATTTTCGGCATCATACTTCCAGTCTGCAATTGCTTTTTCCTGCGCTTCCCTGGTTGCATACTGTACTTCGTACCAACCGGAATGTGCCTCGTGACTTTGTTTTTCGGTTGACATTGTTTTCTATTTACCTGTTAATCGGATAAAGATACTTTTTAAGGAATAAAATAAATAAACGTAAGAACTATTTAATTTTACCATTCAAGTTAATAGGTGAATGAATTTTCACTCTTCACCCACCATTTTAAATTTATGATTCTTCACCTGAGTACTTTTCATTTGGAAGGAGGAGCCGGAGTAGCCGCCACGCGCCTGCATCGTGCACTTCTTCGGTCGGGAGAAGATTCGTGCATGCTTGTACCTGAAATTCACAATCCTGAAAAAGCAATAACGCCGCTAGCCGATACGAAATGGAAATCCAGAATGGCATTTGCCCGCTTTGTAGCCGAACGTCTTTATTTTTATCCTTATGAAAAAGATAAAAGTGTACGGTTTGCTTTTTCACCTGCCGTTGCCGGAACCGATATCAGCAATCATCCACTTGTAAAAAAAGCAGACATTATTCATTTGCATTGGATCAATTTTGGATTTCTGTCAATAAATTCTCTTGAAAAATTATTTGCACTCGGCAAACCTATTGTATGGACATTGCATGATATGTGGGCTTTTACAGGAGGTTGTCATTATAGCAGAGGCTGTGAAAAATTTTTAACACATTGCCATTACTGCCCTTACTTATCCAAACCTGATTTATATGACATATCGTTTTCTCAGTTTGAACAAAAAGTGGCTATCTATAAAATGACAAGAATGGCAATGGTTTCTCCTAGTAAATGGTTGAGCGACTTGACAAAAAAAGCAGATTTGACAAAAAATATTCAAGCGTTAAGTATTTCAAATTGTCTGGATACAGAAGTTTTTAAGCCAAAATATAAGCCTGAAATCAGAAAAGCACTGAATTTACCAACAGACAAAAAACTAATTCTTTTTGCCGGAGCAAATACACAGGATCCACGAAAGGGTTTCAATTATTTTAAAGAGGCAATTGAAATTAGTAATGCTTCATCCGGAAACATTGAAGTATTAATTTTCGGAAAATCAAATCCCGGCAGTTTTGATGCCTTTCCGGTTCCTGTCCATTATTTGGGGAAAATTACAGAAACTGATCAGATGGTAGCGGTTTATAATGGGGCAGATATGATTGTAGTACCTTCATTGGAAGATAATTTGCCGAATACAATTATGGAAGCCATGGCCTGTGGAACTCCCGCTGTTGGATTTGCGACAGGCGGAATCCCTGAAATGATTGATCATAAATTAAACGGTTACATTGCAGATCTGAAATCCGCATCTTCTTTAGCAGAAGGAATTGAATGGGTTTTGAATAATAATACTGACGACAAACTTTCTGAAAATGCGCGACAAAAAGTAATGGATAATTATTCAGAAAATGTTGTAACAGCACAGTATAATAAGCTTTATGAATTAATGCTGGAAAATAAAGTGTGACCAGACTTGAGAGTGATTGCATTTTCAAAAACTGTGCTCAAAACAGATATACAAATTTTAAATTTGATCAGGGTAAATCCCAAAATAACTACAAAAGATATTCAGAAAACAACTGGTCTAAGCAGACGAGGTATAGAATGGCAGATCCAAAAACTAAAAGAGCAAAATATAATCAGCAGAGTTGGACCGGATAAAGGAGGTTACTGGGAAGTGAAAACAAAAAAATGATAGCATTTTCTTTTCTTAAATTGCCGATTGAAAATAAAAAGTTATGCCGCTACTGACTATTGTCACGATCACTTACAACGCTGAAAAATATCTCGGGAGAACCTTAAAAAGCGTTCAAACAGCACTTCTAAATATTAATACCCACTTTCAGATTGAGTATTTAATTATTGATGGCAATTCAACAGATGGTACTTTAAAAATAGCGAAGGAATATGCTCCGATTATCACGAAAACAATCTCTGAACCGGATCGTGGTTTGTATGATGCCATGAACAAAGGGTTGGCACTGGCAAGCGGCAAATATATCTGGTTCTTAAATGCAGGAGATGAGATTTATGATGAAAATATTATTTCCAAACTTTTAAATAATTTTGAAAACAGTGCAGATGTATATTACAGCGATGCAATGTTGGTTCGGGAAGACGGCAGTGAAGTAGGATTGAGAAGTAAATTTACCCCACATAAATTACCAAAAGATTTAAAATGGCAGGATTTTTCATTGGGCATGAAAGTATGTCACCAGGCATTTATTACTAAAAAGAATATTGCTCCTTTCTACGATATTACTAATCTTAGTGCTGATATTGATTGGGAAATTGAATGTCTGAAAAAGGCAAAGAAAATTCAGTTTCTGGAATTTACACTGTGCCGGTATTTATTGGGTGGATTATCAGTTAAAAATCACAAACGTTCCCTACTCGACCGCTTCAAAGTATTAAGAAAACATTTTGGATTAATTCCTGTCCTTTGGAATCATATATTGATTTTTTGGCGCGGCTTTTGGTTTTCGAGATTGAATGGAAAATACTGGTAAGATTTCTCTCAAAACATTTACCTCTCTAATACTACGTTTATTTAGAAAACATTTTACAAATATTTTGTTGCTACAACAATTAACATATATTTGTTTTACAGTTTTACTATATAACAAAATCTAACTCCTATGAAAAAAGTTTTTCTATTAACTATTTTTGGTGTACTTGGTATATGGCTGTCTTCTTTTGGACAGAGTATACGCATTACCGGAAAAGTCACTTCCCAGGAAGATGAATCCAGCCTTGCGGGCGCAACAATTACCGAAAAAAATTCTACTAACGGAACGCAGACAGATGCTGACGGAAATTTTTCCATTCAGGTTGGTTCATCTAATTCCATATTGGTTTTCAGCTTTATAGGAATGACGACCCAGGAAATAACGGTTGGCAGTCAAAGTGTTGTTAACGTAAAACTCGTAGCCGATACCCGTAGCTTAGGAGAAGTGGTGATCACCGGTTTTGGCTCACAGATCAAACGTGATCTAACCGGAAATATCGCGCAGGTAAAAGGAACCGAAATTCAAAATATGCCGGTTGCCAGTGTTGATGCTGCACTTCAGGGAAGAGCAGCAGGTGTGTATGTCAATAGTGGCAGCGGAAAACTCGGACAGGCAATCAACGTACGTGTTCGGGGTAATTCATCTATCAGTGCAAGCAGCCAGCCATTATATGTGGTGGACGGAATGCCGATAACTACCACAGATCTAAGTAATAATGGAGGCGCCACCAATCCAATTGCTGATATTAACTCCAATGATATTGAATCTATTGAAATATTAAAAGATGCCTCAGCAGGAGCAATATACGGTTCACGTGCAGCAAATGGTGTAGTTTTGATTACAACAAAAAGAGGAAAATCAGGTAAAACCAATGTAAGTATTAATTACCAGCTAGGTTCTTCGGAAGCTACAAGGCGTGTGAAATTTTTAAATACAGATCAATATATTAAGTTCTATACAATGGCGGCAAATAACCGCGACCGTATTGATGGAACTGATACAAACGATCCTGATTCTTATACACAGTATATGTTAGGAGCAGGTGGTTTTCTGGATACTTATAGTCTTGGAACTTACAATACACCACAGCAGGGCAATTACTCATGGCAGGATCAGGCATTTCAAAAAGGCCCGATGCAACAGCTCGATTTTCAACTAAACGGAGGAAGTGATAAAACCAAATTTTTTATATCCGGCCAGCATCTGAACCAGACAGGCAGTATTGTTGGCAACAAACTTGAACGTCTCTCCACTCGTATAAACCTGGATCATCAGGCTTACAAATGGTTACAGGTAGGTTTGTCAATGGGATTAGCAAGAACAGTGAATCATCGTTTACCGGGTGACAATGCTTTCTCCAATCCAATGCAAATGGCAGCTTTAACGCCATTGACCCCTTTTACTGATCCCGAAACCGGGCTTCCAACCGGAACTCCTCCTGGTGATGTGAATGTACCGCTGTACTTTAATCCGTTGATTTCAATTAAGTATGCAAGTTTCACGGCTACTTCTATCCGGAATTTAACCAACGCTTATGCCCAGATCAATTTTACCCCTGAACTGAAATTTCGCAGCGAATTGGGAATTGACTTATTAAATCAAAATGAAGAAGGTTATTATCAAAGTCAGAATATTAGAAATATCAGTACGGCGAGCAATGGTCTGGGAAACAATTATTCCACATTTGTAACCAATTACAATACCAATAACTTTTTCTCCTACGATAAGTTATTTGGAAGCCATGCGGTCAGTGCCACACTGGGTATGTCTTTTCAGGATTCTCAGTCAAAATACAGTTTTATTGAAGGAACCCAGTTTCCGTCAGACTCTTATAAAAAAATTGCCAGTGCTGCAACCAAGTCAGATGGTAGCTCTTCTGCATCAAACTTTACTTTCCTGTCTTATTTCTTACGGGTTAATTATAAGTTTTCAGATAAATACCTGCTGTCAGCTAGTGCCCGAATTGACGGATCGTCCCGTTTTGGTGCTAATTCACGCTATGGCTTCTTTCCATCAATTTCCGCGGGATGGGTACTTTCAGAAGAAAATTTCCTGAAAAGTATTGATGTAATCAGTTTTCTTAAATTGAGAGGAAGTTATGGTTCAACAGGAAATTCCGAGATTGGGGATTTCCCACAGCTTGGTTTATTCCAGGGAGATGCAGGTTATGCAGGTGCAGCCGGCCAGCGTCCTTCTCAAATCGGAAATCCTAACCTGAAATGGGAAACGACGAAACAAGCCGATTTCGGACTTGATTTTGGTTTGTTTAACAACAGACTTAATGGTGAAATTGATTATTATGTGAAAAAGACAAACGGTCTTTTGCTTGAAGTAAATGTACCTGCAACTACTGGCTTCACATCACAGTTTGCTAATGTTGGAAAATTAGAAAATAAAGGATTCGAGTTTGTACTTAATTCACAAAATTTCATTGGCGCTTTTAAGTGGAATACTTCGTTTAATATTGCTACCAACAAAAATAAGGTTACTGACATTCAGGGACAGATTATTGAAGGAGGTATCCGCAGTATGAGCCGGGTAATGGAAGGTCAGGCAGTTGGCGTTTTTTATACAGTTCAATACGCAGGCGTTGATAAAGCCAATGGAGATGCGCTTTTTTATAAAAATACCCCAAATACAGATGGAACAGTTGATCGTACAACAGTTACCAACAGCGGATATAATAGTGCAACACGTGTAGTAGCAGGCAATCCAAATCCAAAATTCGTAGGTGGTATTACCAATACATTTTCTTACAAAGGACTGGACCTGAATGTATTTTTCAATGGTGTTGCGGGAAATAAAATCAATTTTTATGGTGTAGGTCAGTATTCGTCTGCGAACGGAATTTATGAAGATAACCAGACTGCCGATCAGATGAATGCCTGGACAGCAGAAAATCCAAACACGGATGTTCCGGAAGCGCGTTTTTACCGTGGAAATGGAAATCAGGCTTCATCAAGATATATTCTTGATGGCTCTTATCTTCGTCTGCGTTCGGTCACTTTGGGCTACAATTTACCTTCAAGTCTGATCAAACGCATTAAAATG
>Ga0247734_1002321_pt1 | contig 12648 bp, 14 predicted proteins | sample UWRJL103311B2_FD_180933 | JGI IMG/M metagenome (GOLD analysis project Ga0247734, IMG submission 180933) | Plant litter microbial communities from Arlington Agricultural Research Station in Wisconsin, United States - UWRJ-L103-311B-2 | ecosystem: Environmental > Terrestrial > Plant litter >... | reverse complement strand
TGGATGGTGACGGTCCCTCTGAGATTTCGGGGCACGTGATCGTTCGATTTGTCAGCCTTAGCTTTAGCGCTTTCGACATTGACCTTCAAACTCTGCCTTTGGTGCAGACACATGCGACCTTCCAGCCAACATTCAGGCGACACACTTGGACGACGATTTCTCTCATTTAACTGGTTTTGGTATGGGGAAGATCTCGCTCATTCCGTTGATTTGCTCGTCATCGTCGTTCTCTTCCTCAGTCTGGCATATTACTAGTTCAGATCTTCATACGTGTGGTAGGTTTTGATGGGAAATAATGGTTCTCCCTCTCTCATACTCCACCTCTAGATACAGAAAGACGGGAATTTTTGAACCCGTGGACACGGCAGTACTACCGGTCACTGGAGCTATCCATATCGCGGGTTGACCTTGTGAGGTCGACCAGGACAATTCTTGAGATGCACGATTCCCACGAAAATCTTCAGGAGATAGACAGAGAACCAAAGCGGGGAGTATTCAAGGCTACAGTGGCGAGTGTATGATCTCTCAACCCCACGGTGCTTATTTCATCCCGTAAACATCAAAGCAGTGATTTGGCTGACTATATATATAGGGTGGCTATTGTGCTTTGTATAGTCCGGCGGGTAAGAGAATAGAATGGGCATCGCATATTTGATCCCCGTACAAGATAAAGGGCAGCTCTATATGCCTCTTGTTAAGTTGCCCTCCCCATTCCTATTTTGACATCGCGTTCTTGTTGGTTGCACACCATACAACATCCTTCATTGGGGCCGAGGTCCACCAACCAATTTCAGACTCGGACGGTACTATGCCGAGCGCAACAGGAACTCCTGACCAGGAATGGCTGCAAGAATCTTTTTCAACCCTTCTATTCGTAGTGGGTATCGGCTGCGGTAAGCTCTACCCTGGTGATTTTACTCTTTGGTTAAAGCTTTGGACTAGGTGCTCAGTTGGTATTGTACATCGCATGTGTACGACGTATCTGTTCCCGGAATCCGAAAATAACACGAAGGGACTGGATTCTCCTCGTTTTCCTCACTATGCTGTGTTGTACAAACATTCTATACAGCTCGGCAGCAAATGTGGGCTTGTCGAAGACGTTCGTCGCGAATCGGGATTACCCAGGGGGGCCCTTCGCATTTATCCACGATGAGGGGCGAAAGCTCCCATCAAACAAGATTTCTACAGCAGCGTACGTAACTGGAAATCTTCTAGCAGACGGTCTTCTAGTATGTCTCTCAGCTGCCTTGTTTGTGCTACTTGCCTTCTGACATACAAGTAGTTTTGGCGTTGTACTGTAATCTGGACCTCACCTATGCATGTCAACCTGCGGTATGTGATGCTTCTGCCAGGGCTCATGCTTGTTACGTCTTTTGGTATAGTGGTGCTCATCAGCGAATCCGAGAGCACAAACTCATCCTCTTGACAGTAATGGCGGTCATGTTCTCCATTGAGACATTAAATACAACCGGCATGTACGCGTCGTCTACATCACCCTGGCCGGTCGTATACTTCTCAATCTCACTTTCCCTCAACATCCTCCTCACCTCGCTCATTGTCGGACGAATGCTCGCATATCAGCGTTCCTTGAATCGCACGTTCACAACGGTTCATTCAGGACCATACAGGCTCCTCGCAGTCATGTTTATTGAATCGGCTGCCCTATATGCGATAGTATCTATCGGTCAGCTCGTGACAATCACTCTTCGCCATGAATCTCAGCAGCTTTGGACGGGACTCGCAAACGCTACTCAGGTAAGTAGAATATGATACACTTCCGACAATAACATCCTGACGAAGCTATATCCAGCTCTGTTCAAACTATCTTATTGTATACAGGGTCTTGGATGGGAGTGCTTGGAGCGCAAGCAGATCTAATGAAGATAACACACCCATAACCTTTGGAGGCCAATCACATCTTCGCCGCAGGCCGTCGAGGACAGAGGTGGAGGTCACTAAACATGTTACCACATTCCGGACCGAGGGCTATGGGCAGGGTGTCGAGGAAGACTTGAGTTCAGAAATGCATCTGAAACCGATGTCAAGTAACGGGAGTATGGCGAAAGTAAATTTGAATTGTGTAGTGTAATTTTTAAACAGCGGAATATATGTATCTAATTAACGGGAAATACAAACTGATTTTGTATTGAATACATCTATACTCCTCTATGATCATTGGGGCCCATCTCCGGGTCAGAGCCAAAGCACCTCCGATCAGTGGACCCACACAATATCCAGCGGCAACAATGACACCAATGAAGCCTTGATATTTCCCCCTATTCCACAGTGAGCAAGGGAGAATATCGGAGCAAGAGCACTCACCTATCTCGAAGAGTAACGATATCAGATACAATAATCTGCATGAGGCTAACTATGCCTCCTCCACCCGCTCCAGCAATACCTCGAGCAACGATCATTTGTATAATATTCTTTGAAAAACCCGCAATGAGGTTCCCAATCATGTACAGGGTCATTGCAAGGGTCATAGCGCTCTTCCGGCCAAAGATGTCGCTGAATCGACCATAGAGAGGTTGAAAGCATGTTGATGTCAACATATAAGCCGAAGGCACCCATGATATCACGGAGCCCGCGTTGAAGGCTGACGAGATAGTAGGCAAAGCAGTGGCAACGATAACAGAGTCTAGTGCAGTGACCAGAACGCAGATCCCCAATCCAAGAAAAACTGCCACAATCTTCTTGAACGGAAGTAGATTTGTCTGGTCCGTGAGCTGAACTTGCGTTCGACTTGGAGGATCGTCCTCCCCAATGAGGGTCGGCGTAGCACTAGGAAGGGCAGGTGACGAAGACATCGAACCTGGAAAGTAAGAGCTGTGGAAAAGTGGAAAAACATTTGCCCAGTGGTCTCGTACTTATATGACTGAAAATTTACCCGGTAGGACCTCGGTCCGCCTCCCGTTATCGGCCACATCGACCGATAGCCAGAAATAGTCAACAGACACACCTCGAGCCATTTGTCAAGTAGTAGCGGGGTTGGCGACATAAACAAAGCGATAGGATAAGGACGTAAAGATACACGAAGGATAGATACAGCAGCAATTACCGCCTCTGTGTCTTTCCACCTTTCCGCTTCCCAGCGAACAGATGTTTTGGCTTGAAAAGTCACAGTCAGTCCAGTATTCCCAGGATCTAAGCCAGCTGCCTACCATCTTCGTTTTGATAGCGCGATCTGCTTCTCCGGCTTTGGCCATAGCATTTCTTGGTCGCTGGTTGACATTCCGCATTTTGATCGCTTTGTCCGCTTGCTGTTGTCGGATACATGAGAATTATTCACATAACGTAGACTTGGACTTACCCCTTGGTCTCGCATACCATCAAGCTGTCTGTTTGTTCGAGGTGCTCTCCTATCAACCACACCACCAGCATTTCCCTTGGCACGCTTCGCTGAAGGTGTCTTACCATCTTCATCAACATCCATCCAAGCCGATTCGTCGTCAACACCATCCATGTCAACGTCTTCATCGTCGCCTCTTGACCTTTTCCTCTTCATGCTGTTGATCTTAGCTAAAGTCTCCGCGCGTTCTTGAATCCTGCTAGGATCCAGACCAACTCGGGTCATATCCGAAGTCATGTCCGACAATGACCGTAACGTCGCACTACGAGGTAGTCGCGATTGATTCTTTTTCGACTTCTTGATACTCTGTGACTTTATCTTGTGAGACAAGTCACTGGACGCCTGTATGGCTTCTCGCTCGTCGTCGGAGTCGAACTTGGGAAGACGGTCAGCTGGGAGGTCAAAACGTAGAGAATAAAGCAACTCACGATATCTTCGTCGCTATCGTAGAAACCTTCGGCTTGCAGCTTTTCCTCTTCTCTCTCCAGCGCTTCCAACTTCTCCAGAATATCAGGATCAATGAAATCCGCAATGTTCCTTCCATCCATAATCTCGGGGACAACGTCGTCTTTCCACTCCGGGTTGGCAAGCAGGTAGTTCTCTGTGAGACAGTTAGTAGGAGTACAAGCAGGCGGGAAAGACAACAGGCACCTTTGAGGTCGATGTTAAAGACGCCTGGACCGCCTTCTTCCGCTTCGATGTCTCGCAACAGTCTTCGCCGATCTGGATCTTCTTTGCTGTATTTTTTCTTATCTTTCACTGCCTCAGGAATGAAAGGAGCGCGAACCAGCTCGTCGCGAGCTTTGGGTTGGGCGACGTGGATCCGGTTTATGACTGAGTTAATCTTGCTACCCTTCATCTTGGTATCGACCCTATGAGCCAACAGCGCATCACAGGCCTTGTTCTTTAAGTCCATGACGCCCTCATCTGAATGGCAGGATACTTGCACACATTGGACATCCTCTGCATCAATTATCTCTTGAACCATCGCGCGGGAGTCGGGATGGAGATCTTCCAGACGAGTTACATCTATCTTGTTAATAACCAGCATAGTGGGCTTTCCACCGAACAAGGGCTTGATAGAGTGGAATAGTTGACACTGATGCAAGCATGAGCTTGTGTGAGAGTGAGAGTGCAGAAACAACAGCACCCGTACCTGAGCTTCGACAGTATATCCACATTGCTCGCTTAAATCCATGAAATAGAGAACACAGCTCTTTAGATGGGCAAGGGCTGTGATACTCTGCATCTCGATGGTATTCATGTCCTCAAGCGGGTGATCCAAGATTCCTGGGGTATCAATGACTTGCCAACGGAGGTATTTGTAGTCCAAGTGACCGACAAATAATGATTTTGTGGTGAAAGCGTAGGGTTGAACGTCGACATCTGCTCGGGTAACTTTGTTGATGAACGATGACTTTCCTACGTTTGGGTAGCCGCAAATGAGGAGGGTACGGGTGCTGGGATCAATGGCTGGTAAACGCGAAATATGTTGGCGAACTTGTTCGAGATATGCTAGAGGGTCCTTTTGTCTCCGCATGATAGTGGCCATTCTGATCAATTGTTCAGTCCGCTTTTCTGTAGCAGTAGGCTAGAGGTCTACTCACCGACCCAATGCAGCCTTCTTTAGCTGCTTACACCTGTACAAGCTGTCTCCGAACTTCAACAACCTGACATAATCCTTGGAGACTTGATCTATCAAATGCCTTGCAGTGCGAAGCTGGCCCAGTGCAAGCTTGTAGTGGTTTTTGTCGTACAAGACGTTCATGAGGGAAGAAAGAAAAGGATGAAGATCCTAGAAACAAGCTCAACGTTACAACTCATTAGAAACAGCGATAATACACATACGTCAAGCATGGGGAACTCTGAGAGAATAGCTCCAAGTTTTTCGTCAAATGAATCTTGCGTGAATTTGACCTTGCGCATGTAGAAGTTTCTTATACGGCTGATCTTGAAGTTCTTGTGGATGACCTATGTGCAGAAGCCATAGTAAGCCTATGTTCCCGCACGGATCTGTTTTGTTACGCACTGTTGGCGTTTTTCGCTGCGTCTTGGAAAGCACGATATCTAAGAAATCTGCTGCCGTAGGCACAGGCGCGATGGCCTTCATGCCGCTCGTAGATGTTGTGGACATCTTGGTACTTTATTCTTCCGAGCTGTAATAGTGTCTGTCAGGCTAGTAGCCAGAAAGGAAAACCAGACACAGTCAAGGATGGATGTAGCAAACACAAGCGCAGATTTTCTATGCTGCCATCAAAATAAAACCCACGTGGATGCCGATAATGCCGGTAGCCTCTGATTCAAAGACAACGCTAACGATCAACTACTTGTATCTCTAATTCCATCTTTCCATCTACCATAGTGGGTAGAATAGACTCCTTGTCCTCTTTAGAACTAAAATCATCTATTCCAGAGATAGAAGATTCAGTCCCTGGAGCTAGAGCGAAATCAATTACAGTTGCATTGCCTACTATATCGTGTCCACTTTGAGGCATCCCGCTTTCAATCGATTTATCGAAGAGCACGAGCACAATGACCAGTGTAGGGTATATCCCCTAGAATAAATGAATTAAGTGACGCGCGAGAGCGCAAGGCTTGCAGGGATCAGCGTACCGATATATTCGCAAACATACTTTCTAAGCAGTCACTGAAGAATTGAATGTTCTCTGATTTTCCACTCGCCCGAATATACATTAATACCTTCATTTCTACGTCAGTGTCCTCTTTGAAGATGGTAGAGAGGATAAAATACCCAATAAAGGCAGTAAAACGACCCTGATTCGGTCAAGAAGAGTAAGATACGCTCGACTTTGCCACTGGCACCAATTCCTGGAGTTTGCAAGCCTCGGGCATGTTTCCGATACTTCCTACAGCGCTTATAAGCACGTACATTGATAAAGCGAAGGGAGACAATGCATACCAGGCCTTGAGTCCGATGAGAGAAGTGGCAACAATATTAACGAATGGGAATGGGAATGCCATAAGAAGATCTGAGACTTTGTTCTTCTGCATGACGCTGATGCTAGAGATAATGATTGCTACTATAGATTGTGTTAGAGCTAGCTGAGTGTATGCAAGCAGGAAGCGACATACCGAAAACCATGAAGAGCCCAAACGACAGCGCGAAATTGGCCCTGCGATCATCTCTCCAGAGAGCCCAGCACCTCCAGAGCACGATGAGGTCACTAAGAACAATCTGCGGCGAAAGAGTCAGGGCCAATGAAGGCAATGTTCATGATTCGTGATCAAGGGCTCACGTTAACGCGTTGAAGGATCCTCCAGGCTAAAGGCTGCTGTGGCGTATGATCCCAGCCAGAATCATAGGAGAGAAACGGAGATCCATCAATGAGGGCGCGTATCACTGAGGCCTTGCTGCACATGTCAATCACTGTAGACGCGGTGGAGCAAGTAAACATGAGAAGAATAGCTGCCAACATGGCTTTCCGAGCTTTCGATCCTCGGAGGCCTTGCGCACTAGTTTGACTTCAGCCACATGCTATACATAATAAAGACGCAGCTTACATTAAAGAATGTATAGAGAAGAGGGCCAGAGGGATGTATATTCCTGTCAATCCAGCATGATAAGCGTTCATATTGGAGAACAGCGAACGGACATGGCCGAAACCAACGGCACATACCCCATGTTATCATCTCACACGCTATGATGGTGAAAACCTGCACTCCGACACCGCCTGAATAGAGAACCCGATCCTCGTCTGCATTGACGATCATGTTTTGGGGATTTGTAGAGGACCTTTACTTGTCGATAGTGGTCTTAAATACATCTCCCCATTGGCGAAGCAGTGCATATATACATACTAAGGTCTGACGAGGACGATGAAACGAGGCCAAATCCTTGTAACTGAATCAGCCCGCGATGAGCCATGCGAATAGTCGGAAGTAGCCACGATAACAGAAAAGACCCCATAGAGATATCAGTGATATTTTCCCTCTTACTTCAAGGAGATCCAGGATTCAGACAAAGGCATCTGCTGAACGCTAGCGCTCGGTCTATTCGCAGCTTCTTCTCCTCCCACAAATATGCAGGTACGTCGTCCACTTGTTCCATAGCATTGGCATATCGATGTTCCCTCATGGAGTACGAGGCTGCCTGATGCGAGAATGATCCGCTATACATAGCCAATCGACCTATCTAGACGGGAATTGAAGGGTGAGGCAAACAGAACTTGACACAACATAGAGTTGGAGGGGGTCTCTGCCGCGAAGACGGAGAGCGGGACGTTATGAGAGCTGCACAGAATCTCGCACAGAGTGATCGATGTTTTCGGAGGCTTTGTAGTTTTGATGTCCCAAACAATTACTTCAAGGGAGATGATTAGGTAGTCGGCAGAGCGCACTTGTACTCAAACCGTAACCTGATTGTGCAAGTGCTTGCATATGGGAAATCATGTAGTTTGAACGCAATCGGACGTTTTCCACGTGTACCATTCGCGTGACTATTCACTCTACAGTCTTGCCTTCTCAGCTCCTGGCACCCATTCATTGTTCAAGCGCTGCAGCTCGCGCTGAAGAGAGTGCCAGTGCGATCTCCTGATTCTCCCGTCCAGCATGATCCCGTCCTTGAACCTATGAAGGCTCATGCCCTTCTCGGGTGTGATTGGAAGCATGAAATGCCAAAGTCCGAGTACTTGTGAGCCCCAGTTGAACAAGTCTGTGCGTGCTATAGTCTGGTTTGTATGCCCCCACGCGTCCACGCCTATAGACCTCCTCTGTACAAGACTTCCTCCTTTGCTGACAGTGAACTTGTCAGCGATTTGGATGTATGACAGTCCTCGGTGTGCCTCTGTTGCCGTCTTCATCGCCAAAGCGACTTCTGTTACTGACAGCTTCTGCAGTTCGCGAACGGTGACGTTCAGTTGTGGAAACAAGAAGAGCAGATTGTGAGGATACTCGGAGAATCCAGGATCCATGTGCAACAGGTATTGGCGGAAGTTGGTGACTGAATTCAAAATAACGGGCAAGTCATTCGGGGTCTCATCGTTGTAGGAATTCTGGTTGCATTCGTGAGCGATAGCACCTTTGCCACAGGCTTTAACAACCCACCTTGATGAACCAGGCTAACAGCACGTCGCCAATAGAAAGGTGCACATCCTTAACGTTCAGTTCCAAGAGACCTTGCCGGCAATGATGCAGGAGCGTTTTGCATACATTCCATCCGAAATAGATGCTATGGTGCTCTGATCTCTGCCACAGTCGCTCATACGCTAGATTGCGACCCAGAGCAGCAACACTGGAGATGCCGACTGGTGCCAGGTCTCTTTCCAGGTTGGAAATGATGCGCTTCTCTATCTCTGCAGGCGTGGACAGATCCTGCGCTCGAATAACATCGAGAGCGGCATCCGCGATATTAGTCGTTCTCAGAGGGGGCGGTGTCCATTCCTGGCGATTCATTTCCGCACTCAGAGCGTGAAGAACCATCGTCATTCCAATGCCATCGAATAAAGCATGAGGGAAAGTGATGCCGACGCAGTAATAGCTGGGAAGCTGTGAGATATGGATGGAGAATATAGGAAGTTTCTTCGTGATATAAGCTTGTATGTCATGAGGTGTAGAGGAGTGGCGGAAGAAGCGTAGGGCAGGCCGGTCCATGAGCAGGGCAGTATCCGAGTCCAATCTGGGTAGGGGTACGTCCAGTGAGGTGGACAGCTTAACGAATGTGAATGATACGCGTCTTTGGCTCTCATCCAACTCTCCCACAGGAACACGAATCTGATACCTGGCCGCTGCGTTCTTCTCAAGGCGTCCAGCTAGCAGCCTCCATTTCTCAACGATTCTGTCCGCTGCCGCCCGTACTGCTTCCACGTCAACACTTCGCACCACGTATGCAATGGTGACGTTTAGATGGTGAATACCCAAGGAATCGTATGCGCTAAGAGGGACAACAATCTCGTCGGACATTGCTGGCAGAAGTTAAGTCGATGGGAGATGTTATATGGAAATTAAACAGAACGTGAACATTCTGTCTGGCAATGTTTTGACAGCACCGACGGTGATGAAATTAGACTCGCAGGTTCGCCTTGTGCGGATATTAGGCTCGACTTGAAAGGGGATGTAGGTTCGGCGCGTCCTTTTGAAGTCTTGAAGTCGGTAGCCTCTGAACACTTTCGGTTTCAGCCAGGAAATTCCCAGATCTGAACAACGTTCTTCGTTACTGCATTTGTACAAACATGGATTGCAGCGAGCTGCTACCAAGGTGATTCCAAACAAATGTCAGGAAACATGAAGGAAATCGGAGTGACGGGGTTGGGAAGGTCCCGTTTTGGAAGGTGGTAGTAGTGATGCCAACGGCTCGGCTTGCTCGCAGCTAGCCGCCTCGAGCCACTGACACCCTGTCATTCAACAAAGCTGAGAATTGGTGAGATGGTAGAATGAGTAGTCAGAAGCCCAAAGCCGCAAGAAATTTTACTATAGCTTGTGCTGGTTTTGAGCTATTCTAACGGCTCGGTCGCAGCTCGCGGCGGCTCGCGTGCCGGTTCGAGCTGCGCGGCAACACTAGGGGTAGTCCGCTGTCGGTTTCTATTTAGAAAAGCCTCCTTCCAGTTTTAATACACGCTTGAGTCAAGAATGAAAGAAAGCATCGCTCGACTTATACCTGAGAGTATGGAAGAGACAGCGATCTCAGATATATTTCACAGATCATAGATGTTTCTTCAGAACCTGTCTTCCGGGTAACAATGACAAGGCGCACATCTTTAAATGACACCTAGTCCCAGAAGGGCTTTGACGATGGTTCAGGAAGTGCTTGCACGCGTTTCTGCAAAAGTATATGCTATGATATTCGACCTCTGTAAAAATCGCTCGTACGATGCCAGATTTCGAGCCAAAATATAAGCAGTTTCTTCGTAACCTAAGTCTGCACGAAATAGGGCGAGGATGAGTGGGGAAATGTGTAGGGCAGGTTGGTTCATGATAAAAGCACTATCCGAATCAAACCTGGAGATTGGCACCGTGACGTCCAGTGGACTTTTCAGCCTGGTCATTGCATAATATACGCGGCTCTAGCTAGACTAAACACAAAAATCCTTGTAAAATTGAAAGGTGCATGCACAGACATAGCACACTGAAGCCCTTTGCAGTAGTTTTGCCAGTAGCAGCCCGAATAAATATGTTTGCTAAATATAAGCATCGTTGCCAGCGGTTTCGAGGAGATGCACGACGTAAGGCTCGTGCTCGCTGCAATGCTATGACTCCGCATCTCTCTTCTGTTGAGGGCGCATAACCATCGTAGTCTCGTTATCCCGTTCCATTGAAGTCGGGAAGGAGACATTAAATCCTCGAGAATGGGATTCCGCCGGGACGGAAATCGTGTGTTCTGCGCCAGTGGGCGCCTGAGCAAAACGTATAGCTGAGCTACCACCTCGACTGGAAGAAGACATACGCCTATCTCGTTCCATCGTCATATCAAAGTGCATAAGAACGATAACGAGAGTCGGATAAATTCCCTGATGGAAAAGATAGTGAGTTGACTGGAAAACTTAAATTATTAGTGTATTCTGCGCGTACAGATATGTTGCAGAACATCCGATCTAGAATATAATACATTATGAATAAGTCATTGTGCGAATAGTATGCACTTGAACTGGAGTAGGAAAGTATAAGAACTCGCCGACGAAGGAGTAGAGTTGTGAGTTTTCCGTACACGATAAAGAAGTGAACGCCGGATCATGTGACCTCGGCCTTCTTGCTCTCGACCTCCATCTCGAGCACAATCTTCATCCGTCGTCTTCGCCTCCCTTTTACTGCAATCAGCTTGTTTTATATGCCATATGCTCCGTTCTGTTCAAGTTACAAGGCTTGCTTGCCATTAGCAACATGGACTCTCTGCCACGTCACTATGCGCCGTCTTTTTCCAGTGCTAGGAAGCAGTTCTCAGTAGGGCAACAGCAAACATTCGGACAAACTTCAAACGTGCGTGTCTCTTACATCACTTGCTCTATGTCCCTCTTCTCATTAGGAGCTATGTTTCTTCCAACGGTTCCAACCGAACTTTTTCTTTAGTGTGGTAGTGGTTCTACCTCCGTTTCAAAGCCGCAGATACTGTATGAAGCCCTCTTGGATTGTGACCTCTCCGTGGTCATTCCGACTCGCCAATTCTAACGGAGTCCACCCTTCTATCTCCTAGGGCAAGCTACCATATCCATGTATGACGGGTTCCACGCCCAGCAAATCCCACGTCCGCTCCAAAGCCAAATCATCGCTTCCACACTCTGAAGGAGGCAGACCCATCCATAGCATGCTAGCAAGCAACGGGTTCCAAGCCCAATCCATCCCATCCAGGCACTTCCGTTGTTACAAGCCGAGCTTTATCTCATCTCATCCAATTGTTTTCATCCGTTATTTTACTATTAAACTCTGCTCCGTGTCCTAAAGCAATCCCCCTGTTGCATTTTCTGCACCTGTTATTCTCGTCTCAAACATTGGTGTTACTATGTTCGCACGTGTACCATTTGGTCTTTCATATGACCCCTGCTCTATATATCGTCCTTATCATTGTTATCATGATAATTGATCTGAATCCAGTTATTCATACTCCATCCATCTGGCCGGGCCTTCTCTGCTCCTTCATTGACTCGGAGAGGTTGCTATCTTTCCAGCCTTGGGTGGATCTATATACCAACATGGATGCTTGCAGCTACGATCTGGTATCTCTGCATACAATCTGGACCTGACATATCTGCCACATTGTTGGTAGATATCGCGCAGGTACGGTGAGTCTTGTAGTTGCTGGTTGTACCAAGTTCCGATCAAACTTTTGTTGGCCTCTCCTCAGCGTTATCCTGTCTGATGTAGCTCGCGTTCGTTGCTGGGATTTCAGCCTGATCCTCAATCTCCAGCATCCCTTCTCCAGCATCCCTTCTCCTGTCTGTGACCAGTCGTTTGCCTCATTGTTGTCCGGTCTGTTACCATGCAGCTCACGTTGCCGCCTGTCCTCGATTTTGGATATCCAACATCAACAAAATTCTCCGTTTGATCTTGGGCCAATAATCCGGAACAGGATTGTTTTTCTAGCCAATCAGTTCCATAGTCCCTTGCCACAAGGGTGGTCTCCCCCGTCTCGGTCTCGGTCTCGCCTTTCCTGTAGTATATCCCAATCCGTGGATATTTTTTTTTTGCATGGAATTCTTTTACTCATGGAAGTTTTTCACATATTTTTCCGGCATCCATCCACTCTAGCATTATATGCTATGTTTTGGTGGGAATCTTGGATGTTTTGGGCGTAGTGCAGTATACCTGTCACGCAACTGTTACCTTGATATTTATTTCCTTCTGACCCT
>Ga0247734_1002320_pt1 | contig 12664 bp, 15 predicted proteins | sample UWRJL103311B2_FD_180933 | JGI IMG/M metagenome (GOLD analysis project Ga0247734, IMG submission 180933) | Plant litter microbial communities from Arlington Agricultural Research Station in Wisconsin, United States - UWRJ-L103-311B-2 | ecosystem: Environmental > Terrestrial > Plant litter >... | reverse complement strand
TAGATGTTTTTATCTCGACCCCCATAATTCATTGACGGCGGTGTGCGCGTTTATCTCCATATTCGTGAGCAGAAGCGTCTTTTTTGGAAAGGGGAGGGGGAATGTTGCCTAAGAAATGAAAGCTTTTTAGTTGGCCTAAGTGGTTTAGAATATTCAAGATTTCATACGCACTATTTTTCAGTATACTCGTGCTTGATTTGTCGTTGTTCAATCTTCAATTCGCACTGCTATGGCAAACTAGGATAGCAGGAGGGAATTTGAGAATTATTGAAGCAGGGAGAGAAACCGTCTATCGACGGGCCTTGATTTAGGTGAGCAACATTATATTAGTACTTCTATTCTTTCCCACTCGATAAGTGTACTAGGATGTCTGGCCATCATTGAATCTAAGGTTATTATTGCTCCTATTTATCGGATCGGCTGGATCATTCCAGCGATTGATGTCTAACGCGATGCTTGCTCGCTTTCACGCATCCTGCATCACGATCTCCCTTTGCCATACTCTTTCTCCCTCTCTCTCCTTGCTAATAGTCCTTCAGTAACTTCTGATAATGGCCGAAACATCAATCGAGGCGCTGTTAAAGCACTTTGTTAGGCCCATACATAAAGGTTCGACTTCCATAATCGAGAAGGCATCATCTACTACTACTACTACTACTATTACCACTTCACATCTCTCAACATTCGAATCGATACCAGTGGAAATTCGGCACCTGATCTATGCATGCTTTCTACCACCAGATCATCGGAGGATCGATCTCACCGCCGAGCCCGAGAAAAGCTGGTTAGGGCCGCTATTACGAACCTCCAGGCGGCTTCACAAGGAGGTCAAAGAGTGGTTAACATTGCCATCGCAATACAGATATGAAAAGTCGGACCAGTGGGGGCTAATTGATCCACCTCAAACCACGTTCACGCTGGTCATCGACAAGGAGTTTCGACAATTGTCGGCTCGGGAGTTTGATTCGAGACGGGCGCGTCTCGGCCACATGTTTGCTGCTTGCGTTAATATATGCGACCGTGCCGTTCGAGCGGTTGTCAGGGCGCGGAGAAAGGAGCAGCCTGTGCAGCTTAGGAGAAGATGTGAATTCGAGCATAATCGGATTCATCGCAGGGAGAATGATCGGTGTAAGTGGTACTGGCTGGAGCCCCGTCATGACGGGCAGATACGTCACTTGGAGGTTACATTTGCAACGCAGGATGATGTAGCAGTATGGCGGCGGTCTGCAGCTGGGAGTGCCAGGCAACAATCCGAGGCGTGGATGAGCGCGAATGGACTCCTCGACAACAGCATAGCGGCTGTATATCTGGTCAATCCTGGCGCGCTCTCTTGCTTGGAGAGCGTCGATGTTTTTCTTGGCGCATCTGATCTGTGGGGAGCGAAAATTAAGTCGGTATGGAGTTCCGATATCATGAACCAGCCATATTGGGCCAAGGGGAAGACTATCATTCCGATCACCGCTGAGATTGAGGGTACAAACTTTTGGATATATTCCCTCGTTGAGTTCGAAGAGAGACAGCGGGCTCCGGCGAGACCTTCTTATAAACTGTGGGTTGCAAACAGGAATGGAGCGGCGCCTTGCTTGATACATCACTGGCCAGCAGATACCGATACATAGTAAAGCACCTCGTTTCTTATTTCAAACTGACCCTTAAAATTGGATCTGAAGACATATAAAGGTGTTTTTTTTTTCGTCGCAGATAATTTATAATTGAAAAGAGCACGATGATAGCAGAACTGTTCTGTTCACTGCGAGATGAACATTACCTAGCATCAGCAAGAAATGGCTCAGATGGTGTAAATTTCAAGAACCGTCTCTCCACATTGGTGAACTCCACATTGGCGAATTAGAGTGGTATCACAAAACTTGTGCTGTGTGAGCTCATGGTCATCCAAGTAATACTTTGAAGACTCGAGCTTGTGTGATATTTTCCTTTCTTTTGGTTATCAACACCTCATTCTAAACCGATAGTTATTTCTCTCATCCCATCATTCATGAAGTACCATGCAGTCATCCCAAAACGCTCCCTCCAAATTCTTACATACATCCAAGTTCATAAAGTGTCATAACTTATATGCTGTCCCAACAATCCATGCCTCCCCAAAAGTTTGTTCCGATAATACAAGGTGACGAGAAGTAGATTATTAGCGAACGGGGTATTGTATAAAAATCGCATCAAAAAATAGGTAAGGCGCAATGCTAAGCCAATTCGCTGAGTTATAGTAGAGGTCAGTATCTTAGCTCCAAGGATGTCCTCATGGCTTCTCTTTCTGTTGAGCTTCTTTGGCAGGAGATCCAGCTGAGCCTTCCGTAGAATCACTTTCTGGGCTTGTGGGGCTTTCGGGATGCTGGACTGGGTTCGATGATTCCATTTTAGCATCTGGAAGCGTAACACCAGTTGGGGTATTATTCGAGCTATCATCATGTTTATCGTGTTTCTCCTGATCTTGGGAACTGGAAATGGTTGGTGTATTAGCTTGGCTGCCTCCTCTTTGACCGTGGTAGTGAATGACTTGAGGTGGTGGTTGATGAGTTCCTAGAAGGTGTTGAGGATATGGGTGCAGATCTTTCGAAGATGTTGAAAACGTCGATACTACTGGTTGCTGATACCCATTGCTGCCGTTACTGGGAGTTTGAGAATGTCCGAAAGATTGGCTATGTTCCGCCTGTGTGGGTGTACCAGCATCACCGACTGGACTCAGAAGCTGGTCGTTCGTCTGACTGGTAAGGCTATTCAGGCCTCCCTGTATATCACGCAGTAACCGCACATATGCCTCGGGAACTAAACCACTTTCCTGTGTTCTGGGATCTTCGGCTACCAACCAACCTTCCACCTGGCCATGGCGATATGAAACCCATATAATTTGGCCCTCGACTAATGGCAGCTCGTTCTCATTTTCTGACTGGAAGTCGAAAAGAGCAACAGCTTTCCCGTGCATTTCCTCGTCAGGAGATGCAATAGTGAACTGGTAATCTCGCGAGTATCTCGACTCATCATGCCGGGTAAATGCTGGCGACGAAGCTGGACTAGAGGCATCTGATTCCGATCTATAATCTTGCCCGTTATCGTCTGTGTACGATCTGCTAGGCAAGGTTGTCGCAAAGTGAGAATCTCGTCGCCCGGGAACGGTATGTGGTGCCAAGGACATAGAATGCCGAGCTTGTTCTGGGGGATAGGTGATAAACTCCCCTCCAGGTCCGTCTGCTTCATCCCCGCCCTCATTAACATAGTATCTCTCACTTCCATCACCTCCGGTACCCACAAAATAGCCCCTCCCATATTCGTAGTTCTCCTGGCTAAGCATGCTCGTCGTGCGTTCCCCTCCCCCTCTACCATTCCTTGCACGACCCCGCCCTTCTATCGCCGACTTGTGCTTCTTATGCCGGGAGGACTGGACGATTGGGCTCTGGAGGTCCTCGTCTTCACTCCAAGGTGGCCCATCTGCGAATTGTGCTTGTGGTAGCTGATCTCCTCTTATGAATGCCTCACCGCCCCAAGGCCCCCAACTCTGACCTCCTCTGCTATCCCAGGATGTCGGTGGATCTGATAGTCGCTTGTACGATTCACTAGCAGGTGTGGAGAGACCAGAGTGAGGCTGGGAAGACTCTGGAGGAGGCCCATAGTGCATAGGTTGCAATGCAGAATATGCAAAATCTCGGACTAATGTATAAGGTAAACTTGAATGAAACACCGGGAATACATGAGAGGGTGGACGGGACCTCGATGGCGCGGAATGGTTCGAATATTGGGATAGTCTGTTTTTGGAGGCGTATGACATTGGACGGGCTAGATTTGATCGGGAACTAGGTGGCGATGTGATCAATGGAGGGAGTGCAGGATGATTCGGATTAGAGGAGGGCGAGGCCACCGGTGAAGGGGATGCTGCTGGAGATGAAGTGGTATCTAACGTCGGGCTCATAACGGCTGTCATGTTGAACGTAGTGGTCGATTAGAATCCGTAGGCATATATAAAACACTGATAAGTGTTCTGCTAAAATTGACCACTTCTTGCCCTGCAAGCTTGTGTTCGCGCAACAGGCACACTGGCGCAATGGGCTTCCTTTCTTGTATTATATGTGATGTCCGCTTTCAGTTATCGCTGAAGCAAGGGGAGAGTGATAGAGCGTGTGCTGATAGGAGTAGATGAGGAACGAAGGGATACTGTTGGGACGGAGGCCAATGGGCGGTTGGAAGTCAAGTCGCAGGCCAGACTCGAGGTTCTTGGATGGTGAGTCTTTCAACCAGGGCTTTCTCGCAGCAAAGAACAGATGGGGAGGCTGAACGATCAGGTCTAAGGCAAGAACAGCACCTGTGAAGAATGTGATGGTTTAGACCCCACCTCACCGTGTCCAATGGCCTGGGAGAATCAAGCTGTCGGGGGACGTCGTGGATGGAAGAGTAAGTACGGTAGCAGGCTAGCACAGTCGCGCTGGGCAAAGCGCCGTAGTCAAGGAGCAAAAGCGACTCGCGCTCAGATGGCGGGACGCTTTCCGGGTGGTGGTGGTTTGAATTTCTGGAGGTGAGTGGTTGAGCGAAGCGCCCAGCGCCGAGAGCGTGAGGACCGCAAACGCCGTCGTCTTTGATGATAGTGACTCTTTCGCGGACAAGCAATCGGAGGAACCCCGCAGGCTGGAATATCGAGTGAGTAGGCAATGGGTGCGGGCGCGCGGGAGAGAGATTGGGCGAGCGAGGTGAATAATGAGTGAATGGCGAGTGGATGAGTAGTGAGAGTGAGTTGAGTAAGTGGGTGAGCGGGTGCGTGAGAGAATGAGCGAGCGCAACAGAGAAATGTGTGAAGGTGCACACACGTGATAATCGAATTTATTATAGGTACGGCACGGTACGGTACTGTCCTGTCCTATCCTAGCCCTGTACAAAGGAGGACAGAGAGAGATATACACAGAGATACACACACACACAGAGAGAGAGAGAGACAGGTTGGCGCGCAAGAGGCGGCCGACTTCGGTTATGTATGATGGTTGTGCTTTTATGGTGATGCAAGCAAGGTAGATACCAAGATAGCAGAAGGGAGGGCTTGGAGGTTGGTTGGCTGGTTGGCCGGTTGGTCTAAGAGGTGAGGCGAGGAGGAGAAGTGAGAGGAGAGGAGGTGAAGGAGGATGGATGGATGTAGAGGGAGTGAGGGGGAAGGTTGAGGGTTGAGGGTTGATGGTTGGTTGGTTTGGGTGGTGGTTTGGGTGCAGGCAGGGCAGGGCAGACAAGGTAAGATGAAATGAGATGAGATGAGATGAGGGTGTAAGATGTGAATGAGTAATTGAGGCTCAGGTAAGTAAGTAAGTAAGTAAGTAAGTATAAGTAAGAAAGTATAAGAAAGAAAGAAAGAAAGAGTCAGTGTTCAGTATTCCGTGTTCGAGGCTCGAGGAAGGGAGATGGAGGATAAGGTCGTGTACCGTAGGGGAAGTACTCTCCCACCGATAATCAGCCAACCAATGGGTATCACTCTGTCTTTTTGAGTTGCAATTGTAGTCGTAGTCGTAGTTTTAATTGTAATTGTAATTATACTTGTAGCTGTAGCTGTAGCTGTAGCTGTAGTTGTAGTTGTACCTATATTAGAAGCATGTGGGGGGGATATATGTATTACCACTTGATTTTCCTACCCAATACGATACACTACAATATACAATACAATACAATACAATACACAATACAATACAATACAAAAGCCATTAAAGTGCGTTACCGTAACAAGCATGCACTTATTATATTGCGGATTACTTCTTTTCTTTTCTGGACCATTGAGTTTGGAATTGTCAGAGGTGTCATGTCATGTCAATGATTTACACATTCACATTCACATTCACAATCACATTACCATTCACCCACCACCTATGCCAGCCAAGCTGAGGTTTATTATTATTATTATTAGTGATGGATTAGTCAGTCAGTCAACTGGGGAATTGCACAGCTTACTTAAAATAGCACCAGTGGCAGCAGGAGTAGCAACAGTAGCTTCCCCCAACCTGAAACAAACCCAATGCTTATATGCCATCCCGCCCAATCGCAATTCTCGGCCTGCTCTTCACCGTGGAGACACTTGGGGGAATCCATCCCCCCTTTCTCTAGACGAGGCTCACGTGCTTTGTCACTTGTGTTTAGCGGTTGCGAGATGATGTTGATCTATTTCTACTTCTGCTTATAAATTATTTACTGGCTCACGTGTCTACCTAATCGCTTCTTCAGCCGTTGGTGATTAATCTCATTATTCATTTATTCATTTATTCATTTATTTATGAGCTAGAGTTATTAACAGCAACCACTCCTGTACCCTCCTCTCTCTCTCTCTCTCTCTCTCTCTCTCTCTCTCTCCTTCTCTCTCCCATTGCTCCGTTGTACTGTACTGTACTGTACAATACATACTTTTTAGTCTGCTACTCACGTGATGTGCTTCGGAACTAGCTTGCTTAGTCATCGCCTTGGAACAGCTCCACCATACACACATAGCTGAAGATTTTCAAAGCTCAACCACCTTCCATCATCTCTCACTTTTCACCATCCAACCTCCCTTCCAACCTCCATCGCACAATCCTCCACTGGCATTCATCGCCACAGCAGGAGGCCCAAACTGGTAAGTGATATGTCTAATCTCATCCGCTCATCTTCCTCTTCCTGCCCATACCAACATGATGAACCATTTATTGGAGCTGTCTTATTTACAAATGATGCCACAATTTTATATTATATACGCAACTTATTCTGAATGCCTGCAAACTTAATGACCACTCGTAAACCACTTGACATGAATAATAAAGCTAACCTTTCCAAAGGAGAGACTATGTACAGTTGATGCGAAGCGCTGTGCCTTGACTTTTAGGAAATATCGAAACTGCGGGCACGACACAACGCGGCCTGCCAGTCCCGACACGCTTCAAATCGTGGTGACCGATCTTTCTTCATAACACATCATCACAATCATGGCGCAATCTCTCAATGGTAACGTCGCTGCCGGGCAACAGCCAGCTGCTGCCGGGGAAAGAGTTGATCCTGGTGGATTCAAGCTTAAGTTTTGCACTGTTTGCGCCAGTAACCAAAACAGGTTTGCACCTTCCTCTCTTTCTATATGTAAGCCGTAGCTAACTCCGGGCAATCAGATCTATGGAATCACATTTACGCCTTGCTGCCGCGCACTATCCTGTCATATCCTTCGGCACAGGTTCTCTGGTCCGTCTTCCTGGCCCTTCTATTGATAAGCCAAATGTTTATCAATTCAACAAAACTTCTTACGACAGTATGTACAAGGAGCTGGATGCAAAAGACCCGCGTCTCTACCGTGCAAATGGACTGCTGAACATGCTTGAGCGAAATCGGAATGTCAAGTGGGGGCCAGAACGGTGGCAGGACTGGCAAGTCGGGGTCCCTAGAATTACACAGACCAACGACAAAGGAAGTGCTGGTGTGGAAGGAGGGGTAGTTGATATAGTTATCACTTGTGAAGAGAGGTGCTGGGATGCAGTTATCGATGACCTCCATTCACGAGGTGGACCGCTCAACCGACCAGTTCACGTTATCAATGTCGACATCAAGGACAACCATGAAGAAGCATTGATCGGTGGCAGAGGTATTTTAGACCTGGCAGATTCTCTCAACAGTGCTGCGGCAGAAGAGAGAGCTCTCAACCCCACAGGGTTTGACAGTGGGAACCCTGCGAGCCGATCCAGCTTCGATGAACGCGTTCCCGAGATCATTGGGGAGTGGCAGGAGAGGTGGCCAAATCTTCCGGCTCTCTGGACGTTAGCATGGTTTTGAGGTGTTGCATTCAAATATCCGGGTTTAAGGATTGGGCGTTAGAGGCTGAGATATGAAGATACCCAAAGGCGCACGGCGAAACATTTCAAATAAATAGTGATGATAAAAGATTGCCAAACTTATGATATTGTGATATTGTACATCTATGACCAGTAGGATTGCGTATACTATTATGAGCTCATGATGAAGAAGACCCATTGATATACGCCGCCTCAACTGATGTATGGATTTAGATCTTATGGTGATACTGACCATGATGTCCATTATGACCTGGTTACCGGGACCAGACCAGTGGCTGATCAATATCTCTTGTATCGCAAGGTTGCATTCCGCTCGCAATTTAGTCAATAGCTCTTGCATTGGGTTTAACTTGCTGCCAACTACTTTGATATCGCTGATGGCATTGCTTGGGCCTCGTTGCATTACGATGTATAGGTATCTTAGAATGTCAATGCAGTTTTCTTCAATTTCTGAGATTGACTGAAATTGGGCTGAAATTGAATGTCATGCCTTTGGTCAGGGGTCTAGTTTTATTTAGCCTTTCCACACGCGCTGACCCCTGAATCGCGAGATTGTGCCTCAACGGCGAAATCTTCCTCCTCCCTCCTCGTTCTTGACCTTATTCTAATTGATTTGTTTTTACAAGAGCATCGGCGCCTGTTGCACTATCCTATTCTTCATTTACCACATCAATTGATGCCATAATTAATCAGAGTTGCCATCTCCTTAACCGTGGCTCCCCCCTCTCCCTCTTTCTCCAACCCCCCCTGCCCGATCCGAAATCGATAAGCTTCCACTCGGTAGGACGCGCCTAGAATCGTCTTCCACCTAGCGTTCGCTTTATTCAGGAGAAAGCAAGGGCGACAGCGCACTTTTCTTCTCTCGTAACTTCAACACCCTCGTCTTCTTTACTACTGTGCATACAGTCCACGGTCCTTACCATATACATACGTCCAGCCAAATAATTCAAGAGGTAGAGCGGCTTGAAGGGAAGGACTTGGCCTACCAACCTTGTCAGCTGGACCCGGTTTCAGTGAATCTACGACCACCGACCACCGCATATTTCGACAACTCCAGATTTTAACGTTTGACTTGCAGCTGGGACTTTATATATTGTGCCACCTCGCCCTCTACCAACCTTTCTATCGCGGCATTGGAAAGGGTTGTTGAAGGAAGACATATCGCGACAAGAATCTTACTTCCTCAAAACGCTAACTGCAATGAATGGTCGCAATGGCCCTTTGTCTCCTGTCTCTGTAGGAGGCAGTGAATGGTCCGGCATATCCAAGTACCAAACCCTCGACTCCGACTCCCCATACTCGCCCAATCCCATGAATCGAGGACAACTTGCTTCACCGCCAATATCCAGTGCGTCAAGTGGTGTCATGAACGGAGGCTTTCCACCCAGGGGATCTTCTGGTAGCCCAGGTGGCCCTTCACCACCAGCATCAATAGCGCGGTCCAGTGTTGTAAGCAAGAAGGACGAAGCATTCGAGGCCACACTGTCGGAGCACTATGTAGCCCTCAGAAGATATCTAGCTGCCTCGCTGCGAGATGAAAAGGGAAACCCACGGCCGAACAAGGCGCGTGACAAGCTCTTACGACTATCCTCCGTCCAGTTTCAAGAGCTGAGTACCGATGTGTTTGATGAGCTACTACGAAGACAACAAAGTGGGAGAAGAACGCCAAATGGAGGTACACCTGATGGAGGACCGCCTCCCTACTTGCTTCCAAAAGACACTTTTCACCCCAAGAGGAATCAGGCTCGACAAAAGCTCTCTACCTTGCCTCCTCCCAGGTTTCGAGATCTTGCAACGGATGTGTTTTACGAGTTGGAGAGAAGATTTCCACGTTTTGCTGGAGGCGACATAGGTAGAATAGATAGCCCAGCATCTATGCGTGGGCCACCAAGTCGCAACGGTACACCTGTGAATGGCCCCAATCGTATTCGCCGGCCTTCAGATGCAAGTTCGATTGCAGGATACTCTATGCGAAGCGATTCACGAAATGGCCCACGACCTTCTGTTGGCAGCCTTAGTATACCTCCTTCTCCCGGAATACCTCCGAATGACTACGGGCGGCCTACACCTAAGACTTTCCAAAGTAACACAATAGTCCCAAACAAAAGCACTATGGTTGAAGATGACGAAACTGGTGGAGAAGACAATGAAGATGATGACGGAGAAGCATTTGGGCTAGAGGGAGCTGCGGCTAGAGAGCGCAAAAAGAGTTCTGGAGGATCAGAGGTAGGAGAGCTGTTCTTGAATTTAAGCTATCACTAACGTTAATGTTTTAGACCGACAAGAAACTTATCGAAGAATACCAGTCACAGGTTGCGGAACTGCGCGAGAAACTCAATGTTATGGAAGATACGCTCAAACTAAAGGACGACGAACTAAACAATGTTCTTGACGAGGATAGAAAACGCTCATCAGCTTCCAATACGGAAAAGAATGAGTGGACAAATCTAAAACTCGTCCTAGAATCCAAACTCGCGGATGCCCAGAATCTCAATGACTCGCTGCAGTCAGAGCTGGACAAACTACGGGCTTCGCAGGCAAATACCGAGAGAGACCTACGAATGCAGATGGAAGAGTTAAGAGCGAATTCTTCTGGAAGAGGTGGCAATGATTCGGATCTCGCTCGTGAAAACGAGGATCTCCGCGCTGAGCTTCGGGAACAACAGGAGGTTACGGATGAGGTTCGACGAGAAGCCCAAGAATTCTTAAGAGAAATGAGAATGCTTTCAGAGCGAAGTGGGTCATCTTACAACAGGGAAGAGCAGCTCTCGAACACCGTGAACAAGCTTGAAGAAGAAGTCAGGGACTGGAGAAATCGTTATGCGAGAACGAAAACACAATTGCGAAGTTTAAGAGCTAGTTCGATAGGTCTGACTATTCAACCTGAGGTCCAGAAATACATGAAGGACAGTGGCTTCACGCAAGAGAACGGATTGGTCAAGGATGTACACATCACCAAGTTTCAAATATCTATCGATGAGCTATTACGAATAGCTCGTGGAGATGAGCCATCACGAGTCACTGATTTCATGAAGGCTGTGGTAGTAAATGTACGGGGCATAACCCAGGACGTCGACGAAGCTCAATCTGAAGGTGAATCGGCTCAACTGCACATTAAGTTGAAGGGAAGAGTCTCGGCAACTGCAAATAACCTTATTACAGCATCGAAGAACTTTGCCGCGGCTAACGGCCTTTCTCCAGTATCACTACTTGATGCTGCAGCTTCACATCTTGTGACGGCTGTTGTTGAGCTTGTTCGAACAGTCAAAATTCGGCCTACGCCTGCTGGGGAGTTAGAAGATGATGATGATGGCAACTTAGACCCAGTAGATACCACAGGCTACTTCCCGGTCCGCGATACGAAACAAAACAATGTGCCACCACCCTTCCAAGGACTTCGTACTGGTAGAACCAGTGCCGATTCGTCAATGTACAGTCCTGTAAACTCCCCCCGAGAGTCAACAAACATGCGCTCAAGAGACTCTGGGAAGGAGTCTTGGGCGAACAGACAGCGCTCTCTTTCCAGAGGCACACCTTTAGGAAACAGCTCGAACATGCCCAGTAGCAGCAACAAAGCTCTTCCAATCGCACCAATGGGAGTAGGATTTGGTATCAGGACTCAAGATAGTGATATAGAAGATCTAAAGGTATGCACATTTTCATGTTATCCTTCAAAGTTACAATACTAATTAAAGTAGATATATCTGGAGGATGAAACTGCCGTCTTGGTTCAGAACATCCAATCCCTCGTCTCATCTATCCGATCTGACGCAGGAATCGCGGTCATCACCAGCCAACTGTCTGCCATCGCGACTGTTGTAGGCAAAGTCGTAGCCTCCACAGAGGCAGCTATGTCTACGACCGGCAATTCAGCTTTAAGAACCCAAGCGGATCCCATTCTCAAAAAGCTATCTGGATGCAGACAAAGATTAGTAGACGCAAGGCAAACGGGTATGGTCATTGCCGAAGACGGAAGAGATGACGATGAAAGCGAACGCGAATGGAAACAGTGGACTCAATCTCTACCTCCAATTGCCTTCGAGATAGCTCGCGAAACCAAGGAGCTAGTCCTGAGAGTAGATATTATGGATGGAGAGCAGGGGTCACGACAAGGCGATGATGACTTTTCTTGAATGACTTGGTTGAGGCATAGCGTTTTCAAGTGATTCTGATAGGCATTACCATGATTGGGTTGGGATGATTAGGTATTGGCGTTTTGGGGATGGTATTTTATAGAGATGATGCTTCAGGCACACTTCCATCGCTGCTTTCCCTCGTAGCGATGAAAACACGGAAGTGTAATTAGCTGAGAATAGGATGAATATCTTGGTGACATGCGGAATTCAATAGCCAAGGGGCGTCATTCATTTGGATATATTTTGCGTTGCCAATTGCAACAAGTGATCTTGATATATATATTACTCCGTGAAGTAAAAAAATCTCTGCTTCGTAAGTTCCATATATATATACCCAACATCATACAGCCAGATCTACCAAACCCCATACGACAGACCTCAACTCAACAATCCGAGTCACGAAGTAAGTATATATTATATACATGATGAGCACAAGACACAAATATTAAACGCAACCATATATTTTCCATATCCCCTACAGGGCCATACCCATACCCATGTCCACGCCATCGTCATCGCCATCATACCGATCAGCCATCTCTCTCTCTCTCTCTCTCTTTCCCTTCTATTCTCAACCCCCTAAGATACCAAATATATATATATATATATACTACTATTTATCAAATCCAACAAACAAGCAACATATAGGTAAATCAACACACCGTCGTCTTTTGCCTTGTTCTGGTCCTTTAGGAAAATAAGACTTTATCAAGAATCTAGATCCCCAAAGAATGCTATTTATAT
>Ga0247734_1002319_pt1 | contig 12671 bp, 4 predicted proteins | sample UWRJL103311B2_FD_180933 | JGI IMG/M metagenome (GOLD analysis project Ga0247734, IMG submission 180933) | Plant litter microbial communities from Arlington Agricultural Research Station in Wisconsin, United States - UWRJ-L103-311B-2 | ecosystem: Environmental > Terrestrial > Plant litter >... | reverse complement strand
AAACAATTAGGTAATAACAAAAACATCCCCTTGGTGGCCGGCCTTAGCGTTAGCCTGCATAAGGGATAAATGATATTTAGTAATGGCCCGGTTTGGATGTATTTCTAAACCGGGCCTTTTTTATTAGCAGCTTTCAAGAAAAGTAATTGTAATTTTGGGGGCTTGAATCAGAGAAGATGAATAAACCAAATCGTAAACAGGACGCTTTAGATTACCACTCTAAAGGACGCCCAGGTAAAATACAGGTAGTTCCAACCAAACCTACCAATTCTCAGCGCGATCTTACTTTAGCCTACTCGCCGGGTGTTGCCGAGCCATGCCTGCGCATTGCAGAAAATGTAGAGGATGTATATAAATACACTGCCAAAGGCAACCTGGTAGCCGTTATAAGTAACGGTACGGCGGTGCTTGGCCTGGGCAATATTGGCCCCGAAGCCAGCAAGCCGGTAATGGAGGGTAAAGGCCTTTTGTTTAAGATTTATGCGGATATAGACGTTTTCGACCTGGAGGTGAATGCCCATAGTGTTGACGACTTTGTGAATATAGTGAAGGCTTTGGAGCCAACCTTCGGAGGTGTAAACCTGGAGGATATTTCGGCACCGACTTGTTTTGAAATAGAGCGCAGGCTGAAAGCCGAAATGAATATCCCGGTAATGCACGATGACCAGCATGGTACGGCCATCATCTCGGGAGCGGCGTTAATGAATGCCTGCGAAATTCAGGGTAAAAAACTGGATAAGATAAAAATGGTGGTGAACGGCGCGGGTGCCGCGGCTGTTTCCTGCTCAAAAATGTACCTGTCGCTGGGGGTAAAGAAAGAGAACCTGGTGATGTTTGATATTAACGGCCTGCTCTCCAACAGTCGTACCGATCTGGACGACATCCGTATGGAGTTTGCTACCGATCGCAAGGATATCACCACTCTGGCAGATGCCATGAAAAATGCCGACGTATTTGTGGGCCTTTCTGCAGGCAATGTGGTTACGCCGGCAATGCTGGTAACCATGGCTAAAAACCCAATTGTGTTTGCCATGGCTAACCCTGAGCCTGAGATCTCTTACGACCTGGCTATTGCCGCCCGTAAGGATATTATCATGGCAACCGGCCGTTCAGATTTCCCTAACCAGGTGAATAACGTGCTGGGTTTCCCGTACATTTTCCGTGGCGCGCTGGATGTAAGGGCTACGGCCATTAACGAAGAAATGAAGATTGCCGCGGTAAAGGCCATAGCCGAAATGGCTAAAAAGCCTGTACCAGAGGCGGTTAATTTAGCATACAATATTACCAACCTCAAATTCGGCAGGAATTATATTATTCCAAAGCCGATGGATCAGAGATTGATCACCGAAGTATCATCAGCGGTTGCAAGGGCAGCTATGGAATCTGGCGTGGCACGCAAGGCCATTACCGATTGGGATGCTTATAACGAAGAGTTGTTATCCCGCCTGGGCACCAACAATAAGCTGATGCGCGATATTACCAATAAGGCCAAAGAAAGCCCTAAACGCGTGGTGTTTGCCGAGGCTGATACATATAAGATACTACGTGCTGCACAAATTGTGAAGGACGAAGGTATTGCAACACCTATCCTGTTAGGTAATATCGAGAAGATCAAAAAGATCATGCGCGATAACGAGCTGGATCTGGGTGATGTAGAGATCATTGATACCCGCGACGACTGCTCACGTTCTCATGATTTTGCCGAATATCTGTTTAAAAAACGCCAGCGCCGTGGTATCACTATGCTGGAAGCGCGTAAACTGATAGTCGACCGTAACTACTATGGTGCGTGCATGGTGCAATTTGGCGAGGCCGATGCGCTGATCTCAGGTTTAACCAAAAATTACGTGGATACTATTAAACCGGCCCTGCAGATCATCGGTACCGATGAAGGTGTAAGCCGTGTAGCGGGTATGTATCTTATGATTACACAAAAAGGGCCTGTGTTTTTTGGAGATACCACCGTTAATATTAACCCAAGCGTGCAGGAACTTGTGGATATTACCGTACTGATAGAAAAGGCAGTATCCTACTTTATTCCGCAGCCGCGTGTGGCCCTGTTATCGTACTCTAACTTTGGTTCTAATAAAGGCGAAATTCCTGAAAAAACCAGCGAGGCGGTGCGTATATTGCATGAGAAATATCCTAATATGATAGTGGATGGTGAAATGCAGGCCAACTTTGCATTAAACCCGGAACTGCTGAAAGATAATTTTGGATTTTCTACGCTGAACGGTAAGCCGGCTAACACGCTGATCTTCCCGGGTTTGGCATCTGGTAATATTGCTTACAAGTTGCTGCAGGAAATTGGTGGTGCTGAGGCTGTTGGCCCTATTTTGTTAGGGTTGAAAAAACCAGTGCACGTACTGCAGTTAGGCAGCTCGGTAAGAGAAATTGTGAACATGGTTACCATAGCGGTAGTTGATGCGCAGGAAAAAAGTAATTCAAAAAATAAAGCGTCGAAAGCACGTAAAGCCAAATAGGGTATGTACGATTATATTAGCGGTAAGTTAGCTTTTAAAAGCCCGGCGCATGTTGTAATTGATGCCGGCGGTGTTGGCTATCATATCAACATATCGTTAAATACTTTTTCTCACATTGGCGATACTGAAAGGTGCAAATTGTACGTTTGGTTGCATGTAAAGGAAGATGCGCACACGCTTTACGGTTTTGCCGAAGAGGGTGAGCGCAGGCTTTTTCTTCACCTCGTTTCTATTTCGGGCATCGGCCCGAATACAGGCCGTATGATGCTGTCCTCTATCACCCCCGCAGAGATTCAGGCAGCCATTGTACAGGGGAACGTGGCGTTGATCCAGAGGATTAAGGGCATCGGCCCGAAATCGGCACAGAGAATTATTTTAGAGTTGCAGGATAAGTTGAAAAAAGAGGGACCGGATACCCTTACAACCATGCCTGCACTTAAAACAGTTAAGGATGAAGCGCTCTCGGCTCTTATAATGCTTGGCTTTGCACGTAACGCGGCAGAGAAGGTTTTAGAGCAGGAGATCAATAAAAATACAGGAGTGTTAACTGTAGAACAGTTAATTAAATTTGCGTTAAAAAGCTTATAATTACCTAAATTATCACCACTTGATAAAAAATTTTACTTGTAAACTATTTATAGGTATACTTTTTTTATCCGCTTTTTGCGGAACGGGGAAACTGTTTGCGCAAACCATCCCCGGCCAATCAACCATACAGCGCCCGCCAAGTCAGCAAACTGGTACACAGCCGCAGAACGGGCAGCAAATTAACCAGCCACAAAACCAGCAGAGGCCTGCTCAGCAGCAAACACAAACCACTGCCCCGGTTGATACTACTCGCCCGCGCAACACTGCGCCGCTTAGCAACGCGCCCAAACTCACTAAAATTCGTAACCAAAGGTTAAGAGAGGGGATCTTTGATGTAGATCCTCCGGGATTGGTGCGCACAATTGAATACGACCCTTTATTGAACAAGTATGTTTTATACGAAAAGGTGGGTAACCTTTTGTACCGCCCGCCTTTGTATCTCACGTTTGCCGAGTATTTAAAGCTGCAGCAAAAAGGTGTACAGCGCGAATATTATAAACAACTGGCTGATAATTATGCATACGAATCACAGCAGGAAGGTTTCATCCCGCAAATAAAAGTGCGGAGCAAAACGTTCGAACAGATCTTTGGTAACTCCAACATCAATATCCGCCCGCAGGGGTCGGCAGAGGTGATACTGGCCGGGCAGATCAATAAGAACGAGAACCCGTTGTTTAATACCCGCCAGCGCAGCCAGTTCAACTTTAACTTCGATCAGCGCATCCAGTTGAACGTTACCGGCGATATTGGTGATAAATTAAAGATCAGCACAAACTACAATACCGAAGCCCAGTTTCAGTTTGAGAACCAGATAAAGCTGGATTACACTGGCCACCCGGATGAAATTATCCAAAAGATTGAAGCAGGTACGGTAAGCATGCCGCTGAACACCACGTTGATTACGGGCAGTCAGGCCCTGTTCGGGGTGAAAACCAAGCTAAAGTTTGGCCGGCTGGATATTACCAGCATTTTATCGCAACAACGGTCACAATCAAAAAATATCACCATTACCAATGGTTCGCAGCAGGGTAATATTGCTTTAACGCCTGCAGACTATGAGGCTAACAAACACTACTTCCTGTCGCAATATTTCAGGAACAACTATAACCGGGCACTGGCAAATATCCCTATCATCAGCTCCAATATCAACATTACTAAAATTGAGGTATGGACAACCAACCGTACTAACGTTACTACCGATAGCCGCGATATATTAGGCTTTTTGGATCTGGGTGAAAACAGGCCGTACAACAGTACCCTGATACAGGGTGGTAACGGCTTCAGCGGTTTGCCTGCAGGTTTCCAGGGCCCGGGTTTTACACAGCAATCCAATAGTTTATTACAGGGCCTGCCAGCCGGTGCGCGGATAACCAACTCTAACGATGTAGCCAACTACTTCCGCGCAACTGGCGCTACGGATAACTATGCCAAACTAACCTACGCACGCAAGCTTACCGAGAAAGAATATACACTGCATCCGCAATTAGGTTACATCTCGCTAAACTATCCTTTAAATAATGATGAGGTGCTGGCGGTTGCCTACCAGTACTCATACAACGGGCAGCAATACCAGGTGGGTGAGTTCAGCAGCGATGTAGCTGTTGATGTGGCTACACCGAAAGCATTGTTTGTAAAATTATTAAAGAACGAACTGCTGAAAACCAACCTGCCAACCTGGGACCTGATGATGAAAAACGTCTATTCATTAGGTGCATTTCAGATCAGTCCAAGCAACTTCAGGTTAAACATTAGTCGCCTTGATGATAAATCGGGAATCGAAAAAACTATAATGGATGAGGGGCAGAATACCAAGAGTAAACGCTGGCTGCAACTTACCGGTGTAGATAACCTGGACCAGCAGAGCGATAAGCGCCCCGATGGTTATTTCGATTTCTTGGAAGGTATCACCATCGATTCGCAAAACGGGCGCATCATGTTCCCGGTGTTGGAGCCATTTGGTAGCGATTTAGCCCGGCAGTTTACCTCCACCGAGCAGGATCTGGTGAGCCGCTACGTTTACCAACCTTTGTACGATTCTACCAAAACCATTGCACAGCAGTTTTTCCCCAAGCTTAACCGTTACCAGATCAAGGGTACCTACACCTCAACCGGCGGCTCGGAATATCAACTGAACGCGGTGAATATTCCGCAAGGCTCGGTAGTGGTAACCGCAGGTAACTTAAAACTGCAGGAAGGTTCTGATTACACTGTAGATTATAGCTCCGGCCGCATCCGGGTGTTGAACCAGGCATTGCTTTCATCGGGCCAGCCTATCAACATTAAAATAGAGAATAACGAACTGTTCGGTGTTCAGCAGAAATCATTGTTGGGTACCAGGTTCGATTACCGGGTTAACCCTAAGCTGGCATTGGGTGCAACCATTATGCACTTAACCGAGCAACCTATTACCCAAAACGAAATTGTAGGCGAGGAATCAATATCTAACACCATTTGGGGTGTGGATGCAAATTATACTTCCAACTCCAGGTTTTTAACCCGGCTGGTAGATAAGATCCCCTTCATTAACACCAAAGCGCCATCTACCATAAACTTAAGCGGTGAGTTTGCCCAGCTGAGGCCGGGCAGCCCGAGCGCATTAAATTTTGCGGGCTCTAAAAACGGTACTTCTTATCTGGACGATTTTGAGAACAGCCGCTCTATCATAGATATTAAAAGCGCTATTAACTGGCAGATCTCGGGTACGCCGCAAATGTTCAGCGAAGCCCAGGTTTTTAACGATCTGAGCTATGGCTACAACCGCGCCCGTTTGGCCTTCTATAATATCGACCCGATATTTTATACCAATGCCGGCAACATCCCCGTAACCCGTACCGATCTTTCTAACCATTACGTAAGGCAGGTTATTGAGCAAGAGGTGTTTCCGTACAAACAGTCGGTTACCGGGCAGCCTTTAACACTGGCTACCTTAAACATGGCGTTTTACCCAACGCTGCGCGGGCCTTATAACTATACCACTACCGGCCTTAACCCGGATGGTACGCTGCAAAACCCGCGCGACCGTTGGGGCGGGATCTTCCGCAAGCTGGAAACAAACGATTTTGAATCATTGAACGTGGGCTACATCGAGTTCTGGATGTTGGATCCGTTCATTTACAAACCATCTTCACAGGGCGGCGATCTGTATTTTAACTTAGGTAGCGTATCAGAAGATATTTTGAAGGATGGCCGTAAAAGTTTAGAGAACAGCCTGCCTGTTGACGGCGCTACCGATAAAACTGACGAAACCGTTTGGGGACGTGTATCAAAACTGCAGCCGGTGATCAATGCGTTTGATAACAATCCCGATGCCCGCCGTTTGCAGGATATTGGTTTGGATGGTTTGAACGATGCGGATGAGAACACCAAGTTCTCCAGCTTTGTTAACCAGGCCAAAGCCGTGTTGAGCCCATTAGCGGCAAGCACGCTGACTACTGACCCGTCATCAGATAACTACCGCTACTACCAAGGCCCCGAACTTGACCAGGCACGCGCTGGCATCCTTGATCGTTACAGCCGTTATAATGGTACCGACGGTAACTCCAAAACAGCGGAACAATCACAAGCGGAACTCGGCCTACAAACATCGGCATCTACATCATTGCCGGATGGGGAGGATATTAACCGGGATAATAACATGAGCCAAACGGATGAGTACTTTCAGTACCGTGTTTCTATCCGCCCGCAGGATATGATGGTTGGCCAAAACTACATCAGCGATAAGGTAACTTCCAACGTTAAACTGGCAAACGGTACCACGCAGCCGGTTACCTGGTACCAGTTCAGGATCCCGATAAACGATTACCAGAGCAAAGTAGGCAACATACAGGATTTTAAGGCCATCAGGTTTATGCGGATGTTCATGACTAATTTTGCTGATACCTCAGTGCTGCGCTTTGCCACCCTGCAACTGGTACGCGGCGAGTGGCGCAGCTTTAACGTAGAGAACAACCCGCTAAATGTTATTGCCGACCCTAACATCCCAAACCCGGTGCTGGATAACTCTACCCTGGATGTACAGGCTGTAAATATTGAGGAGAACGGTAACCGTACGCCGATACCTTATGTTGTGCCACCAGGGATTAACCGCCAGCGTAATTACAACAACCTGCAAACAGATACCAAGCTGAACGAGCAATCGCTCTCCTTAAATGTAAGCGCCCTGCGCGATGGTTACTCACGTGCGGCGTTCCGTACCTTCTTTAACGATCTGCGGTCGTACAAAAAGATCCAGATGTTTATCCACGCCGAGGGCGACCAGCTGAAAGATAACGACCTGAACGCCTTTGTACGTTTAGGTGTTGATTACCAGGATAACTATTACGAGTACGAAGTGCCGCTGGCTATTACCCAGCCCGGCACCCGCGACCCGGGCGCTATATGGCCTGCCGGTAACGAATTAAACTTACAGCTCGATCTGCTTACCAGCGCCAAGCTTGCCCGTAACAATGCCAAGCTAAACGGGCAGCCATGGCCGTTTACCACGCCATTTGTATTTACCGACGGGCAAAATAAAGTAACCATAAAAGGCCAGCCCGATCTAAGCCGCCTGCGCACCATTATGTTGGGTGTGCGTAACCCTTACCGGCCAGTTAACCCCGGCAGTGATGACGGACTGGATAAAACTGGTACCGTTTGGTTTGATGAACTTCGCTTAACTGATTTTGACCAGCGTGGCGGTTGGGCAGCCACCGCACGTGCCGACTTCGCCCTGGCAGATTTTGCAAACATCACCGTATCGGGCAGTAAAAGTACTATTGGTTTTGGTTCGCTGGATTCGCGCGTGAGTGACAGGAGCAGGAGCGATAACCAGATCTATGATGTATCGGGCAGTGTGGAGCTGGGTAAGTTCTTCCCGGCTAAAAGCGGCATCAAAATTCCGGCATATGTAAATATTAGTAATTCGGTAGCCACCCCGCAGTATGATCCGCAATCGCCGGATGTGGAGTTGAAGAAAACCCTGGCAGCCGCGCCAACTTCGCAGGCAAGGGATTCTATCCGCAATGTATCGGTAGATTATACCATGCGTAAAAGTATCAACTTTACCAATGTGCATAAAGAGCGAACCAACCCAAGTGCACCTGTACATGTTTGGGATATTGAGAATTTTAACGCCACATACGCCTACACCGAATACACACACCACGATTTTATTGTGGAGAACGATTATGCCAAAACTTACCGCGTAAGCCTGGCTTATAACTACAGCAATCAGCCTAAGTATTATTCTCCGTTTGCCAAGGTGATCAAGAGTAACCTGCTGGCGCTGGCAAGAGATTTCAACTTTAGCATATTGCCATCAAGGTTAAACTTTAGTATCAATTTCGATAGGTATTACTCGGAGAATACCCTGCGTAATAACGACCCGAACAATTTTATCCCTATCCCAACCAGTTTTAATAAGAACTTTAATATTACCCGTGTGTACGGTATTGGCTGGAACTTGTCGAAATCTTTACAAATGGATATTGATGCAACCAACCTATCTGTAGTGGATGAACCGGCAGGGCGCATTAACGGTTTAAAGCGCGATACGTTGTGGGAAAACCTGAAGAGGCTTGGCCGTACCACCAACTATAACCACACCATTAACTTTAACTACACCACGCCAATAAACAAAGTGCCTGGTTTAGATTGGACAGCCTTAATTGCCCGCTACAGCACTCACTTTAACTGGCAAACCCAACCGGAATTTGCTATCAATAACCCGGATTATAATATTGGTAACAGCATCCAAAACTCGCGCACCGTTCAGCTGAACCCTACACTTAACTTTACAACGCTGTACAACAAGTTCTCTAAACTGCGCAAAGGCAATAGTGATAAAGGTGGCGTAGGTGGCTTCTTCCTGAATATTTTAACGGGGATTAAAAACGTAAGCGGTACCTATACCCGCACGGAAGGTACTTTTCTGCCGGGATATTTACCGCAGTCGAATTTCTTTGGGCAGGATTTTGGATATGATTCACCGGGCATTGGTTTCCTGTTGGGCAGTCAGGCCGATTTACGTAATAAAGCCGTAGCCAACGGGTGGATCACAACCGACACCTTGCAGAACCAGCTTTATGTAAAAACCTTTAATGAAGATATCCGCCTGAGAAGCATTATAGAACCGGTAAAAGATCTGCGCATAGAACTTATTGGCTTTAAAACGCAGGATCGTAATTATCAAACTAATTTTAAATACCTGTCTACCACCAACAGGATAGAAAACCTTAGTCCGGTTACTTCTGGTACGTATAGTATCTCTATTTTATCACTTTCTACAGCATTCTCCAAATCAAGCGGCATCAATAATACCTCAGCCACGTTTCAGCAATTTTTGGATAACAGGGCTGTTATCTCAAAAAGATTGGGTGTAACCAACCCTAATTCGGGTACATCCACTACAGGCTTCGCTGATGGTTACGGGCCCAATGCGCAGAACGTGCTGATCCCAGCCTTCCTTGCTGCTTACACGGGCAAAAGCGCAGATGGTGCATCGCTAAACCAGTTCCCGGAGATCCCAATCCCTAACTGGCAGATCAGCTATAACGGGTTAGGTAAAATTGCATTCTTCTCCGAAATCTTCGATTCGTTCGACCTGCGCCATGGCTACCGGTCATCGTACAATGTTAATGGCTACACCACCCTGCTGCAATACCAGGAAACCAATGGCAGGGTAAGTTCCCGCGATGTAAATAACGATTTTCTGCCGTTTTACCAGATGACACAGGTAAGTATCTTTGAACAGTTTGTACCATTATTAGGTGCCGATGTGCGTTTCAAAAACAGCATGACTGCCAACCTGGAGTACCGCAAAACACGCTCGCTAAGCCTGAGCTTGCTCAATAGCCAGCTTGCCCAGCAAACCGAAAATATCATTGTATTTGGGTTTGGTTATCGACCTAAAAACTTCAGGATGCCTTTTGGCTTACTGGGTGGTAAGGCCAATAATGATATAAACTTTAAACTGGATGTTGCTGTTCGTGATAACAAAACGCTCATCTACCGCGCCGATATTGAAGCTGCCGAGATCTCATCCGGTGCGCAGAATATCACCCTGCGCCCGTCGATAGATTATGTGATCAACCAGCGCTTTAACCTTAATTTGTTTTACGATAGCAATATCACTCGCCCGTACACCTCGCAAACATTTAATACCGCATTTACCAACTTTGGTATTAATTTAAAGCTGTTGCTGCAGTAAAGGATTTGGCATTCGCAGAATAAAAGTTTGGCTTTAAGGATTTTATAATTTTAATGAAAGATTAATATTTATATAATAAGCAATGTGCCTAAAATTTGTATATTGTAGAATATTTAAATCTTATCAAATGAAAAAAATCAGTTTACTAATTGCTATTAGTGTAGTTTTATTTACTTCTTGCAAAAAAGAATCGTCACAGGACAAGAACTCTGTTAAGGGAGGGGCTCCTAAAAGTGCGTTCTTAAATCAAATTTATCCTGGTGAAGGTGGAACAATTGGCTTAGATCCTATAACCGGAAAGTATAAAGCCACTTATGGTGGTGCGGAACTTGAATTTAGTCCGGTACCTAACAATACGAATTTTAAAGATGGCGATCCTGTTGATATTAATATTTACTGCACCAACTGCTCAAGTTTAATAGTTGGTTCGGCAGGTTATTTTGTTGCTTCTGTACCCTTAATGGGGACTAATGCTTTAGATGATATTCATACTAGGATTACAAAATTCAATAATGATTATCTTGACTTTTTAGTGCAGGCAAAAGACGTAAATGGTGTAACTAAGCAACCGGTTATGCCGAGTTTTCCTAATATTCCGCAGGAATATGCTTCTACTATTTCGGGGGTGGTTGTGCGGGCGCATAGTACTTCTTCTACCATTGCCATTATGCCCGGTACTTTTAAAGTTAACCCGCCAATAATTGGCCCTATTGATGGAAGCCTTGATATTGGTGGTGTTGTTTCAAATAATGTGTATTATTCAATCACTATTAATGCAATTACCAAAAGAGTAATTGATGTTTCTGCCCGCAATCTCACTACTAACCAGTTTATTGATAATATTTCATGGTCAGGCATAGCCACCTCATCACCAACGGGTGATAAAGTTACGCTGCAGGTTATACACGAAGGAGTTGTTCTATTAAATGTTATTGACCAATTAGTTGAATGATAATATTGGATCTTATTAAATAACCAGTCCTTATAAGTAGAGACTGGTTATTTAATCAAGCTATGATTTCTTTTCATTCGTTCCTTCCTTGCCTTTTCCTTCGCCTCTTTTAATTTTTCTGCCGCTTTTTTGCGTTCCTTTTCTGCTTTCTTGCGTTCTTTTTCCAGTTTCTTTTTCTCATGCTCATCCATCTGTTTCATGGCCTGCTTTTCTTTAGCTTCGCCTACACCGGCACAGGGCTTAATACCGCTAAGAATGGTAAGCCACACGGTTCTAAAGAATGGGTAATTAGGCGGTCGATGGAAAACCACATTGGCAAAGCGCGGCACAGTTTGCCCATCGTCGGGGTTATCGTGTTTAATAATAAGCGCATTTACAAAGAAGGAGGCGAGGGCTTTTCTCTTATAGGTTTGTATCGTATCAGTTTTGAGCAGATTAATTTTAAGGTTATTATAAAGCAGCGTTACCTTACCTGTTGAGGTTTTATTGGTGCTGTGTATATCAAAATCAAGGCTTTTTACTTTGCCGGAGGTGATCTTCACCATAGATAGCGGCATGGTTGCCGGGTTAATGCGCGATAGATCCATCGGGCCTAAGTGGCCTTTATAGCTATAGCTGTTTTGGGCATCGGTAAGGTTAAATATAAAAGTAAGATCAAACTTGCCGCGGCCCATAAAGTAGCTGCTTACTGAAGCCTTTGCAAGGTTGTTTTTAGCAAGGCTATCTTTATTATTGGTGATATTTAAGAACTTGCCATTGGTGTTATTAAAAGCGATGTACCCTTTTTGTCCCGACTTTTTATTGAACTGGTTGTAGTAAACATCAATATGTTTCAGGATTAGGGTATCAATATTAAAAACGGCCTTTATGGCTTTGATACCTACATGCGGAAAAGTTACCACCCTATCAGTTTTTTGAGGCAAGCCATTAGGGTTGCTGTAAACCGAAAACGAGCCGTTGCTTACCGTTATGCTGCTTGTTTTAAAGCTTTGTTTTTGATTGTAGTTAAGATAATCGAACTTGTTTAATTCTATCGAATCCAGATGGAGAGTGAAACGGTCGGCCCTGCTCTCATCAAAAAACATGGTCGGGCTGATGGGTTTCAGATCGAGCCCTACAATACTTAATGTAGAAGTTTGGGTAGAAAGCTTTACCGATTTTACTTTATAAGTATACAAGCCGTTTGCAGATTTTCCGCTGTAGTTATACAGCATTGTGGTAATATCTTTACAATAAAGCAGCCGTGTAGAATCAGCCTGTGTAGCAGAATCTATCAGCAGGTCGGTAGCCTTTAGGTTCATTTCTTTCAATTCGGATACCGCCGGTTTTTCGCCCGTGTAATTTTTGTATTTAAAGTTGATATCGTTCAGGAAGATCTCCCCTACATGCACCAGCTTAAGCGTTTTAGAAAGCTTTTGCCAGAGGGTGCGTTTATCTTTAACTGTGGTATCTTTTTTCTGAT
>Ga0247734_1002318_pt1 | contig 12677 bp, 13 predicted proteins | sample UWRJL103311B2_FD_180933 | JGI IMG/M metagenome (GOLD analysis project Ga0247734, IMG submission 180933) | Plant litter microbial communities from Arlington Agricultural Research Station in Wisconsin, United States - UWRJ-L103-311B-2 | ecosystem: Environmental > Terrestrial > Plant litter >... | reverse complement strand
CCCAGTTGTTATAGGAGAGAATGAAGTCCAGAGATTGCTGCAACAGTTTGAATACGTTTTCCGTCAGCTGAGTGATAAATTTAATCAGAAAATTCAGGATATACAAATGTGCAGCCCCGAAGACCTCCGGCAACTGGAAATTTGGAACCCACCTTTGCACGTTCCTAGAGAGAATTGTCTTCACGATCTGGTTCTCAAACATTGCACAACGCAGCCCAATGCACTGGCTGTATCTTCGTGGGTAGGTGCCCCTATATCAACCCTTTGTTCTATTTTCCTCGCACCCTCCTTACACACAAAACCACTATAATATAATTTTGATCTACACAGCTGACCTAATTAGGATGGGGACCTTTCTTACGGTGAACTTGATAATCACTCCTCTAGCCTAGCGCAGCACCTAGTGGAGCTTGGGATTGTTCAAGATGCGGTGGTACCTTTATATTTTGAGAAGTCCGCTTATGCAATTGTGGCCATTGTAAGTGTACTCAGGGCCGGTGGAGCATGTTTGTGTATATCACCGGATCTTCCCGGTGATAGAGTGAATAGTATGATTGAGGAGACGTCGGCCAAAATCATTCTGTCTTCTGTCTCAAATAGGGAACTAATCAGACACAAAAACGCAACCGTTGTTACAGTTTCGGCAGATACACTTAGGTTACTACCGCCAAGCTCAAGTTTCAGTCCACCTCATGTTACATCACGTAGCCTTGCGTTTGTTCTATACACATCTGGCTCCACTGGAAAACCAAAAGGGATTCTCTTAGAGCATGTCAGCATATGCACTAGCATCCAGAGCTATATAAAGACTATGGAAGTTACCTCCAAATCTAGGTTACTCCATTTTGCCTCTTATGCTTTTGATATGAGCATATATGAAATATTTACGGCCCTTACGTGCGGAGGATGTCTTTGTTTGCCACACAACTTAGATCGAATGAATGACTTAGAAGGATACATGTTCCGGCAACAAATTACCTTGGCAATGCTTACCCCTACTACTGTAAGCGTCTTACACCCTGAAGCACTTCCACACTTAAAGACACTTGTTCTTGCTGGAGAAGCTATTACACAAGACAATGTAAATACATGGGCCGGTAAGGTCAACTTAGTGGATGCATACGGGCCTGCAGAAACGACAATATGCGCAGTTGGACGAATACCCAAATGTGGTTGGATTCCAGGCACAATCGGCCATGTTGTGGGTGGTAGAGGCTGGATTGCCACTACAGACAACCCCCACAAACTGGCAGCTATTGGAGCAGTTGGGCAGCTCATTGTAAGCTTGTTCCTTCTTAAACTAAATTTCCGTTGAGTGTGTTTAATATGGCTTTGATTTACTCCAGGGAACCATATCCCTTTCGACTAATCTTGAAAGCCATATACCTCAAAAGTTCTAGCAGAACAAAAGTACTAATTGAGCTAGATCGAAGGCCCAGTTGTAGCACGTGGTTACTTGAACCAACCAGAGAAGACACAAGAGTTGTTTATTCCCAATCCCTTATGGCTAGAGATGTATCATCCCAGCGATACCAAAAGGCTTTACCAAACCGGTGATCTCATGGTGTACAACTCTGATGGGTCGATTAGATTTATGGGACGTCGAGACCACCAGGTCAAGTTGCGAGGTCAAAGAGTCGAGCTTCAGGAGGTAGAATTCCAAGTTCGACAGGCTTTCGATGACGCTCTGGAAGTTGTGGCTGAGGTTATCATACCACAGGAAGTCGAAGATTCCCCGTTCTTGGCAGCCTTCCTACAAATTGGGGGAGAAAGCAAACATCCCCATGATGTTTTAATTTGCCCAAATAATGACCTTCTTTCTGGCAAACTACCAATTGTTAAATCAAGGCTTTTGAAGGCATTACCAACGTATATGGTTCCTGCAGTATTCCTTCCTGTTTCACAGCTCCCACTAGGAGCAACTGGGAAGCTGGATCGCAAGAGACTGCGGCAGCTAGTTACAGATATGTCGAGAGATGAGCTACAAGTATACAGAATGTGTCATGGAGAGAAACGCATGCCATCATCAGGCATGACAACTGAGGCATTGCTTCAACAGCTTTGGGCGAAAACTCTAAACATTCCCCAAAGTTCCATCGGTAAGTCCCCCAGTTCTTAAACGTCAAGCCACAACTTGGCAATTGTTCTTTTGAGATAGTTTTGACCAATACTAACCGTGAGGTTCTAAAAGGACTTGACGATAACTATATCCATATTGGAGGGGATTCCATCTCCGCTATGAGACTTGTGGCCACTGCTCGAAGGGAAGGCTTGGAAGTCTCTGTGGGCGATATTTTTAAGCATACCTTGCTTGAACTAGCTAGAAGTTCTCAAAAGTCGGTTGAAAGAAGTTCAAAGGTTCTTGACCAACGACCCTGTTCCACTTTCGGTATCACAAACCCAGATCGGTTCATCCGAGAAGAAATCTCTCCTCGTATTCCTTTAGAGGACTTCAATATCATTGATGTTCTTCCAACAACTGGTACAGTCCCTACTTCCTATCATTCTAAGTTCCGTGGAAGCCACCTATCCTTCTATTGTTTATGTTGGACAGATTTGATGCCTACTGGTAGTTCCGTTACTAGAATTATGTATTCCTCTATATACTCCAAAGAGCTCCAGGAAGCAAGCCCAACTAACTTTTCACGTGTTTTAGAATACCAAAGAATCTTTATTGAATATCAAAAGTGTACTTTTGTTGCCATAAACATCCCACGCTCGGTTGATGAAGTTCGCATGCGAAGAGCGACCCAAGCCGTAGTAGAAAAATACAATACACTCCAAACGGTTTTCCTACCCTACCAAGATAATATAGTTCAGGTGATCATTAGCCAAGATGATAGATACTTTTCCGTCCACAAAGTAGACCAGGACCCAATGTCAATCTCAGAGTCAATATGCAGAGAAGATAACCAAGTACCGTATGGTACTCCCAGCTTTCAGCTCAAGCTGATCTCCCGGGGAGAGTCACACAATGCGCTTATTCTCCGAATTTCTCATGCATTATACGACGGTCTCAGCATATTCGAAATATTTCATGATCTGTCCGCTGCATATGAAGGATCGCCCATTGGTAGTCCTGCATCCACCTATTCAATGTACATGCAGTATCGCTTGGCTCAGCGTACCGAGACGGCCTACGACTTCTGGAGAGAATTTCTTGACAACTCCACAATGACGAATCTGGATAGAGACGTCCTTGGAGATGACAGAGCAGAGACCCATGAGGTTGAAGAGTGCGTGCAGAGGATTATCAAACTGCCAGTTCCCCCATCTGGAATAACCATGTCGACGTTATTCAAAGCAGCCTGGTCATTTGTTCTCGCAAGCATCTCACGAAAGCACGATCTCGTCTTTGGGCAGGTTGTCAGTGGCCGTAACATACCCATGGACGGTGTTGAAGACGTGTATGGCGCGTGTATCAACTACGCTCCGGTGCGGGTAACAATCGACACTAGTTGGACGGCTTTGCGTCTTATGCATCATATTTCGGAGCAGCACACCCGAACCACACCATTCGAGACGATAGATCTGCAGGATATCGTGACAAACTGCACTCCTTGGCCTAACGGGACCGACTTTGGCTGTCTTGTTCATTATCGAGCCATGACGATGCCGAAGGAAGTTTCACTGGATGGTCATACATGCGAAGCAACTCCACTTTCGTTTTATCCAGTGAAAAAGTACTTCACAGTCACTGCTAGTCCGGTAGATGGTAGTCTGGAAATCTGCGTGGAAGCCTCAAACAAACTGGTCGGAAGGGAGTCTGCAGATCGGATTGCTGGAGATATCTGTGACACCGTTTTGAGGTTCGTTACTCACCCAAATGAGATTCTTCCATTCCCGGTAGATACTGTTTGGTAGTAGTAGTGGAGCCAATATATGGTGAAGTCATGGAGGTTGTGTGGCGTCATGTTTCCTTTCAAAGTTGTTCTCGAGTTATCTTTTGGAGTTTCTACTTTCTTGAAATACATCTATGTTAGGAGAAAAAGGTTCGATGTAAGCAAACAACAACTTAAACGTATACTTTCTAGGGCAATTCAACATTAGCCAATAATTAGATCGATATCACAATTCGTATTATTCTTCATGGGCATGTTCTATCTCATGTAAAATTCAAAATCTTATCATGTCTTTCTATAGAAATGGCCACAACTACGATTACTGAAATAGGCTTCGGTATTGTTACAAATTGGTCAGACGACGAATAAATTGATCGGTTTGACATAAATTGGAGGAAATGAATGTACATATTCAAGACCTACGTAAAGACCAGTCAGTCGTATAGATCATGTTGTAATTGGACTATCTCAGGCAAGGACGCCAATAATCACTTCTGTCACACCACGCAAGGTTGCTTCACATATGCATCCTCAGGTCGCACAGAGCTATTCTGCACAACAAACGGAAATTAATTCTTGGGGCCTTGCACTTGACCTTCCGGTGGATCAACCACTCTTCAACGCTTCTGGGTGTTATTTTTATGGATGTATAATATGTTGTCAAATAGGGTCTTTGCTGTTCCAATAGATGAAAAATAACTTGAATATACTTTTGCTATATAGATATTTCTCTTAGAGAAGTATCAAGGGATTTTGAGTGGTGAATCTCTGGTATGTAAATAGCTTGAGAGGTACTGAGAAGTGTGAGAAGGTTGGCAGAGATAAATTGCATAACAAAGAGATAAAGCTACGTATATGATAAAACGATGAAAGTGGTCGCATCATTAGTTTTAAAACTCAATGAGAAATAGAGAAATTGCACATTTCTACTGGTGTGGGTTTTGAGGCTCAGCTATCACATTATATCTTCAAGCTTTTACCACTACCTCCACGGGTTCAGGTATCAAGAAGCAGCTAGGCCAGAATCTAAGTCTAAATTAGTATAACGCCTACGATCGTTAATATAGTGACGAAACTAACCAACGGTTATAGATTGTCCTGTCATAGAAGTGTTTCTGGCAAGATCTATAAATGTTTGTGCACAGTCATCTAGCTCCGTCTGTTTTAGGCACGTTAGCAACTTTCTCTCCTTGCATAATATTTTAAGAGAGTTCGAAAAATTGATGAGAACATACTGCTTTCTTCAAAAACGCACGGTCTTGCATCGTTTCAATGACCTCTTTTGGGTATTTCAATCCCTGCCTTCACATCAGTTTCAAAACCCCCCACCAATTTTCTTCTTATAAGTGGCGTAGAGTAAGAATGGAGACACTCACCCATTCGGTAAGCAGTAATCCAGGCAATACAGCATTAACTCTAACCTTCGGTCCCTGCGTCTTTGCCAAACATTTCATGAGGTGCAATTGAGCTGCTTTAGTGACACTATATGGCATACTGCTCCCACCCGCAATGATCCCCGCAATACTGCTACTCATAATCATCACTCCACCGTCAGGGTTAGAATTGAAGGTTGGAAGAGCAGCCTGGAGGAGGTATGTTTGTGCTTTCACATTGACGGCGAAGCAGGTATCCCAGTCGGCGACTGTGGGGGCAGAGAGGTCGGAGAAGGTGGAGAAGCGAGTATAGCCCTAAAAGGTTCAGAATAAGAAAGAGTGGAAAGTGAAGGGGTATTTACGGCATTAGAGATTATGATATCGAGACCTCCAAGGGTGGAGATGGCGGTTTCGACGGTGGATTTACACTCTGCTTCCACTCCCATATCCTAGAATCAAAATTAGCCATACAATCCCTTATATGTTTTCGGTTTATGTGGCTATGAAATATTATGGAGATAAAAAAAATAAAGTCCGTACGCCTTGAATCATAGCTGCTTTGACTCCGTGTTCTTCAACCTTCGCGGCTACTCCTTTGGCTCCTTATTTTTTTTCAGCGTTAGTTTATACAAAATACATTGCAGGAAATGCCCGTGACTTCAAGTGAGGGCTTAGCCTTTCCAGATCGGAAAGGTGAGGAAACGTACTGTCTGCACTCGAAACATAGTTGATAGCAACATCACATCCTTCTTGAGCAAACTTGATACATATCAATTCCCCGAGTCCTCTGTAACATGAATGTCAGCTTTGATCTGCTGGCAAAGAAGCGCTTGTCGATATAGCATCGCAAAGAAGAGTTTCCCGGAATTAAGGCGAGGCTTAGTAGAGCTTGGGTTTGATATCAAACGGATTGGCCGATGTAGGAGAGGGGTAAACATTACCGTGATCCACCTGTCACAAGAACTTTCTTGCCTTTGAGTATGAAAGGCATTCTTAATTTTCTTCTTTGAGCTGAAGTCGAATATATGGGTTTGTTATTTGAAAAATTGAAAAGAATAAAGCAATCAGTTCTTGGGCGAAGATGAGATATTGGCTGGGAGACTGGGGATTGAAGTGACTGACTGACTAAGACTAAGACTACGTACCGAGTAGTGGGGGCTCGGGGAATCAGAGGTGGGGTAGATGTGGGGCCGTAGCCGACCATCCCGCAACGTGTTCAGGGGGCCGGATATATTAACATCTACAAAGAAATCACCCGTGAGAAGTGAAGGATGTGATATGATGGACCCTAACAAAGTCGATATGTTGGTGCTCGAAGTCTGGCTAATGTAGAGTGTTGGGAAGTTAAGTTAACATATTCGTGATTTTGAGCTATTAGTTAAAAAACGACTCTGAAAGCAAAGAAGACTTGTGGAACCAGACCAGGAGGACGAGTTGTTAAATGTCTTTCGATATAGAGTGAGTGATAGAAGCGTGACAGCACAACTAAACCTATCAAAAGTGCTTATGTGCATTACTGACAAGAATATAGAATTGGATGGCTAATCGTCGTAGTTGATAAAGTATATCTTCTACCTTGCTGGGTGGTTCTTAGGTTTACTGTATCAAGTCCAGTCCGGACCAGAGGCTTGGTAACATGTGTGGTAGCAAGTTTTGCTGGTTCAATCCTATACTTTATGATTTACACATAACTACAGTGTATATGATTGATCAAAATAGTGAAATTATAGCAACAGTTGTACGTTGGAGACTGAAGATGCGGGACATTTGAGAGTGACATGGTCTGCTCGACACAATCGGCATTATATGGCCACTCCATAATAGACACGTTTGCAAATGATTATAAGTCCTGCAAAATTCACGAATTCATTACTACAAGTTGTCACAAAAGCTTTCTTAATTACTAAGTCAATACTAATCACCACTGCTTTCAGATAGGACCATATGTTGTCGAGCAAGCAGTGGGTTGGGCAAAACTCAATAGAAGCTCAATAAGTGTCACGGTCAACAGTCAGATGCACCATGGGAATTATGGGTAAATCATCTATACCCTAGCAAACTATCATACACGTTGAGCCCAGCATAGCCATGCAGACCACATCCCAGATGATTGATTGATTGATTAGAGAAAAAGAAGTCATATCACGCCAGTCCGTCTGCGGAGAACATGTTGTCTGCCTGTTATCCCAAATGTAGAAGATATCAGCGACTACTTCCTGCCATAACCTTATTATCCGGTCTTGGACTTGTCGTCGTCGTCAATGCTGCCCTCGGAGCTATCGGTGTTGACACGAACAGCATCATGGAGACCGTCGGAATCCTCCGAGATGGCGCCATGAAGCTCCTCCTCGAAAACGGGCTCGGTCTCGATGGTCTCGAACTTGGTCTTGAAATCCTTGAGGCCAGCGCTGTAGGAGCTGCTGTTGGAGCGGCGACGAGCGTTGGCTAGATTGAAGCCCTCATCCTGGACTTCCTCACCTTTGACTCCCCTGCAACCATTAGCACTGTGGATAATGGTGGTATGAGATTGATGTACTTACCAGCCACCCTTGCCTGCACCGTTCTTCTTGGACTTCTTGGGGTCGATGTCAACATGGCCTGACTTGGCAAAGTATCGCGGGAGGTGCTCAGTTGCAGCAGCGGTACCGTTGGCCAAGCCAGCGTGGTCTCGATCATTGAACTTGTTGGTCTTTCCCACTGTTGATGATTGATGAGTTAGCAGATGCTAGAAATTGGACGGGTATCCATGGCGATGTAATTGAATCAGCACGAGGAGGAAGCTCTCGAGTCGTACAAAGAGCTACGAGCACGGCGGGGCATGGGGAGGTACGTAGAAGATATAGAAGCTGTGCAGGAGGAAGAGCAGAGCAACTTACTATTTGCGGTTTGGATGAATTGTTTGGAGGTGGTTATAGGTGGTACGATTGAGCTTGCCTGGTGTTTTGTTGAAGTTGGTTGAAATGGTGAGATGAGATGACAGGAGAGGGAGGGGAAGTACTTAGTACTCAACGTCCCTGGAGCTAACGGTCGATAGTCACGCGATCGCCATTCGAATCGTGTAGCAGCAATACTTGGCATTCACTATCCGTGACTTTCTATATTATTTTAGTAATTGTTTAGCGTCCTTTGGCTGTAGCTAGAGAGCTATATTTTTCATATATAGCTCTGAGTTCCATATTGTAATTCGGATTTTGCTGTGATCCTGGATATCTTCTGGATATTGTCCAGGTTGTACGATGCCAAGACCATTCCCCACATTCCACTAATCCCCACTGGGTATTAGCGTGCTCATGACGCTAGTGAGGATGCTGGCCAATGACGTCTCTAGTTGTTCAGTGTCTAATCAACATGTGATCATGTGACATGGCGGGGGAAATGGTTGCTAATCAGGAATAAAAGATACCAAAGAATCTCTCAAAAAAACATCTCCTCGGCCACACTACAACAACGCCAAACCTCTTACTTTGACAACCCCCAAAGACCCGAACACATAGACTGCACCAAGTAGTTAATTCCCGAGAATCACATAGTGAAAAACACCAAAACACATTTACAATGGCGCCGTCCGTTGACTTCTCTTCCGATTTCGCTGCGCCAGTGGTCAAGTCTCTGAGCCCCAACATACGTACCTTGCTCCTCGCCCCCCCAAGCATTGCCAGTCATGAGGAAAACCTCCACAGCATTCTTAATTCCCATAAGAGGGATTCGACGGACTTGCAGATGTTAGATAGACTTTCCGCTGGTCTCGTCTCCCTTCCCGCCGACACTTATGACCTTATCATCGTCCTCAGTTCCGCAAACGGCACACGAGCCGAGTCTTCCCAGCTCCTTGTCCGAGATGTTTTTACTCGAATTACACAAGCATTGAAGCCGGGAGGAAAATTAAAGGCACAGCAGGGAACATTTGGTCAGGCGCAAGGTGGCGATGACACTGAATACAAGGAGTGCATTTTAGCTGGATTGGTTGTTGAAGGAGATGGAGTTATGAAGCCAGACTACAGTGCGAGCGAGGCCGTTCCCTTGAGATTGCTCCGTCGGAAGGACAAGACGGCTGTCTCAGATGCTGGACCAGCTGTTGCAACTGCTACTGTACCTGTCAATAGCAAGCGCAAGAGTATTGACATGTCTGGCAATAGCAAGCCTGCTGGTGTTGGGTTCGTTGATTTCAGTGATGATTTTGGCAATCCTACCATCACCGGGGAGAGTGATGACGATGATCTGATCGACGAGGACACTCTTCTTACAGAGGAAGATCTGGCTCGCCCTGTCAACATTCGTGAGTCAAACACATTTACACCTACCCTGACTTTACTTATAACATGCTAACTTCAATCAGCTCCTGAGTGTGCACCACGAGCAGGAAAGCGCCGCCGTGCATGCAAGGACTGCACCTGTGGTCTTGCGGAGAAAATCGCTGCTGAAGATGCCGCAACTCGTACCAAGGCTGACGCTGCCCTCTCAACCCTGAAGCTCGGATCTGACGATTTGGCCGAGGTCGACTTCACGGTTCAGGGCAAGGTTGGATCTTGTGGTAACTGCAGTCTTGGAGATGCGTTCCGCTGTGACGGCTGCCCATACATTGGAATGCCAGCTTTCAAACCCGGCGAAGAGGTTCGACTACTTAACAACGACGACCAGTTTTGAGCGCTATGTATATACTGGATATAGCCGTGAACATTATAGATGGTTTATGGGAGGCGTTGGGGACTGAGTTTAGGAAGCATCAGTGGAGTTTAATGGGATAGATATGAACAGCATAAGTCCCTCTGTAGACACCTTAGGTTTATGAATGAATGATAATTGCCGAGTCAATACCCTATCAATGTCCTAGAAATGGTTTGTCTCAAGTAATTGCGACTTTCCATTGCAGCAGCCTGGGAGAAACATCCATACTAGAACCTTTGCCAAATATTCGCAAAGAAACCCTCAAATTATCTGAGTTTACAACATCGTTTCACAAGAATAGCGGAATCTTATTGAATATCTTTCAAAGTTTCAATTATGGGGATCAATATCCTGACTATGAGAATATACGCTAACTAATGCTGGTATTTATACGACTGCCTGTGCTCTGCAAACAGTGAATGTTCGTGGAATTGCGTCCTCGCAATTCTAGTGTTCGGTCAATTGCATTGATGTGCCATCTTACTCTCAGATGTCGGTTTTCAGCCATAAAAGAGTCATCTGAAGTGGTAAATATCATTCCATTGGAAAAAGAAGAAACCATATAAATTTGTGGCTATCGTCCTTATAACTACGCTTGTAGGCCACAAAGGCGATTCCTCAAGACTCTCATTGGCGTGACATTCGTTGCCTCTTTAGCCATCACCCAATGCTGTTATGAAATTTCTGTAATATTATTGTAAATTGGTGGATTGGGACTCATTTGGTGGTTGAAGATGCTGTTGAACCCTCACGTTTTCTTGGGTGAGTTGCTTGCTTCAGTAAGTGATTCTGAGGGGACCACATTGTTGGGTGACTGGTTCTGAGCATCATCTTGGCTCGGCAAGTCTTGAGATATGGTCGCTGCCGACGACAATAAATTTTCTCCCTCTTCTTTTGTATCCACAGCTGCATTCTGAGGTGGTGCTCCAAGGTCATTGTCCTCCTTAGTCTGCACATTTCTTGCTTTCGAGCTGGGTGAGTCGCTCCCTTTAGCAGAGAGGAACATCGAGATCCGTGGCAAATGTGTGTAGTCAGCGGCAACTCTTCGAATTGGCGACTCGGGAACAGCGCCTGCACCAGAGGGCGTGTTTTGTAGCTCGGATGGCATGGTTTCGAGTACAGCTGTATCAGACTGCATAACACCATCAACTATTCGGGATGTGGGGGATGTATATAGTGGAGATTTGTGCTTAGGCATGTGACCTCCACGTTGCCCAAGACCAGAGTTATCTTTGTGGGCTTTTGGATCATTGAAAAGAACCTTCCGCACAAGTGGCTGCTTTCTCACAAATTTGCGCAAAGCAGAGTCTCTGGTGTCGATATTGGGCTCCACATCGAACAATGCATCTACGCGTTTGAGTGGAACTGCATGTCTATGTACTAGTCAGTTACACGGCATGTCTATGATCTAAAACCCCAGGTGGAAAGAAGAGTAGTTTTGGAATTGATTTTTTATGGCGAACAAGCTAATAGAGCTCCTACTTACGTCTGTTTAGTTTTGTTTTTCATCAATCGCCATGTTTCTCCATCACTGAAAGGCTTTAAAGCTATTGCGGCCGGCTTGCTACCCTTGCCTGCAACTATGATATTCTTCACTCGGATGGCGTCCTTATCGCTCGCTGCAATGATGACCGCATCTTCTTCGTCTTTGACATAGAAGAGAACTTTTCGTCCATCATGGAATTTTGTTGGTTCCTCTTGCACATCATTTACGACTAAGAAGTGAATCTCCGGATCTAAAGGATGTGACTTCATTCGCCCATTAAGCTCGTGTTCCCTCTCTTGAAGACGGATGGCAAGACTTTCGGGTCTTGGAACATAACTCATGTCCTCGAATATTACACGAGCCGATGTTTCCCTATCAATGTATAGCTCGTTCCAAAGACGACCAAGTGCACGGTGCCGCCTTTCTATCGCTCGGCCCGGCCTGTTCCAGTCAATTTTCTGGTCGTCTTTGGTAAGTTTCCGTGCATGTACGAGAGAAGCTTCCGAAACTTTGTACCACCCAGCATCGACCAAGGGAGGTACAAATAGTCTGTTCCGGATACCGTGAACGAGTTGTTCGGCAGCCATGGGTGATATCCGCTCGAGGAGCTGGTCGTGGTTTAGTTTGATCAGATCAGGCATATTGCAATCTTTTTGAGCAGTTTGAGCCAGAATTATGCCATGATCAAATGCTTTCTCGTCTAAAGTCTGTAGGGTGACGCCAGTGAAAGTTTTATTTGACATTAGAATATGATGTAACGGGGCAGGCCCTCGAAAGCTTTGAGAATTGTGAGAAATATATCTTTGTGGTGGTCCTTGATACATACTTTGGTAGAAGCGAAGGATGAACATTGATGCCACCATATAACGCGCTTTGTAAAATTCGCGGTGGAACGAAGAGGCCAAAGGATACAGCAACAATAAGATTTATTGGGTTGCCATCCGGTGTTGGTAACTAATAACGTCAGAGTAAGCTGGTTTGGAGGTATGATATCTCACATCCCATCCCGTGAATGTATCTCTTTCATGGATCTTGAGTCCCAATTCCTTAGCAACTGCCTTGATGGGTACTATAATGTATCAGTCGAAGTGTGCCAAAGATTAAATAAGGCAAATACCTTCCCTGACTTGTTTCAGTGACCTCCCATACGGCTTTGCAGGTCGAATGAGTACATCGATTGACTTGATCCCCTGCGGGTCACGTTGTTGCTCTTCGTGCAGTGCTTTTAGACACGTGGCGCTCAACTCATCAGAACCACAAAACAGGATCCGTAGAGGCAGTGAAGCTTTTGCAGTACTGCTCCATCGGGCT
>Ga0247734_1002316_pt1 | contig 12678 bp, 11 predicted proteins | sample UWRJL103311B2_FD_180933 | JGI IMG/M metagenome (GOLD analysis project Ga0247734, IMG submission 180933) | Plant litter microbial communities from Arlington Agricultural Research Station in Wisconsin, United States - UWRJ-L103-311B-2 | ecosystem: Environmental > Terrestrial > Plant litter >... | reverse complement strand
ACCGCGTGGACCGCGACCTGCGGATCGTTGGCGCAGGCCTGGATCGCCAGGTCGCCACCGCTCAGTGCGGGATCGAGCCGGTCGCCCGGGAAGGAGGGCAGGTCCGCCAACAGGTCGGGCAGCTGGCCGTCGAGACCGAAGCGGGGGTCGCCCTGGTCGTCGACGAACATGCCGCGACCGAAGCCGATCGTGATGGTCAGGCCCGATGGCGGAAGGCCCAGCGCCTCCCCCGTGTCCTCGGGCGGCGCGTACGGCGAACCGCCCACCGCACCCAGCTTGCCCACGTCGTTGCCCTGGGTCATCTGGCGGGACGCCGCGGTCCACTGCTTGAGCAGGGCGATGAGCGAGTCGCGGTCGTCGGTCGTGAGGTCGAGCGCCACGAAGTAGAGCCGGTCCTGCGACGGCGTGACGATGCCGGCCTGGTGGACGCCCTCGAACGGGATCGGCAGCGCGTCGGGATCGGCCACCACGGGTGGGGTCGAGGTGTCGGCCGCGGCGTAGCCCGCACCCGCTCCGACCGCGCCGGCGGCCAACGCGCCGAGTCCGGCCGCTCCCAGCAGCTTCCTGCGGGAGAGACCGGACCCGGGGGTGGTGTCGTCTGTGCTCACCTGATCATTGTCGCTCAGCGCGCCCAGGCGGCTCAGGCGGACTTCGCGACGACGGCCGCGACCTGGCTGATGGGCTCGCTCAGCGCGGCGACCGCGTCCGAGAGCGCCTTGACCTGGTCCTTGCTGAGCTGGTCGTAGAACGTCCAGTCGCCCGTGGTCTTGTCCTGGTGCTGGTTGAGCTCGGCGTCGACCGCGGCGAACTGGGCGTCGAGCTGCTTGACGAGCTCGGGATCCTGCGCCTCGAGGACCGGACGCAGCGCCGCGATGGCGCCCTGCGAGCCCTCGATGTTGGCCTTGAAGTCCCAGAGGTCGGTGTGGCTGAACTCGTCCTCCTCACCCGTGATCTTGCCCGTCGCGACCTCGTCGAGCAGGCCCTTGGAGCCCTGCGCGAGCTCGAGCGCCGTCAGCGGGGTGTCCTGGCCGAGCTTGACGATCTGCTTGACGTTGTCGAGCAGCTGATCGGCGTAGACGTCCATGCCCTCGGTGTTGTTCTCGACCCAGAGCTGCTTCTCGATGCGGTGCCAGCCGGTGAAGTCGACACCCTCGGCGATCGCGTCGGGCTCGCGGCCGTCGGTGATCGGGTCGAGATCGCCGAACTTCTCGGCGACGGGCTCGATGCGCTCCCAGTAGGTGCGGGCGACGGGGAACAGCGTCTTGGCCTGGTCGACGTCGCCGGCCTTGACGGCGTCGACGAACTCGGTGGTCTTGTCGATCAGCGCGTCGGACTGCGACTTGACGTAGCGCGCATAGCTGTCGGCGGCGGCGGACAGCTCCTCGGAGTCGGACAGCGGCTTGGCGGCCTCGCCCGTGACGCTGAGCGTCTGGCGGATGCCGTCGCCGATCATGCCGGGCTTGCAGGCGCCCTCGTACGTGCCCTTCGGCAGGTCCACGACCAGCTCGCGACTCAGGCCGGGCCCGACGTTCTCGACCTCGCCCATGATGCGGTCGCCGTCGGCGTACACGTAGAACTCGGTGACCTTGGAGCCCTTGTTGGTGACCGTGAAGGTCGACGGTCCGGCCTCGAGCGTGGAGGCGGACACGCTGCACTCGGAGTCGGTCGCGTTGACCGTGAGGTCACCGGAGGCGGTCGAGGTCGACTCGGAGGGGTCCGAGGCGCACGCGGCGAGGCTGACGGCGGCGATCGCCATCACGCCGAACGTGGCGAGGATGTTCTTCATGGTGATGGTCCTTCGTGACTCGAGGCCCGCCTGACGATGAGGCAAGCCTCACCATGCTAAGGCACGCCTGTCCTGAGCGACCAGCGCAGGTGGTGTGACCTGCTCGGCGGCGTCACTGCCAGATGTACTCGGCCCCGTCGGCAGGGCTGCGCGAGGCGTTGGGTCCCAGGTTGCGGGGCAGGTCGAGGGCCGGGCAGTCGACCGGTCGCGGCGCCACGAGACGCCGGGCGGCATCGTCCTTGCGGATCAGCACCGACTTGCCGCAGATCGTGGCCGCCCGCACGTAGTACCGCTTCAGCAGGCTCCGGGTCTCGCCCGACCGGTCCAGCCCGAAGGCCGTCGGCTGCTGCCACGTCACGACCCACGTCGGCCGTGCCGCGTCGGACCGGAGCTGGTCGCGCAGCTGCTGCTCCGCCCGAGGCATGGCCTGCATCATGGTGCTCCAGGCGTAGGGCGACGACGTGGGGACGTCGGCGTAGTACAGCAGGTTGGCCCGGGCGTACATGACGTACAGCCGGTCGTCGGGCCGGCTGTTGTCGCGGAGGTAGTCGGCGACGGCCAGGGTCCGCTCCTGCGGCGGCGCCGCGGACTTCAGCGCCGTCCCGACGGCGACGTTGGCGATGGCGAGGATCGCCAGGGCGACCGCGGTGGCCGCGAACAGCGTCCGGCGACCGGTCACGGCCAGGGCGCACCCGGCGAGGACGGCCAGCGCCGGCAGGGGCTGGATGAAGTAGTGCGGGAAGTACTTGCCGCCACCCACGATGCCGACGAATCCCAGCACCAGCCAGACCGCGAGCGGCACCACGAGCTGAGCGTCGGTGCGGTGCTCGTACAGCCACGCCACGGCCCACGGCAGGAGCAGCAGCAGTCCCGACACGACCGCGATGGGCAGCCCCAGGTGCACGAGCATGTACATCGCACCCTCGTCGGACTTCTCGAGCAGTCCCAGGCTGTCGACACGGAAGCCGAGGATCGCGTACAGGAACGACTTGACCCCGACGGAGTAGACCGCCACCCAGCCCAGCGTGGCGACGAGCGGCACCGCGAGACCCGTCAGCCAGCCCGCGGCCCAGCCGAGCCGGAACCCGGACCGCTCACGGGTCAGCCAGGCGACCAGCAGGAAGGCGGCCCCCGCGACGATCACGTCGCCGAAGGACTGCTTGACCAGCACGGCACAGCCGGCCAGGAAGCCCGAGGCCGCGAGCCACCGCTCGGGGTGGCGGGCTCCTGTGGCGTGGACCAGCGCGACGACCGAGTAGGTCATCGGGACGCTCGCGAGCAGCTCGTTGCCGGTGAACACCGCGCCCAGCACGACCGACGAGACCATGACGGCCGAGATCAGCCCGGTCAGCCGCGCCGCGGCGGGCCCGGCGATGCGGTGGGCGATCAGCATCGTCCCGCCGATCAGCAGGATCGCGGCGACGCCACCGAGGACCCGGATCCCGATGTCCCCACCCAGGACGCCGACCCGGTAGGCCAGGACCAGCAGCGGCGGCCGGTCGAGCCACGACCCGCCGTAGATGGATCCCTCGGTGGCCCCCCAGGCACGGGCGACGAAGGCGTCGCCGCCCTCGTCGATCCCGAGCGGCACGTCGAGGAACGGCAGCCGCAGGGCGACCGCGATCGCCGAGCACATCAACCACCAGCGGACCAGCCCCGCGGACGGGCGCGGGAGGTGCGCCGGTCCGATCGCGGGTCTGGTGGCGGTGATCGTCATGCGGACCGCCGCGGGGGCCGTACCGTCAGCCGACCCAGGCGGACGGCGAGGTACGCGACGACCACGCCGGCCGGGACGTCGACGACGAAGTGCCAGCCGAGGTAGATCGTGGAGACCATGACGACCGCCAGGTAGACCGTCATGACGCGCGTCGCCAGACGGAAGCCGTAGTAGTGCATCATCAGCAGGATCATGCACGTGAAGCCGACGTGCAGGCTCGCGAACGCCGAGATGCTCGCGAAGGCGTCGTGGGCCTGCGGGTCCGCGAGCAGGTGGGCACGCTGCGCGAGGTACTTCTCCTGCGTCTCGGTGATGCCCGTGCGGGCCAGCCCCGCGAACTCCTCGGGCGCGGTGGCGAACGGACCGAGCGACGGGATCAGGTAGTAGCTCGCGAGGCCGAGGATCCACACCCACATCGCCGACGCCAGGAAGACGTAGCCCTCCTTGATCCTCGGCACCAGCACCAGGGCGGCGACGAACGAGACCGGCACGATCCAGGAGAAGGACTCGTAGATCACGTGGAGCACGTGCGCGGCGGTGTCCTCGCCCAGCAGGTCGTGCAGCAGGACCGCCGGGCTGTGACCGCCGAACAGGTCCCGGTCGAACCGCAGGAGCTGCTCGTCGTGGACGTCGCGGAAGGCGATCCAGCTCTTGAGGTTGCGGTAGCAGGCGTAGACCACGTGATAGGCCAGGAGCCCGCTCAGGACCAGGAAGATCCGCTCCCCCGTCCAGCGGCGACGGAACGTGCGGACCCACCGCGGGAACGACCAGCCCCGACGCCTCGTGCGGATCGTGCAGTCGACCAGCACGAGCACGACGAACAGCGACAGCGACGTCGCGAGGCGCAGCGTGAAGATCGTGCCGCCCGGATCGCGCATCGGCAGGTCGACCTGGCGGCTGCGCACGTAGGTCACGATCGCGAACGCCGCGACGACGGCCCACAGGGGCACGATCCAGCGCACGCGTCGCACCAGGGATGAAGGCCCGTCCGGGGCATGGGTCGCCTGCGGCGGAACTGCCGATGACATGTGGGTGGTACCTCGTGATCGCCGTCGAGACCGGCCGGGACACCCATCCGATCTGCGGGGCCCGACGGTCGGTCACGTCGATCATCCCATTGTGCACCTCACGAGGGCGACTGCGGAGTCCCTCGTGTGAGTGGCGTCTCGTGGAGAACCTTCTCGAAGCACAGCGATGCGGGCATGCCGACGTACGGCTCGTAGACGTCGATCGGCGTGTACCCGTGCCGCCGGTACGCCCGCACCGCCGCGACCTGTCGGTCCCCCGTGTGCAGGATGATCCGCGCCGCCCCCACGGCTCGTGCCTCGTCCTCGAGCGCGGCCATCAGGGCATCGGCGGCTCCCAGGCCCCGGGCGGCGGGCGAGACGAACATCCGCTTGATCTCGATCTCGTCGCCGAGCCGGCGCAGCAGCGCGTGCGCGACCGGGCGGCCGGCCGCGTAGCCGACGAGCGTCACCAGGACGTCGGCCGGGTCGACGCCGGTCGGCATGCCGTTGGCCCCGCGGTCACGCTGCCCGCCGTAGATCCCGGCCACCTCGGCCACCATCGCCTCACGCAGGGCGACGGCGTCGGGATGGTCGAAGGCGACCCGCTCGAGCCGCACCGCCTGATCGGCGCCCACGGCTCAGGCCACCTGCTCGTAGGCCACCGACCACACCACGAACGACAGCACCACGACGCCGATCGCCCCGGCCGGCCACACCCATGCCAGGCGGCGACGGACCGTCGCGACGATCGTCAGCACCAGCGACCCGAGCACGGCGAGGGCCATCACGACCCACGTCCCGTAGTACCCGGCCTGGGCGACGTCCGCGGCGCTGCCCGAGCAGACCTGGTCGCGGGCCGACTCCGACGTGCACTGCAGGCCCACGGCGAGACCGACCACCACCATCACGAGCCAGGTGCCGATGCACCCGAGGAGCAGCAGCGCCCACAGGATCCAGGCCACGGCGACGTCCGCCGCGCGGGACGGCTGGAGCTCGCCGGGCCGGGACGGCGGGGCCGTCGGGTACGGCTGGTGGGGCGGCATCGGCTCGGTCATGGGGTCGTCGTCGACGGCACTCAGCCCACGACGACTTCGACCCGCTGGAACTCCTTGAGGTCCGTGTAGCCGGTGGTCGCCATGGCGCGCTTGAGGGCGCCGATGAGGTTCATCGTGCCGTCGGGCACCGAGGACGGCCCGAACAGGACCGACTCGAGATCGCCGACCGTGCCGATGTCGACGCGCTCGCCGCGCGGCAGGTCGGGGTGCCAGGCCTCGGCGCCCCAGTGGTACCCGCGGCCCGGGGCCTCGACGGCGCGCGCGAACGGCGAGCCGATCATGACGGCGTCGGCGCCGCAGGCGATGGCCTTCGCGATGTCGCCGCTGCGGCCGATCGAGCCGTCGGCGATGACGTGCACGTACCGGCCGCCGGACTCGTCGAGGTAGTCACGCCGCGCTGCCGCGACGTCGGCGACCGCCGACGCCATCGGGACCGCGATGCCCAGCACCGATCGCGTCGTGTGGGCCGCTCCGCCGCCGAACCCGACCAGCACGCCGGCCGCACCGGTGCGCATGAGGTGCAGGGCCGCCTGGTACGTCGCGCAGCCGCCGACGATGACCGGGACGTCGAGCTCGTAGATGAACTCCTTGAGGTTGAGCGGCTCGGTCTGACCCGAGACGTGCTCGGCCGACACCGTCGTGCCGCGGATGACGAACAGGTCGACGCCCGCGTCGACCACGGCGTCGGCGAACTGCTTGGTGCGCTGGGGCGACAGCGCGCCGGCCACCGTGACACCGGCCTCGCGGACCTGCTGGAGGCGTGCCGTGATGAGCTCGGCCTTGATCGGCTCGGCGTAGATCTCCTGCAGCCGCTTGGTGGCGAGGGGACCCTCGATGCTGGCGACCTCGTCGAGCAGCTTCTCGGGGTGCTCGTAGCGGGTCCACAGACCCTCGAGGTCCAGGACGCCGAGGCCGCCGTGGCGCCCCAGCTCGATCGCGGTGTCGGGGCTCATGACCGAGTCCATCGGCGCCGCCAGCACCGGCAGGTCGAACCGGTAGGCGTCGATCTGCCAGGCCGTCGACACCTCCTCGGGATCGCGCGTCCGGCGGCTCGGGACGATCGCGATGTCGTCGAAGGAGTACGCACGGCGGCCGCGCTTGGCCGTGCCGATCTCGATGTCTGCCATGCCCACCAGCCTAGTGGTTGGCGCGGCGGGCGGTGCCTACTGCACGCCGCGCTGGATGTCGTCGAGCGACAGGTCCGACAGCATGCCGGCCGGGTGCGTCGAACGACGCACCAGGACGGGCTGCACGTCGTCGCTCTCGCGGGCCAGCGCGTACTCCGTGCCGGCCAGCGCGAAGCGGAGCGCCCGCGACAAGGAGCTGACCCGCGCGTCGGACGGCGTCAGCTTCGGGGCGGCCGCCTTCAGCGCCATCGCGAGGATCGGCAGCGTGCCGCCCTGGTCGGCGAGGCGGTCGCTGAAGGCGCGGACCGCGGAGTCGTCGAGCACCTTCTTGATGATCGCCTTGTAGTCCTCGGGCGAGGACGCCGGCGCGTCGTGGACGACCCCGATCTCGCCGGCGAGGTCGTGCCAGGACGTCTTGGCCTTCCGCGGCGGGTCCTGCCGCTTCTGCGAGCGCCGGGGCTCGGCCTTCCGGTCCGGCTCGGCCCGGTGCTCGGGCTCCTTGGGCTGCTCCGGCTCGGCCCTGCGCGGCCGCTCGGACCGCGGCTCGGACGACCGGGTGGGCCTCGACGGCGGGACGGCCCGCGCCGAGGACGGGTCGCCGGAGAAGATCGGCTGGAGGGCCGCCGCCGGCGGGACCGGCTTGACCTTCAGCGGGACGTACTGGTCGACCTCGCGCTCCAGCACGTTGTTGACGGGGTGATCGGCGAGCGTCGCGCCGATGACGTACTTGTCGAGCTCGTGCAGACGTCGCACGAGCGGCACGAAGTCGCCGTCGGCGGAGACGATGACGAACACCTCGAGCTGGTCCAGGTCGCCCGCCGCCCTGAGCGCGTCGACCACCAGGACGATGTCGGCCGCGTTCTTCTCGGCCTTGCTGACCGAGAACACCTGGACCGTCTCGACGCCGGCACGCTCGACGTCGCGGCGGTAGTCCTCCAGGCCCAGGGCACCCCAGTCGGCGTAGGCGCGGGCCAGCGCGATGCTGCCGGCCCCGGCCTCGCGGGCGGCGGCGACCTCGAGCTGCTCGAGGATCTGCTCCATCGAGATGTCGGGGATCTCGAGCTTGCCGTAGCCCTTGAACAGGTTCTCGGCGTCGATGAAGACGGCTACGTTCCGATTGGTCACCCTGACGAGGCTATCGGTCCTCGGCCCCGGCGGCCCACCCCGTGTCCCGGGCGGGTCAGCGGGAGGAGTAGTTCGGCGCCTCGGCGGTCATCTGGATGTCGTGCGGGTGGCTCTCCTTGAGCGACGCCGACGTGATCCGGACGAACCGGCCCTTCTCCTGCAGCTCCGGGATGGTGCGCGCGCCGACGTAGAACATCGACTGGTTCAGGCCGCCGATGAGCTGGTGGGCGACCGCCGACAGCGGACCGCGGTACGCGACCTGGCCCTCGACCCCCTCGGGCACGATCTTGTCGTCGCTCGTGACCTCGGCCTGGAAGTAGCGGTCCTTGGAGTACGACTTCTTGCCGCGGCTGCTCATCGCGCTGAGCGAGCCCATGCCGCGGTACGCCTTGAACTGCTTGCCGTTGACGAAGATGACCTCGCCCGGCGACTCCTCGACGCCCGCGAGCATCGAGCCGATCATGACGGTGTCGGCGCCCGCGACCAAGGCCTTGGCGATGTCGCCGGACTGCTGGAGACCGCCGTCGGCGATGACCGGGACACCGGCCGGCCCGCAGGCCAGCGACGCCTCGTAGACCGCCGTGATCTGCGGGACGCCGGTGCCGGTCACGACCCGGGTCGTGCAGATGGAGCCGGGACCGAAGCCGACCTTGACCGCGTCGGCACCCGCGTCGACGAAGGCCTGCGCGCCCTCGCGGGTCGCGACGTTGCCGCCGATGACCTGCACGTGCCGGGTCGCCGGATCGGTCTTGAGCCGCTTGACGATGTCGAGCAGCATCCGTACGTGGCCGTGGGCCGTGTCGGCGACCAGGACGTCGACCCCGGCCTCGATCAGCGTCGTGGCGCGCTGCCAGGCGTCGCCGAAGTAGCCGATCGCGGCACCCACCATGAGCCGGCCGTCGGCGTCGTAGGAGGCGTCGGGGAACTGCTCGCCCTTGACGAAGTCCTTGACCGTGATGAGGCCCGCGAGCCGTCCGTCCGCGTCGACGAGCGGCAGCCGCTCGCGCTTGTGCTTGCGCAGCAGCAGCGTGGCGTCCTCGCGGGAGATGCCGACGTCGCCGGTGATGAGCGGCATGGGCGTCATCATCTCGTCGACCTTGGTGCTGGCCCACTCCGCGACGGGTGTGAAGCGCAGGTCGCGGTTGGTGATGATGCCGATCAGGCGGTCGTCGGGGTCGACGACCGGCAGGCCGGAGACGCGGTACTCGCCGCAGATGCGGTCGAGATCCTCCAGCGTCGCGTCGGGGCCGATCGTCACGGGGTTGGAGATGATGCCGGTCTGGGTGCGCTTGACCAGGTCGACCTGGTACGCCTGGTCCTCCAGCGACAGATTGCGGTGCAGCACGCCGATGCCGCCCTGGCGGGCCATGGCGATGGCCATGCGCGACTCGGTCACGGTGTCCATCGCGGCGCTGATCAGCGGGACCTTGAGCGAGATCTCGCGCGTCAGCCGCGACGTCGTGTCGATCTCGGCGGGGTTGAGGTCCGAGTAGCCCGGCAGCAGCAGGACGTCGTCGTAGGTCAGCCCGAGGGGCGCGAACTTGTCTGGGATGCCCGTCTGATCCATGTCGCCATGGTATCCCTCGGCTGCAGCGGTCCGACCGCCGACTGAGGCTACCTGAGGTCTCGCTGAATAATGCGCTACCCGCACCATCCCGGGAGTACGCTGACCGGATGGAACGCAAGCCCGGGCGCCCTCGCGCCCTCACGGTCGACGTCATCGCCGCTGCCGCGCTCGACGACGGAATCGCCACCTTCAGCATGCCCTCGGTCGCCCGCCGCCTCGGCGTGGCCCACTCGGGGCTCTACCGCTACGTCACCGACCGGGACGACCTCCTGGTCCAGGCGCTCGACAAGGCCTTCATGTCGACCCCCTGGCCGGAGGCCGGCCTGCCGTGGGAGGAGCTGCTGCGGGAGATCGGCGACTCGGTCTGGCGGGCCTGCGACGCCCACCCGGGACTCGACCGGGCGTCGCAGATGGCACCGCAGCCGTCGCCGGCCCTGCTGGCCAAGATGGGCGACTGGATCTGCTCCCTCAACGACCAGCACTTCCTGACCGACGACGCGGCGATCGCCGTGGAGTTCGTCATCGCCCTCGCCCTCGACTCGTCGGCCCAGATGGCCCGGCTCGCCCGCATGGAGCGGTCGCAGCTGCGGCGCGCCGACATCTCGGTCCCCAAGGCGTTCGACACCGACGAGGTGTGGGTCGGCCGGGGCATGTACGACCGCAAGCTCGACATCTTCGTCGCGGGCCTGGCGTCGCGCCGCATCGAGCCCTAGCCGCTACAGCTGCTTCTGCAGGTCGTCGGCCAGGCGGTCCATGAGATCGGCATAGGCCTGATAGCTCGGCGGGGCGACCGACGTCCACGGCACGTAGGCCTGGTTCTTCGCGGCGTCGAGCGTCTGGAAGACCTGCTCGGTCCCGAGCAGCTGCAGGCCGGCCTGCCCGATGCGGTCGTCGTACAGGAAGACGTCGGCCGGGTACGTGTCGGCCTTCTCCCAGCTGAGGCTCTCGAAGTAGCCACCCTCGTCGGGGTTGTCCGGGATCGTGATGGGCAGGCCGAGCTCGTCGACCCAGTACGCGAGATCCGGGCTGACCTCGGGGTTGGAGACGTAGAACAGGTCCTGCGCGGCCGAGCCGGCGAGGATCGTGCGGTCACCGAGATCGGCGGCCACCTGCTCGACCCGGTCCGCGGCCGCCGTGAAGGCCTCGTGGGACGCCGTGACGTCGGCGCTGTCGAGGTCGGCGCCCAGCGCCTCGGCGGCGCGTTCCGTGCCGTCGAGCAGCTCGGGCAGGGTCTTGCCGTCGAAGTCGACGACCAGGATCGGCGCCAGCTTCTTGAGGTCGGTGGCCGACGCCTCGTCCAGGTACCAGAGATCGGGGGCCAGGTACTGGCTCGTGATGATCAGGTCGGGCTTGAGACCGACGACCTTCTCGACGTCGACGTCGCCGTAGTCGCCTCCTCCGGTCACGTCCTCGACCGCGTCGACGTCGAGGCCGGCGACCTGCGCGGCGTCGCCGTCCGCCCGGAGCGGGCCGAACACGCCGACGATCTTGTCGCCGAGCCCGAGGTCGGTCAGGGCCGCGGCCATCGACGACTGGACGACCAGACGGTCGGGGACCGCGTCGAGCTCGATCGTCGTCCCGACGTCGTCGGTGAACGAGAAGGCGGCCGAGTCGGCTGCGCCCCCGTCCGAGTCGGACGATCCGCAGGCAGCCAGGGTCATGAGGGCGGCAGCGGTCACGACCGCTGACAGGATTCTCTTCATGAGGGCAGCCTAACCTAAGGGTTCCGGCACCTCAGGGTCCGTACGTGAAGCCGATCGTCCGGTGCTCCACGTCGACCTCGGCCAACGCGACCTGCACCCGCCCACCCTCGGGCAGCCCGGCGCCCACGCATGGTGCGACGACCGGTGGCTCGGTCAGCATGACCTCCCCGGAGTCCCGGCCCGCCCGGACGACGATCGCGTCGAAGACCTCCCCGACCCGTCCGGCGAGCTCCCAGACCTCGGCCTGGTCGATCGTGGCCCGGTCGGCCTTCGACGCCCGCTGGTCGGAGGTGTGCATGATCTCGCCGAGCGTCGGCAGCGCCTCGCGCACCCACGACGGAACCTCGGTGCCGGCGCACACCGCCAGGCACACCTCGGTGCCGAAACGATCGGCCAGGCGACGCAGCGGTGCGGTGACGTGGGCGTACGGGCCACCGATGCCCGCGTGCAGGGGCTGCTGCGGCGGCGCCCCGTCGAACGCCTCGTACCCGGCGCCGCGCAGCAGCCCCGTCGCCTCGCGCATCAGCGCGATCGAGGCCGGCTCGTCGGCGTCCAGGCCCGCGAGCACCTCGGACGGGGTCGCGCCGTCCGGCACCGCGATGCCGAGCGTCCGCGCGGTCCGCAGGAAGCGCTCGACCGCCTCGGCCTCGGCCGGTGGCAGCGTCCGCAGGAGGCCGATGCCAGCCCCGAGCATGAGCTGCGCCGCCGCCATGCCCGTCAGGAGCGAGATCTCCGCGTTCCACGCGTCGGCGTCGACCCGTCGCCGCAGGCGGACCGTCCAGTCGTCCCCCTCGCGCACGACCTCCTGCTCCGGCAGGGCGAGCTCGATCGCGCCGAGCCCGACGCGCACCGCCCGGCGGAGGCGACCCACGTCGCCGAGCGCCTCGATCGACGGGTGGGGCGTGCCCGCGTCGAACGACGCCTGCACGCCGTCGTAGTCCAGCTGTGCCACCGATCTGACCAGCGCACGCCGCACCACGGCCTCGCCCGGTGCACCGGTCTCGTCGACGTCGATCGTCCACAGCGCCGCCCGCCGCACCTGGTCCGGCAGCAGGCTCAGCGCACCCTCGGACAGCTCGGCGGGGTGCAGCGGCACCCGACCGTCCGGCAGGTAGATCGTCTGACCGCGTCGGCGCGCCTCGGCGTCGACGGCGCCCCCCGGCGGGACGGCCGCGCCCAGGTCGGCGATCGCGTAGTGGACCCGGAAGCCGCGCGACAGCCGCTCGATGAACACGGCCTGGTCGAGGTCACGTGACCCCGGCGGATCGATCGTGACGAACGGGATCGAGGTGGCGTCCTCGACGTCGGGGAGGCCCGCCGCGGCGATCGTGCGGGCCTCGGCGATCACGTCGTCCGGGAAGTGGTCGCTCTGCGACGCCGCGGGCAGCTCCAGCTCGGCGCGGACGTCCTCGAAGTCGTGGGGCACGTCGTGCAACGTACTCCGACGGCGTCAGGCCGCACGTCGTGGACGCCGAGGGGCGGGCTGCCGGCTCCGCACCTGCTCGATGACCGTCGTGGCGGCGATCGAGAGGGTCTCCCCGAGGTAGGTCCCGGGCACGCCGGCCCGCTGCTCGGGGAAGGTGAAGGCGTT
>Ga0247734_1002315_pt1 | contig 12681 bp, 12 predicted proteins | sample UWRJL103311B2_FD_180933 | JGI IMG/M metagenome (GOLD analysis project Ga0247734, IMG submission 180933) | Plant litter microbial communities from Arlington Agricultural Research Station in Wisconsin, United States - UWRJ-L103-311B-2 | ecosystem: Environmental > Terrestrial > Plant litter >... | reverse complement strand
AGGGCACCAGTCATTTTCAGATGCACATCTTCGATTTTCAGAGGCGAGGGCAAACACAGGACCACCTAGACAACCAGTCAACATCCCAATTGCACAATATATGGATGGGATAATCGCATACCACACCCTTCAGAAGTTGGCTTGACGCTTCATTCTCGGCTCCTCGAAGGACAATAATGTCGTTATCAAGACTATGATATCTTAGCAGATTCGACTAAACGGCCTTTCCTTTCACGACATACCGAATTTCGAAGAGAGTCGCGCTGTTTCTGCCAGTAACCGCTCCAAATGGATTGAAAGTATGCATATTTCCTTTGCTATTCCATGTGCTCTCTGGAATTATGAACTGGCCAAAGGCTTACACTCTCAAAGAAAGTACCAGTCGGTAGGCTGTGTCCAAAAATAAGCAGCTGACAATCGGCGTATCCAACGACACTCGATGTTAGTTCAGCTCCGGTAACGTGCGCCGATTTTCCTTGTGCGAATGCTGGTTTGATAGAGTTACCAGTACTTGGGGTGAAATGTGCGAAGTAGAGAAGGCAGGGCGAAAGATCAAGACGAAGCTAGAACTAAGATATGGGCAGAGATAGGGTAGACCTAAACTGTTGGTGCAGAGCGATTACTCGACTCTACTAGCACGTCACATACCAAAAAAATGGACCACGGGTGGTAGATGAGGGGCAACTCTTCCGCCACAGCTTAAAACAGCCGTTTAGACTTCGGGTAGAACCCATTGTGGAATAACGTCGCAGCATATCTCAAACACTTTACCTCCGTACTGTATTGGAGGCAGCCATAATACTTAGTCGAAATTCGATATTCAGCTCACTTTCACTCTGAGTGGACGGAGAGGGGGAATGGCAAGGTCAACAAAAGATATAAAGCCGCCGAACCTAACCGCAATATATCAATACCCACCCCAACGGGATAAGGTTAGACTTTTGTCTGATAGGCACTACTATTGATGGATGATAGCATATTCCTGTCAAATCCTATAAACACTCCAATCCAACCTTGCAGTTCTATTACCGTCGATCTGCTGTGGGAAGAAGGAAGATAAGGTCGAGACTCTACTGTACAGTACTTTACTCTATGGACATACCACACATGCAGTACATCATCCATCATCCATCATCATCATATTCATTTTCTCTCTGATCAGCTTCGGCCAAACCAGACCAGGAGGACACCACCAAATTGTACACCTTCAATCCAACTTTGTTTCTTCTCAACACAATACCCACCCCAGCTCCGCTCCAAGAGGGTCCCGCAGGTGAGACGGTGGTCTTCCGAGCTCATCAGATCATACCATTATCAAAATACGAAAGTAATATGGCATCTCTCTCCTGTCGCTCTTCATGATTGCAGTGGGGGTCCGGGTCTCAACTGCAGGTGCAGGCCTGCCTGTCCATGTGTGAATCGCCCGCAGCCACACATGCATGCAGGATGCCCATGTGCAAAAGCCCTACTTATCCTCGGGCTAATGCTACCTAAGAGGCATCCCCTAGTGGTACTGTATGTATGTACCGGTATCCTCATGTCTGTCAAACCTGTTCCTGTTATTAGTCTAGCACTCCGTCGGTCTATCAGTCTATTAGTCGATCTTCCTGGCTTTTTTCTCCCTCTCGGTAACTCTCGGTAACCTCCTTGCCAGGAGTCAGGCAAGGAGGTAATATACTCTTGTACTGTTCTTCGTAGGCACTCACTGTACTGCCTACTGCTGTCGCAGTGAACAAATCCTCCAATCACTTAATAAACCCATCATGACTTATACGTCGAATGGATGCGTCACCGCCATCGGTAATTGCATGACTCAAGAGCGAAAAAGTATAATTTGGATATGCAATGCTTCCCTGAAAGACAAGGAAAATATCAATCGCAAACCACCGATTGCAGCTTTTCATGGGATATTATGACGGTTTGATTTACGACTGGTTCTAGATCAAGTTGCTGTCCCCTTCGTCGTGGCCAAGGTGCCATAGTGGATATTGTATTGTGGACCTTAAAAATCCTGCGATAAGCTTTTTCTTTGCCTTGTAACATGGCTGGTTTCTGATTCACTTTGACCGCTTGTTGCCTATCCACTTTTGGGTAATAGAGGGTGGCGCCATTAGGCTGTTGCTTCTTCTTCGTTCATGGAAACTATCTTTGTGACGGTTAAGACTGTGAAACTCAGCACTTCATGGTAAAAGGATGTGTGTAACCAACCACCACTCGAATATACAGCGAATCTAGGATCCGCCCTTTGCAGACCATCACCTCCGTTACACAGATAAACAACTCAAGGCTACTAGGCTTTAGAGATTTGCACTGCATGGTGTAGAGTATAGGCCGAAGGAGCAAAGTTCTCAACGCAATCGTTGAGGTGAAGACATTGCCCTAAACACGTGCTAGACATACGTTGAGATGAGCTTTTGGTATTTCACATTTAATGCTACTTGATTTTCCAATTCAACAGAATTAGGGGGCATGGAAGAGTTGTCACTCGGGGAATTCTTTACATTGGAGTGCGCCAGCTCATAACTACATACGTGGGTTGCAGTGATGTACCATCAGTTTTATCACGAATGAGCTTGTAAATTCAGACTATTGATCCGTTAGACTATCACTTCAAGACATTGCTTCTGAAACTAAGGATATGTAATGAAATTTTAATGCAAAATTAAAAGCCCATCTCCTAGAACAACAGAATCTAAATATTAAGCATCACGGTCGGTGTTAGCCCAAATCTTCTGAGTTCCATCCAAATTCCTCTTCAACTCCTCCAGCTTAACCTCCCACCTCGCACTACCATCTTTTCCCAGGGGCAATCTCACAAATTCTTCCATCGCTTCTGCTTGTCCAGTCTTCATAACCACGTCCCAAATAGCCTGTACACCCTTCTCCACATCCCCTGGCAACTTTATATTTCCACGAGCAAAGTCTTTGACTCCTTGCAACACTTGTTCCGTAATCGTTCCTTCATACTGCGCTGGCACTTCCTTCGATCCAAGCACCAGATTTCCCGAAAAGGGAGTATAGAAAGCTCCAGGCTCAACAAGAAGAACTCTAATACCCAGCGGTTTCAATTCAGCATGTAGAGCCTCCGAAAAGCCCTCAAGGGCGAATTTCGAACCCGAATAGAGCGTGCGAGAAGGCTTAGCTTCAATTCCAGCGGTGCTGCTCATGTTTATGATCGTTCCGCTTCCTCGTTCACGCATTGCCGGGAGAACCAACCGGGTTAAATTCATTGGAGCGAAGAAGTTCGTTTCCATCTGGTCACGACACTCTTCATCACAGTTGTTCATCAGCCTTACATTACTGGGCTAGGTTGAAAGTACATACGTAAAAGTTTCAAAGGCTCCGAGAAGACAGTAGGCTGCGTTATTGACAAGAATGTCAATCTTTCCGTAGATCTGGGTTGCGGCTTCAGCGATGGAAGATAGATCGGAGCTGCAGACATCAAGAGTAAGCCATGTTCCCCCCAACTTCTTTACTTGGGATACAATTTCCGGCGTTTTGGATGGGGTTCGTGAGGTTGCAATTACACGATGGCCGTTTCTGAGCACAAGGAGTGCTAGGCTGGCGCCAAATCCTGAGGAACAGCCTGTGATAAACCAGACAGGAGGTTGATCCATTCTACTTAATTTCTGCCACAGACAATTTTTTGAGGAAACCGATTCTGTGCTTCAAATAAGTCGTACGTTCGAGCTAAAATAAGTTTTATAAATGTTTGCATTTGTACGGATTTAGACGGAATTAGGGGGCTGGCTAATTCCGCGAGCGAGCAGTTGGGGACTTTCGTCTACTAGAAGAGCCTCTCTTTTCATCTCAAGAGAAACTTCAGTTGCAGTTTTTATGAGGGCACATTTTCTGTGCAAACTAAATAATCAAGAGACATCACTAGTGCTAGAGCTCCTGTATACAAGATACCTGGGGTCTCAAAGCCTCCAAGATGAAATGAGTTCTAATAGAAAAGAAAACCCCAGCGAAGAGAATTTTTAAGTAGTAAAATGAAACCAACACCTGATGGTAGTATTGCATATATTTAGACAGAATAAGGCTGAAATTCGGGGGTTGACTACAACCTTCAATTGTCGTGCAAAGTCCTCGATTGAAAGACCATACACTTTCTTTCATGAACTCGCGTCTTGGACACTTTCGCTATTAGAAAAGAGAGCAAAAGCTATCAATATAGAGATATAAAGTAAGCGAACCTGGTTTTAGTATCCTTGCATGGCAAGTTTTGCATCTCTTAAGGACTCGTTAGTATTGAATGCGCAAATGTAAGTTTTCGAGCAAAAGCTCATCATATACCGAGAGTGCAAGTGCCTCATGATACCAGAGGCTGTGATACACCCAGATGGAACACTCTGATGAGCATCCATAAACTCTCAACATGAAAGAGAAGCTGTTTATGAAACCGGGACTCGTGGTGTGGTTGTCAATTCAGCCAGCGTATTTGAAACCACTGACATAGCCTCTATTACAGATTATATTCCGTACGGCAGGGGAAGGCAGAGGGCGTCCAGATTGCGTGAGAGGATTAATATTTTCGTTCCAAGATACCTCAAAAGGTTCGCATCTCCAACCCAGCCTGCTGAAGCTTGCATGTTGGTGGCACTGTCTAACGCATCACAAGACCACTTAGCCCATGATTCTGCCCGTGGCGTATTTGTAACATGTCCAGACTCCGGGGCAAGATTCGATCACCATCGCACCGGACTCTCAGTATAGTACTATTCCCATATCACCGTAAACGTCAATGTGACGATAACGCTTGAGTACTCAATACTGCGTGGTAGGAATATATTTCGTTCGTTCGCAGGATACCGTCTCGTATTCCGCGGTTTACCAGCATATCCATAGGTCAAAGAGCGTATCCGTATGACTCTGACTAAAATGCTGAATAAAGAAAGTACGCACGCACCTATCACAGCTGCTTGAGAATTCCAGTAGAAGGTCACTTATTAACGAGGCGCGCTGCCACGAATCAAGGAACGTCTAGCGATTCTAAATCCAACCTTAGCCTACAACCTCGGCATCTCCTACTATTCATACTCCTCACATTTGGGATGAAATGAGCGCGGGCGGGAAAATGGAGTGCACAATGTAGCATTTCCGCTTTCAAGCCCATGTAAAAAGTCGGGGGTCGGACTTGAACGACTGAAGACGCTTGCGTAACGGTTCTTGTACAGCACAACTCCGTACCCACATTGCGCTAAGGCAACACTTTTCATTTGTTCTATAAGAATCGAAAGGGAAATCTCAATTCCTCTCAATATAATAATCGCAGGTTCAGACCATATTGTTACTAATTAATGTTCTGTGGGGCTTTTCAAACCGTCAACACCAAGTTATTCCTCAGCTAAACTCGCTTACCAACTTTGAGTTTCGGTGCTTTGTGACTACATTTGCTGAGCAAGGCTATCTGGTATGCTGTCTTTCACCTATGTACTATTAGCTATCCATGTACACTTCTCTTTATCCTGTTCTTGTTGAGCTCTTATCTCAGTCCAGCTCTAGCTGCGACTCCAGCTGAATCGTTCCTGACTCATAACTCAAGGTCCATACGAACGTTATATTTTGCGTAGTCCTCCAAACACCATCGTCGCAAGCAATTAACCATGCTATACCACTTCTTTCTCTTGGCCTTTACTGCTCTGGTTTCAATTTACGCTGGCCAGAAAGTTGTTTCGTACCTCGCAGCACGAAGATTTATCAAGGCAAATGACTGCAAACCACCTCACAAACTTCCCCAATCTGAGCGCATCTTCGGTTATGGCATATTAAAAAGTTTAAAAGAAGCTGACAGAACAAAGACTTTTTTGGAAAGTGGGCGGAAGAGATTCGCGGACAATGCAGATACCTTCCAGCTAACGTTTTGGGGGCATACGCGTATCCAAACGATAGATCCAGAAAATATCAAACAAGTTCTCGCAACCAAGTTCCATGACTTTGGGCTGGGGCGTCGGCTCAAAACATTTGGGCCGCTCCTAGGAAGTGGCATTTTTACAACTGATGGCCCACATTGGGAACATAGCCGAGTAAGATTAGATACCGTTGGTCAAGGAGATCTACTGACATATGTAGGCTCTTGTTCGCCCAAATTTCACAAGAGCCCAAGTGGCCAACTTGGATACGTTTGAGACACACATCCAGCATATGATATCCAAGATCCCCCGAGATGGATCTACAATCGATCTCCAAACTCTCTTCTTTCAATTGACCCTTGACTCTGCCACGGAATTCCTATTCGGAGAATCCGTCAACTCTCTTCTCAGCTCTGAAGGCTCTGAACAGCAAAGTTTCGGTCGAGCTTTCGATGCCGCTCAAGTCTCGATAGGCAATTTCAATATTCTAGGAAAACTCGGTGGATATTTTGCCAAGGATGACTTTGAAAAGAACTGCAAGATCGTTCACGATTTCGTGGATAAAATTGTGTATAAAACCCTGAAAGAAGTCGACCCTTCGGATTCCGAAAAGAATTTGGTACCAAATGGGGGACGATATGTTTTCTTAACTGAGACGGCCAAGGTGACGAGAGATCCGAAGCAACTGCGTGACGAAAGTCTAAATATTCTTTTGGCTGGTAGAGATACGACCGCTAGCTTACTCAGTCATACATTCCATGTTCTTGCAAGACGTCCTGATATATGGAAGAAGCTTCAGGCTGAGATCGATGACTTGAATGGCAAGAAGCCAGATTATGAAACCATCAAACAGATGAGATATCTGAAGTATGTTCTAACCGAATGTAAGTAGCTCAAAGATCCTACCCAGCCTGCAACCCTTGAATCAAACAAAGTACTGACATTACATACAGCACTCCGCTTATACCCTGTGGTTCCTCTAAACACCAGAATAGCTAACAAAGCGACAACCCTCCCAAGAGGCGGAGGTCCTGACGGCCGCTCTCCAGTCTATGTTGCAAAGGGGACCTTTGTTACTTATAACGTGTACACTATGCACCGACGAACAGATATCTACGGACCCGATGCCCTTGAATTCAGACCGGAACGATGGGCACCAGAGGAGGGTCTGCGACCCGGGTGGGGATACTTGCCATTCAACGGGGGACCACGTAAGCAGATCTCCAATTGCTCACCCAGATATATAATTCAATCTCCTCAACTCGCATTCCAGCATGATCTTCCTGTTACTAACTTTGCCCCCTTAGGTATATGCGTCGGCCAACAATTCGCTCTGATAGAAGCAAGTTACACAATCATTCGCCTCCTCCAAGAATTCCGCTCCATGGAAAATCGCGATTCCCGCGAGTGGACTGAAAACATAAACCTCACCCTGGCCATCGCAACCGGTGTCAAAGTCGCCATGGTCCCCCGATGATACCCATAAAAGCACAGCCAGGACACCCCATAATTAGTTATAATGACCGCTGCTTCGAGACCGCAGAACCTAAAGATTTAATTCGACGATGAAATGGTTTTCTTTCCGACCTTTTCCTCTATCTGTACATGTGTATAGGCACATATTTATATTTCAAGCTCGATCATAGGTTTACGGATTTCTTCAATTAGCTTGCAGGCAAAATAGTGATCAAATGACATGCAATTTATTCTTGCGATTTTTAGGAGATCCGTGAAGTCAGTTTCTGCTAGTCACCCCGTCTATAAACCCTAGCTTTTCCCCAGAGGCGACCCATATATGCGTGTATTGTGAATAGGCAATAGCATGAGGCAAACCAACCACCAAAGCATTGCATCACTTGATAGCGATACTTCCTTGATGCTTTCCTCCTAGGTAGTGTATAAACAGGTGCATAGCGGCAACAGCCATTAACACAAGAATCACGTCTAGTATGATAGTATAAGGAAATCTTGAGGCAGAGCTTTTTCAGTCTCTCTTGCCGACGAAAGGCTATACTAAAGGCTTTATCCACCATATCCCATAGAATCAATCAATGTTAGAAAATCACACGCCATAGGTAAAGAACGGGGTTGAGTCGCAAGGTCCATAAGACTCTCATATTTTGGGGTGCTACAAGACAGCTTTTTGCATTTGAGGCGCCTTCATACCAACGGCATCGAGCCAAGCCTCTATACAATATCTACCATCTTAAAGCGGAGACCTGTGAATTGTTCGTCATCCATCCAGCATCCTTCTTTACGCGCTCTCCAATCTAATACATAGCGCTTCCCAGCCCTCCCCAACCCGTGAGCAAGATTCATCCCTCATATTCTGAACAGTCTGCCCATCTTTCCGCCACGGAACCAACCACGAACTTGAGACCAAACCCAAACTAATGTGGTGCGTGTTAGGGGGGGAAATAAATAAAGCTTTATGTTATTTTCATCGACGCCGTCCCAATGCAATATTACTGGACAAGTGAAAAAGAACTGATGTGTGTAAGTCGTGGTGCTTCGTGTGTAGTTACGCTCCTGATAGGAGGAATTATAATATATTTTGGCCAGAAAATCCCAAGTCTATCCCGTGTTCGTTATTATTTCATCCACGAGAATTTCCTCGCAGATGCTTTTCATGCTGTACTCCCATGTCCAAACAAAGACATTAAAGTATGGTTGAAGAAGTAGAAATGAATGTGGCGTGGAAGACGGCATGGCGGTGACTCAGGAGGAGGCTATCATTACAGATTGTATTAAGTGCGGAGTGAGTGAACCTTATTATCTGTGAGCAAATCTGGATAGGAGATAAATGCCGTCTGTTCTCAATGTTATACGAGGTCGATCTTGTCCTTTCTGAACTCGTTTGTGTTACCGTACGCCCATCGGTGGTCGAAGGCCAAAACTACTCTGGCTGCTGTTTGCAGATGGCTCGGATTCTAAATTGGCACTATCACCACTCCCCGCGCTAGCACTCGCACTACCCGTCAGACTTCGAACATTTCTCATAGGAGCTTTGGGTGGATGGAGGGCGCTCACCCCGGCATATTGCTCAACTTGTTGTGGCGCAACTGAATTGCCCTGCCCCGGCGGATGCCTAGGCACCGGCTGCCTCATACCTCCCGGAGGTGAAGGTCGACCGTTCATAGACGATCCATAACCATTTGGTGGCGATGGTCTTCCATTTCTCCCAAGCTGAGGACTATATGGGTCGCCTGGCGACTTGCTCGATCGGCGTGGATATGGCCCTGCTTGTCCGTTCGCTTGTCCGTTGTATTGCAGCTCATCAAGACGCTCAGCTGTTAAAGAATTCGTTCTGGACTCTTGCCCCATGGTCTTCCGGTCGACGGCGCCATAGCGGTTGGAAGAATACCCCATTAACGGATCATCCATAATTGAGTCATGCAAACCCGGTACTTGGCTAATTATTCTAGCACTTGATCGATTCCTTGGTTGGTTTGGACGCATGAAACCGCCACGGCCTCGTCCTCCAGCCTGCGAGCCATTATCGTATTCCGGATTCTTTCGCAATTGGCTAGCACTAGGGGCTTTTCTGTTGCGGCGGGATGTAACACTCATCATGTCGAAATTATCTGGATCGATCAACGGTTGAGCAGGGACATCTGCAGGGTCAATGAATTCGTCGTCATCATCATCATCATAACCTACATTGCGCACCGACGGTGTGGGGGGGCCTCGCATGCGTGGTCCAGGAGGGCCCCGTCGTCCCATTCGCATCTCTTGTTCTCTTAAAGCTAATTCACGTTGCTTCAACATCAACTCCCGCTCCCGTAGTGCAAGTTCCGAACCGTCTCCGTAGTTTGATTCTCCAGACTCCGGGATATCATCGTACAACACCACATGACTAAACTCTTCAAGATCACCATCTAATGAGCCTCTTCTGGACTGGTTTCGTGATGCAGGATAGCCGTTTCCATTCATCATAGGTCGTCCATAACCATTGGGTGGTGGACCACCATTCATTGGGGGAGGCCCTCTTCTCATCCCTTGTTGTGGACCTGTCATCGATGATGTTCTTCCTCTGCCTCCTCCTCTTGGGCCAGACCCATTGCCATTCATAGGTGGTCCGTTCATCTGTCTAGGCGGAGCCATAGAAGACAGCCTGGCGGGTGGGATACCAGGCATAGGAGATTGTAGCGCAACATCCTTCCTTTGTTGGTTCGTGATATTCAGGTTGTGAAGAATGGAATAAAGGGTTTCGATCCGTGGCACCTTGAGACCGACTGTCTGGGCGAGTTTTATAGGCGACCCAAGGTATGTCTCAACTTCCATTGGCCTCTTCGCTGCAAAGTCCTGGTACATGATGCTATTGGCTTCCACAGGTTTGGTCATTTCCTCCATAATTTTCTCCTTGAAATCCGCAGGAAAACTGCATTCTTGTCTCTGAGCAATCATGAGCAGTTCATCAAAGATATCTGACACCAATGCCCGCACCCCAACCTTCTCTAGAAGAATCGCATGTGATGGTATATCGAAGATGACACTAAGAGGATGGAATGCAATTGGCCTGTTAGACTGTGTTAGTTCTATGCAGATATAGTACGAGAGGAATGCTTACCCTATCATTCTTTCGTACTGTTGCTGCCGGATGTTGGTTGAAACATGGCAGTCTACCTGCCCACTACTCAATGTCATAGCCAAAGCATCTGCCATATCTCCCTGAATAGTACTTGGCATTGAAGGGTTCTTATTTGCTGGCCCAACCCATATTTCTGTAGAGCCCTTGTGTTCAAATTCGCTTGCTCCCAACTGTGTGATTTCGGCACCAGAGACAAGAGATAACACAACATTGCTGGGAAACCTAGACTCCAAATGTGACTCTACTCCCAATGTGTGTGTAGTATTGACCAGTATACATGTGTGTTGTGGTGTAACGACCGATTCGATCACCGCGGCCAGGTCGTAAACGTCTGGGAGGGCTTTCACGCAAAGCAAAACATAATCAAAAGCACCTTCTTTACTATTTGCCGCATCTTCGGGCGCACGTACGACTATGCAAGCCTATTAGCCTCGTATGTAGAAAGAGCTTTGGGGAAAACTTACCATGTCGAGGCTTGAATCTTTCATTGCCAAAGGAGGTCGATCTGAATTGCACCACCATTAGTTGCCTGTCATACCAATTGGGATGGCATTGCGTGTATACGTACTTGAACGAGATACCGTATTGGTGTACGGCATCAAACCCCGATTTCCAGACCAGTGTCACATCACAGGCGTTTGTTGCTTGGAGTCTCCAAGACAAAAAAGCTGATACCGCATTACCGCCAACTACACATACATTCATTAGAGGACTGGCTTCCATATTGACCGTAACGATTGGCACGCCGCACTTCAACCCGGAAGGAAGGGGAAAAGGGCAAAGCAGTGAGCGGCAGATAAGAATATATTGAAAACCCCCAAGCTTCCTGCCTTATGTGGGGTGGGTTGACGACGTGGATTGAAAGAGATGAACGGGGCATACCTGAAAGAATTCTCAGCCGTGGAGGAGATGGAGCCATCTTAACCAAATGGGGAATGTTTCAAAATAAATGTGTATGATTCCAGACTTCAGCGGCAGCTGGTGCGCTGGTCCAACCGGTTGGTTGCTGTCAGGTACCGCGACTCCCCTTCAATATTCAATGGTCGCCACAAATTTCTCGTGAGCGTTAGATCGATCCGTTAGGGCGAGGGTCAATGGACCGCTGCGTATCAAATGAAGGACGGGACGCTGCGGATGTGGCAGCTGTCGAGGATGTTGCTATAACGAAGGTGACGCCGAGGGGAGAATGTGCCGATCTCGAGCTGCAGAGTGTCTGCGGGTGTAGGTGAAGATGGACGAAAAAGAATGTGGTGATGGAAAAAGAGCTGGTGTGCTCTGGACAGGTTTGGTCTGGTGTGGTGAGGCGTGTAAGAGCGAAGAGGCGTTGATGGCGAGCGAGACGGTGTTCGTTCGTTCGCGTACTGGGACGAAAATGAAAAAGGCGCGGCCGATGGAGATCAGAATTGCTAATTGGCCAGGGATGCTGACTTAGCAGCGGATGTACCTTGGAATGATCCTGTCGCCACTGCTGAACGCTAATAAGAATTGCTAATTCAACAGGCCCTGATGCTTGCTGGTGCTGGTGCTGGGTCGTTGGGAGCTGGGGGCACTGTATAGGACGATGGGACAGGGTGCTGGAGGTTAGTTAAAGTGTAACGGAGAACGGACGGGGAGCCGTTATCATTATGATGTCGTTCGCGATGCCGTACTTCACCCGTGCTGTACTGTACTGTACTGTACTCTACTGTATGTGCGGCGGAGGTACAGTATGTCCGTTGTTGGTTGGAGGTGAACGGGAAGGGCAGGGAAGGTTCGCGAGATGGATACGTAGTGTAGTAACTTTTGGTGGTACGGAATACGCAGCGTATGGGGTCGTCGGATGGCCACTCACTTACAACAACTCCTGACTGTTGGCAGCTGGGGAAACTGTGCGAGACTTTTGTTGATGCCAATATTTGGGTGTTTCGGACGATGAATGGTAGGGAGGAATACTTGTAGTGGAAATGAATGGCTTCGGTATGCTTCTCCTTCGCCTTCGCCTTCTGCTTCTCCTTCTCCCCTCACGATGCTGACTCTATCCTGCAGCAACACACTCGCTCGCTCGCTGTACTGTACGGGGCACCAAGCGTGTCCGACTGGCTCTCGTTAGGGACCACCGATAAGTAGTTGCGAGGGCACTGTGCTTCGCGTCACTCCACCAGCCTGGACTGCGAGACTGCGTAGTCTTGGATGCCCTCAGATAGAGTACAGCAGTATGTATCGTACCCAAGCCAAGGTTTTCCCTACCGTAATTTTGGT
>Ga0247734_1002314_pt1 | contig 12686 bp, 9 predicted proteins | sample UWRJL103311B2_FD_180933 | JGI IMG/M metagenome (GOLD analysis project Ga0247734, IMG submission 180933) | Plant litter microbial communities from Arlington Agricultural Research Station in Wisconsin, United States - UWRJ-L103-311B-2 | ecosystem: Environmental > Terrestrial > Plant litter >... | reverse complement strand
CCTCCCTCCCTCCCTTCTCGGAAGGAAGCCGACGACCACAAAAGCCGCACTGGGGCAATATCTCGACCACCTACCCACACACCCACACCCCATCGGACCATATCGAGCACACACACACACACATATATATATATATATATATACATATTGTGGATCGTGCCACTCTTCACCCGTGGCCACTTTTCCAATAACCAACTAACCAACCAACCAACCAACCAACCAACCAACTAACAAGCCTCAACCTCAACCTCAACCTCATCCACATCCACATCCACATCCACATCCACATCCTCATCCTCAACTCGTAGACCACAGAGATATAGACGGTTCCTGAACGAACCAATGCTGGACGGGGCGGGGCGGGACTGGACTGGACTGGACTGGCTGGGGGAGGCGGCAACTCGCAACCAGCCAAAGCCTAGCCAGCTAGCTAAAGCAAGCAAGTTAGCAAGCAAGCACTTGTCGAGGATCCAGCCATTGTTGCTCTTTTTGGGGGCGACCGGCCATTGTTGCTTGCTTGCTTGCTTGCTTTCTTACTCACTCGCACTATTGGGGGGAATCCGAGCCCGATTGTAGCTTTACACTTAATAACACACCTACACGCACTGTTTTTCCTGTCAGGACATACGTGATGGAGGTGACTCCAAAAGATAAGTAGATTAGCTGTATATCTCGGGTCCTGGGAAATCTTGGCCGTCTTTTTATTGACGCAGAGACATCTGACAAGCGCAAACTCTATCGAGGCACAACCCCGATTTTGCCTATGAGGTCAGAAAAGAAAGAGTCAAAGCTCCGCTCATTATCGTGCTTGCATGTCAAACGGTGATTGATTTCTAGGTTTTAGGCTAGATACCTAGGTGCATTATATTTTGTCTGCCTCTTCGATCCCTCTCCGCAAATCTCCAGATCATTGGTTGGTTGAGAGGAATGTGTGTTATATGTTGTTGGTGCTCTATCCTAGTTACCAATGCAATCAAAGCTGAGCGCAGCTCAGAAGATAATATGCTGTCTTTCCATAGCCCTCATCCCCTTCCACCTCATCCAGATAGGCAGGTATTCGCCTTACATCCATATCTTAATCGACCGCCTTTCCCCCTACGTGTTTCGTGAATTGAAACGGAATTCGTTTTTTGTCTAAATGTACCCAGATGTCAAGTCTCCAAACGCCACAAATGCCAATATGCACAAATGAAAAGCTCCGTCCTGATGATTTCGATTCAGCCTGAACGTCACGTTGTATCCACGCTTGGCCCTTCAAAAAATATAACTCCCAACCGTTGGTAGAGTACCAGAGAATCTATGCAATCGCTAAAATACGCAGATAACAATCGTGCTACCTAAACCGCAGCCAAGATGTAACAAATAGTCGTGAGACTTTTATGGTCCAATGCTGCTAGTTGGTAATGAGCATGGTGTTCGTCAGGCAGAGTTGATAGAACATCGTAAGTTCACTTGCTCGGTGGTGGCTTACTCACTGTCGAGATTTAGAAACTAAAAGTGGCTTCAACGGTGGGTGGTGTTGGACCGGGACATACTTCTTTCTGGCATGTGTCCGCTACCATGGAACCTTGTAGCAAGATTGTCAAAATCATAGTTCTTTAGAGTTTGCTCGTATTTCACACTCTTCATGAATTTTGGAACAGAATCCTACATCAACATGTTAGTACTGAGGTGATTTTTGGCTATATGGTAAGGAACTTACACTAGCCATAAGTTTGAAAACCGAGATCTGAGCATCCTCGAAGAGTTGTGTGACCTCCCTTAAACTATCAATCATGGCACCATCTTGCCCTACCGCCTTTGTCATCCTGGTAGCCAGTTGATTACGGAGTGCATGATCAATGTTGAGTTCACAGGGGGATCCGGGGGCCAAAAAGGCATTGTATATGCCGTATGCTGATGCCATTGTTTCCTTCACAGAATCCAGAGATTGTGCTGATGCAGCTTGTTTTCGGTCGCGCGAGGTACTACTTTTAATAGCAGCCCTGCAAGAGCCAAGGAACTCATCCACGTCCAGATAAAACGACAAGTTTTCCTCGCAATGAGTGTCTCTCAGGTTCTCTCGGAAAAGAAGGCGGAGTGCTGCATCATTTAATATCTTGTCTAGTTTCTGGGTATTAGAGTCCCGGGAAACTCCAGGTCTTGTGGACACAGCACCAGCCCCTTCACTCTCAGAGTTTCGTTCCCTTATTGTCATGCTAACTACGTCTTTGCCCTTCTGGGTGAGCTGATAGATCGCGTGCTTTGTGGGTTGGAACACATTCTTCATGTCCACCTTGTTGTCCTGCTTGTCGGCTTGTACTGCCGCCATGTACTGCCGGTCTGGTTGCACACACCATATGAACTCATTTTCTAAGAACAGCGTGGCAATTTCAGTGGTCTCCCTTCTATCCACGGTGGTGCAGCAATCCATCAACCAATCTGTAGCAGCTTTTCCGGTGAACGTCTGATATACTGTACGAGGGGGCGACCCAACTTTTCTGTCGGCGGCCATTCTGACACCGGCGAGCCCATCCTTGTAATCACTCAGTGAATCCGAATCCGCCGAGCTAGCGCTTTGTTTGATATTAGGACCATTTGTACCAATAAATCTGCGAAAGATGACTTCTACGGTGCTGCGATCAGACGATAACTTGTCCGTTGCTAAGTCTCTCTCCAGAATCACCAACTGCATAGTGTTCCTAGGGGAGTTGATGAGATCCGTTACATGCTTTTGCTGAATGCCGTTCTTGGAGCAAAATCTCTCCAGCACATGAATGCCCTTGGGAGTCAATTGCCATGTAGCCCCCTGTATTTTGAAGTCCTTCCCTTGTTTTCCGTCCGCAGTCTCAATAAACCGGGCATCTAAAAACCGTTGACATACAGATCTAGCCATTTCACGGGCCATGGAGAAGGTAGTCGTGGTAGTGGTAGTAACAATACGTGTCGGGTCTTTAGGATCGGGCATTCTGTTAGATTGAGAAAACTTCAAGGACCCTAGGTTATTGATCGCCTCTTCCGATACAAAGGTGTGCTCTATGCTAGTCAATCGTATTCGGTGTTTGGCCAGCGGCAGGCTCACAACCAGCGTGGAAAACAAGTCTTTGAAATCCTTCTCTAGCATCAGTAAAATTCGAATAGTCATATATAGGGCATTCCCTTACTCTAGTAAACGGTCTGTCGTCAGATGTCATGCGCAACAAGCGCGAGGAAGTTTGATGCATTTTGTTCTGGCTTTTCCCACTCGGGATGAAAGGTTTGGGTGCCGGTGTATCTGAGGGCGTATCTGAATATGCCTGCGAAGGAGGGTTTGTCTCGAGTAACGACTGTCGGTTCGCTGAAACCGATGACGGTACGGTTCGTATCGTAGACGTAGCTGGTACCGAAGGGGTGCTGGCCGCTCGCGACAGATCAGTGTCTGGAGCGCTCACCTGCGCTTCTGCTGCTTCGGAGTTGCTGCTGCTGAGATTGTAATTGCTATTGTGCGTTGGAGATGTCGGGGAGCTTTGTGCGGTCCGGTACAAACTGCCCGATGAAACTCGAGTTCGGATCGATGGCTCTGCGAGGCTCGCAATAGCGTTCGTGGTCTTGTCTCTAGCCAATGCAGCAAGGTTCAACAATCCAGCCCGATTTGGCCTAGAAAAGGCTGAGGAGAGCGTTGACTGGTGTTTAGCTCGGCCAGGAGAGTTTGTTGAAGGGAGCGGACGAGCGAAGGCGGGATTTTGCAGCGTCGAAGTCGCCAGCGCGTGCGATTCGAACGAGGAGGGCAATACCGACGCGGAGGATGTCGTTGTCGAGGGGAGGGATGTTAGATGGTCAGCGGATATATTGGGAAGCAGAGAGTGGGAGACGGCCATCAAGAAGCAGGAAGGAAGGACGTCTGTTTTACGAAACCGATACAAAAACAGTCGAAGCTTCCTGGGTCCTGGGTCCTAGGTTCTTCTTCGATCCCTAGTTCCTTAGTTTCTCGTTTCCAGGCCGGAGTCTACCTGGTAAGGGAGGGAGGGACGTGTGAGGTGAGCAAGATGGGAGGGGGAGGGCAGGCTTGACAAGAGTCAGGTAAGGTTTTGGGGGGAGAATGAGAGGAGGCTGCGTACGGAGTAGTGGGAGTCCGTTGAGTTCGTTCCGCTGTGGGCCCCCCTGGTCGAAGAAATCAGAATTTAGATAATGGAGAGGGTTTTGGGTTTTGGGTTTTGGGTTTTAGCGTGGGCTCGCGACGGAGGTGAATTAATAGTAATAGTAATACTAATAATAATACTACTACTACTTTCGTATTACTATTATTATTATTGTTTTTGATCGGGGGACTCTCGTACTAGGAGGTAGGTGGAGCAAGGCTGTGAAGCCGGAATGGATAATGGCTGCGGGCGATGGAGGAAGAGGAAGAGAGGAGGAGGAGGAAAGAGAGTGAGCGGGCAGCACCTCCGTCCGTAGCCGTAGCCGTAGTAGTAGTAATAGTAGTAATAGTAGTAGTAGTAGTAGTAGGTAGTCGGAGGCAAGTGGCTATAAGAAAGAGAAGGCGAGAGAGAGAGCGAGGCAGAGACAAGGGTTGTGTGCGTATGTAGGTAGGTTGAGATGGGGATGATCTTCTGACGATTCTTATTGCATCGGAATTGTGTTAGTAGGGGTGGATTGGAACCGTCGTCCTTCTGGTAGTCGTCTTCGCAGTCGTGGTGGTGGTGGTAGTAGTGATAGTAGTAGTAGTAGTAGTAGTAGTAGTAGTATAAGTAAGTAAAGTAAGTAAAGCAAGTAAAGCAAGTAAAGCAAGTAGCCAGCCAGCCAGCCACCTACCCAACCAACCAACCAACCAGGGGGGAACGGAGAGGCAATGAATGAATGAATGAATGGGAGGGAAAGGCTTGCCAGGCAAGAATATCCAAGGGATGTCACAACAGTTCAACTACACTGGTCCGGCGGTAATAAGCAAAAGTAGGTTATGTGCTGTACGTAACGTATACATACACATATATCCTCCTCCCTACAAACTACTTCACCGACAGGACAGGTTGGGTGATTGTCATTAATTAGGACGGCCAGATCAGGCTTGACGATGTTAATTAACTACTTACTACTGTGCTACATATACCCATTCCCATTCCCATTCCCATTCCCATTCCCATTCCCATTCCCATTTCCATTCCCGAAACTGCATTACTGACTGGCCCAAGGCAAGTAAGTAGTAAATGAAATGGACAATACAGGATAGGACAGGACTAGGCCTACACTATACCAACTATACATACTATACGATACGATACACACCCGTGCGGTGCTGCATTACACTGCGCTGCGCCGTACGGCATCGCACTGCACCTATCCTGCTGCTGCTGCTGCTGCTGCTGCTGCTGCTGCTGCTTGATATACGCTTGCTGGCTTGTTCTATACGGTACTGTTACGGTACGGTACAGTACTGGACTGGACTGGACTGGACTGTACGTGTGATACTGTACTTCTCTTCTCCTTTCCTCTCTCCTGCTCTTCCTGTTCCTGTTCCTCGTCCTCGTCCTCCGAAAGGAGGGCCAGCCTAACCTACTGTAGTTATTTCCTTGCCTCCCTGGAGCAAATGCAAATGCACCGGAAAAGATCGCCTCGCGTGGCAGCAGGGATCCGGGATACCATTTGCGTGGCGTGCCAGGGGTGTGTGGTGGAGGGGAGGGGAGGGGAGGGGAGGGGGGAGGGATGAGACGAGACGACCCTCAACCCCCCATCAAACAACCCATCAACCCATCAACCCATCAATCCATCAATAATCAATAATCAACCCATCAACCCCGATCAACCCAAAATCCCAAACCAAAAGAGCAAACCCACCCAAAAAAGGCACACCGATAGACATCATACACAACTCTCCCGCTCTCTCCCCCCCCCCAGTCACTCACTACCAACGTGATCATGATATGGATAGCGCCGATGGGTGGATAGATGGATCTGGCTCTACTGCAATAATACCAGCACAGCACAGTACAGTATAGTATAGTACAGTAGTACAGTACTGTACACCGACCGATCCTCCTCCTGCGCGAAAAGTCTATAATGATTTCATAGCTCTTGTTATTGCAGCAGCAGCGGCCCCCTGGCTGGCGGCTGCTATACTGTACTCTCCAAGTACTCTACTCCGAACAAGTCTTCATACTCTAGCATCCACTATCCACCATTCACCATCCATCACCCATCATCCGTCATCCGTCATCCGTCATCAACCGCTCTCTCTCTCTCTCTCTCACCACCTGGCCCCGCTATGTCCAACGTAATGCAATACCATTGGCACTAGTGTTAGCCCTGTACTGTACTTTTGACTGACTTGTCATTTTTTATATTAGTGGTATTATTTGGGCAGGATGGGCGATCGGCCAGGCCAGGTACTACGGGTGGGAATGCCGATACCACCGAGAGGGGCCCAAAAGAAGACGCCGAAAGAAGGATCCCGGGATCCTCAACCATCTGTCGTTTGGGTTACTACTTTAGAGACGAGGCGTTGTTCGTTGTGGCAACCCAATGGTAGTGCGGCCGGGGCTCCTGAACACGCTTGCAAATGTTACGGTCCTTAAACTTGCAGGAATGTATTTTGGAAACCGCATATGGCTTTATCTCTTTGCTTTTTTGTTTTTACAAAGAAAAAGAAAAAATTGAAGAAGAAGAAGAAGAAGAAGAAGAAGCAGCAGAAGACGACGAAGAAACCCCCAAACTCCTCCATATACTGCTTCTAACAAGCATCCTTCTACGGTATCTATCTCCTAGTCGCCGCTAGCTTCTACAGTACGAAATAGATGGCTCTCTAGTTTCTTCGTACGTACGGAACTCCCTTGCGCTACAAGCTCACCTAAGATCAAAGAACAGACACTACCAATCTCCGACCGTCTCTTCTCGGCTTCTTGGTCCCTCATGGAGCTGACGCTATTCACAATACAGTAAGTAGCTCGATCCAAAAAAAACTCAGGTGGCGTCAAAGCTTCCTAAACGGTGCTGGTGTAACTTGGAGCTCCACGGGCTCTTTTATTACTTACTACGATACTACTGTGCATACTGTACAATAAGAAGCAAATTCTCCGGCAGCTTGCTTGGTAACTGCGCCGCCAGGTGCAATAGAATTCTGCCTCGTGGATCCTTCAAAGTTTGATGCTGTCAGTATGAAAGGAGATTTGTTCTACCCCATTACTACCCAGGTCATGATCTTCACGGTGTCCTCGCCGTGTCTTTGCTGATGGCTCGCCTCGTCTAAGACCTGCACTGCGGATCATCACCTAAGATTACCGTTGGACGGCAAATACTCCCAGGCTCCTATGGTACCTAGCATTGTCATCGCTCCTTTGATTTGGCAGTGGCCTTCGACGGATTAAGCTTAAACAGGGAGACCGAAAAGGAAATACTCTATGTGTGACGAAAATACTCATCAGAGAGCCGCCTGAGCTGATTTTTGCACCCGCACGGTGGGAACCGACGGCCCTGCGCTGCCATCGACGAATTCAAGATTGCAAATTTCCACTCATTACATAACTAGTCTATGGTATTTGAGGGCTGGATAAAACGAATTACCACACATCATATTGATCAGTAATCCAATGGTCCACAGAATGATCTCTTTGTCTCATCGCCTCCCGATGCTTGCTTGATTGTTGGCCCTGGCCTGGTACTGTAGATAATTCGACAGATCATCTCAAAACATTGATTGACCCGACGTTCTTCCATACAGGCTTCTGGAAACCACGTTTTGCGGAGATCAGACATGGCATAATTGTCTCGGTTGCAGAGTTACCTAATCAAAGTATGGGATTCGCTGACCCGAGATCGGAAATGCCACGAGGGTTGTGAATCGAGATCCTGGTTCTTTGACAGCGTGCGTTTCATGCCCACATGGTGTGAGTTGTCAAGAATTATTGGAACCTGCACACTGCACAGCACACAGCAGCATGCAAGTTGGCATGGCATATACGGGATTAAAAACTTCGAGTTCGGCTATGATCACACACATGACTCAGTTGGCCGCAGATGATTCCTCCCCTCCACAACCTGCAGCTGCTGGTACAGTAGGACAAAAAATTCAGAAGGGGGGGCGGAAAGGTTGCGCTCGGTGCTGCTTACAAGATTTGCCGGCCGTTGAAGCACATACCCAGAGGGATTTTGCCGGCACATCACTACACATTTTTCGTGTGAAAGCTAACATGGACGCACTGGTCAAAATCAGGCCATGGATGCAGTGCATGCATCATCACCTTTTGGCCATATCCTATTCACGAAAAGCATAAACCGCAACAGCACGTGCGGCCACTCATGTCTGGTCTGGTATCAGAATAGTGGAGTCGCCCCGAGAGATGATGCAGCTCACAAGCCACCGTACGAAATGGACTCATATATCCTTTATTGCTGTCGTGATATTTCTATTACTTACAAAATGCTCCGCTCCGCTTAGCGGGTGTGTCCGCGCCATGCCACGTGGTTTCTATCATTTTTACTGTACGAAGTAGCTCCCTTGGAGATCCTCGATCATTACGTTGTACGCTAAGCTAAGGAGATATGGTTACAGTACTGTACTGTGGGACTCTTTGTTGTACAGTCTTCTCAGTAAAAAGCTAGGTGGCTAGCGCTAGCTGGTGGTGAACTAGAGGACTAGAGGACCGCTTTCTCCTGCTTTGGAAAGTCCTGCCGGCGTTTCTTTTCGCGTAGTACTTGATGAACTAATTAGTACTACCGTTGACGCCAAACTTTTTGAGATTCTCTATATCCGCGGTACAGTACAGTAAATAGTAAAAGACGGATCGGCGTGTGGGGGGATATTCACTCATTGATATTCCCCCTTATTCCCCCCTATCACCAACCTTCGCACAGCAAGTCCCTTTGACTTCAGTCATCATCACCACCGCCGCAATATCACTAGCTTGCTCCTTTTCTCATATCTACTTTCTACTTTACCATATTGTACAATACATACTGGACTTGTACCGTGGAAGTCAAAGATAGATACACCAAAGTCTCATCGCGCCCCTTGTGCCCTTCTGTCCCCCTTGTAAGGCCGTGCCGGATCGGCGCGGCCACCGCCCAACTTTATTACTTAGGTAAGATATTTAAATTATTTTCACACAGCTCTCCCGATTTTCCCCAAGTAGTACAAGGACAGTACCAAATCTCAAGTGCCTCCTCTAAAGTCTTAAGTCCGATACTGGTTAAAGCAGCAGGTAGCAGGCAGCGGATTTCGGGTAGCGTAGAAGCTGCCACGTTTCCTCCCCCCGATGGTGGCGGGGGGGTGGAGGGGGTCCTGGTCTCACGCCTTCCTCACGTTTTCACGTTTTCACACCAATCAACCAACCTGCAACCCTTTTTGTCGTCAGACCACGCGAGGGCCGGGATCGCCAGGGAGGCGGGCCTTGGCCGACCCATAGCCGAAGCGAGACGAGGGGTTTCAATTCGTACCGTACCCGTACCCGTTCGCGTTCGCGTCAAACAAAAAGACAAGGTGAGCTGAGCTGAGCTGACGGACGGGAGGGATAGACCACCCATCATTTTTCGAGCGGGAGTCTCGCTAATGTGGATAATAGTATGCTTTGATATCAGCATAGCTTGCATAGCTGCTACCGGGACCGCATTGGACAATACTGTACGCGCCTAAATGCTTTGGCGGTGGGTTTATTCCTGCATGGTATGATTCACATATCTGAACAACAGGTGATACATACGCTCCTTGATGAAGCTAGTCCTGTATTGTACTACTGTACAGGACGTGGACATTTCATTCCGTCAGCACAGCATGAATGTACTGCTGTAGATGCTCTGCCAAGAGATATACAAAGTGCTTTATGCAATCCTCATCTGAGGTGATGCTCGTTAGCATCAGCAAATGCACAGGCTTCTATCTATCTGCACAAATACGGTATGTACTGCATGTACTACATGTACTACACCAGTAGAATGGGGTGCCAAAGAAACTCAGAGATGGGAACCACCGATTGCTACTCCTGCCACTCCCATATCTCCCACCCTTTCTCTTTACACTACTGTACATTAACATGCCATCCTCTGTATTACCACCGGAATGCTACACCTAGATGGTTGTCGTTCTTCGGCAAAAGAGACTTCCTTTTTCAGCGATCCTCTTGGCTTGCCATGCATGACGGTCATCGATCGTATTCCGTCGAGGCTCACTCTTTGGCCACGAAGATTCTCACCGATGCTGGTACATAACAGATATCAATATTAATCAAATTACCTCATCATAGTCATCACATCCTGCGACATCGGGACACTGGACTAAAGAGGAAGAAAAGAAAGTCTAGATGCTGAAAATCTCAATCACACACAACAGCGCTTACTCAAACAAAATCTTAGAGAAATACGAATGCCTCGCTAGATTTAGATCTTTGGCCGCGCGCAGAGGCACGACGTTTCAACCTTCCATCGTCGCTGACATCAAACCGTTTCGAAGGCAATCTGACAAAATTCCCCAAATTCTGTTCAATCCTGCGTAATCCTCGAAAGATGATTGAAAAATAATCTCCGAAGAATGCGACTCAACAAGGGCGAAATAATGGAGGATCGACGGCCAAAATAGAACCCCCCTCCCTCTTTTGCAAATCGATTTTTCATGTTTTAGACCTCTCTCTCAAGATCCATGGTCAAACAGACTTCGGAGGATTACGACCCATGTTACACCCCAGTATTTCAAACTACCTCGAATCTTAGAATCACTTAATCTCCGATGCGATTAAATTGGAGAGTCTCATCAAGACAGCCAGAGAAATTTCTTTCCAGAAGACTTCTGGAATGTCTCAAATGGCAATCCTGGGATGGCAGGGCAGGACAGCCATCAACCCACTAATTCCACAAGCTCGCCAAATGGAAGAAGCACGGCAAGCCTCCCTTTTTCCCTTAGAAACATACCCCGGGATTTCCAATTGTCACATAGAGAAAAGCGAAGCGTTCCACTCCTCAGAGGAAGAACATGCTTGCGCACCCAACGCGCTGCTAATATAAATAGAAACACGGGTAACGAAATTACGGGAGGTTCATCAAACTGTTTCAAGCTCAGCCTTACGCATATTCTGTCTGTATCATGGCAAAAACGTGGCATTTCATCTCTTTTCATTCTTCAAGCCGGGGTACAACTTCCTCTTTCCATATGACATATTTGCCGATCCTCGGCCAGCGGTGAGGTGACGTTAAAGATACACAGCATCGACGTTGGGGGAAAAAGCAAATGGCTATTGACCCTGTAGTGGTGCATTTGCCAGGCGATCAAGCGGATGAGACAAGCCAACTTTATTCTCCCCCATCATACGATTATCAGTCCATACAGCAGTCTATACACATTTTGCTATCCCGTATTCACGAACCACTAGACCATGTACGAAAGTACCAAGCACACTGGTTCCTGCGATCTCATCATACACCACAATAAGACAACGGGTTCCTGAGCATCGTCCCGGTGTTCAGGTCCACCCGAACCTTTGAGAACCCCATGCAGATGTCTTTCGTTTCTTCGGAACGACCGGGAGGACAAAGCCACGAGGCAAGTGAACCACTGCATACGTAAAAATAAAATAAAAACAGTGTAGCTCGAAAGTTTGTTTCTCAGCAGAAAAAGTCGGTATGACCGTTTTCCTTCTGTGTTGCCTCTTTTCGTGGGGTGGAGAATGACCGTTGTGGATCGATCGATTTATGTATGTATGGTGCGTGGACAAATGGGGAGAGATCTTGTGGAAAGTGGTAGCGAGCAACGAACGACAGGCGGCAAGATTTACTTTTCTAATTGACTTTTTTGGGCCAATATCAAAGGTTTAGCGTGAAATCGGGTCCTGCCCTTTGCTACAACTTTTTATCATTCGCAGACTCAAACACTACAGCACATCACCGACCGCCCTTCCAAATGCTTGAGATTTTGTCGGTGATGCCATGTAACATTGGAATCTGGCTAGGGTGCGGTTTTTTCGGCGCGACGTTCATCACTGCTGTAGATATCCAGCCAGCCAGCAAGAGCGGATCTATCGTGTCACCCCATACCAAGGGAAAAAAGAAAAGTTAATAACTTCCCATATGTACCTCCCGCGTTAGCAAGGCTTGCTTAAACTACAAGGGGGACGGGACAGATAGGTATATTAGATTTCGAAAGAAAAAAACGGGAAAAGCCCAGAATTTTGATTCCCCCTTTCTCCTCCCTTTTTGAGAACAATGGTGGCCTTTTTTTTTTTTTGGTTTTGGGTTAAACTTTTTACTTTTTTTTCTAACTTTCAATGATGGCATGGCCGTGACTTTGCGACTATTCTATGGTTCAGGAAAGGTAGAGTTCATTCATCTTTTCTCCTCGGAGGTTTCGGGATACCCGGTAGGGCTTGTAGGTAGGCAATGCAAGGCAAGGTAAGTCTACCAGGCAGACTTGAACCAAAGGGGGTTGTGGGTAATATCCCCCCCCCCCCCCCCCCCCCCCAAAAAAATAAAAATAAAAATAGATGCAGTTTCTAAGCTCTGAAGTAAGTAGCAATCGAACAATTTGGTTTTCATAAAAAAACCCATATACTAAATAAAACCACCACGAACTACGCTACCATAGTCTATATATATATATACAAAATCTCAAAAGAGAGGAGTCGAGGTAGGTTAGGGTAGGTAATACGTAGCGGTCCCCTCTACCTAGGTAGGTAGGTACCTATAAAACTACTAAATCATGTTTTTCCACCTCCCCCCCCCCCCCCCCCCTCCCTTTTATTTCCTTCCCCCTTTTT
>Ga0247734_1002313_pt1 | contig 12687 bp, 10 predicted proteins | sample UWRJL103311B2_FD_180933 | JGI IMG/M metagenome (GOLD analysis project Ga0247734, IMG submission 180933) | Plant litter microbial communities from Arlington Agricultural Research Station in Wisconsin, United States - UWRJ-L103-311B-2 | ecosystem: Environmental > Terrestrial > Plant litter >... | reverse complement strand
ATAACGATTCTCCTGGCCTTTCCATCCAAAGGCATGGTTATCGTCCCGGCCAATTGGTTACGCCCTTTACTATTTGTAAATACAACGTCTTCTTGTTTATAAGGGAAATCTTTAGGATCCTGCGGACGGACGATAGGCGGTGTAATCCTTTCAGCGGCCTTCGTTGCTGTCAATGTTAAAGGAATTTCTCCCCCACCCTGTTTAAAAGTGCCCTTTATCAAATTGCTGTCAGGAAGATACGTGCCGATATATTTTATGCCATATTTGGCGGCCTCGATATTCAGCTGATTTCCATTAACCGTCGTCTTACCAGATTCCAAACCATTAGCGCCCTGGTCGGGGCTATCAAAGGTGGTGTTATAGATTTCTCCGGTTTTTGCTATATGAAAAACAAGATGCAGCGCTTTGCCACCCGGTATGGATAAGATACCGTACCAGTCTTGTGATATGCCCTGCCCAAAGCAGGTGACGCCCGTTAAAAGTATGCCGACTATCCAAATAATTTTTTTCATGATGCTTTTTTTTGATAAATATGCAGAGACCGCCAGACGCTGGCAATCAAAATGTAATGAGCGGCTTTATTGAAGGATGAACGGTTAGTGGTTTAGGAGTTTGTATTATGCAGCGATTTCTTTCATTAGCAATACCCCCACGGGAAAATAAAAGAAGTTTTTTATATTTCATACCCTTTCGGGTACAATTTAACATTATCATCTATTAATTGTACCCGAAAGGGTATTCTTTAAAACTGATATCGTGATTTAATACGCATTCACGGTTATCAAATGACTTTAACACTGCGGCCAGTTTTGCGCTCAATGCTTCCTCGCGGAGATTTTTCGCGACGATGTTCTTAGTACGATCGATCAAAAAGTGCTGCGGAATGGCCCTGACGCTGAACAGCCATGACTAAATCGCTTCAGTCTGTTAAAGAATATTTGGTCGTAGCTTAGTCGTAGTTTGTTGTAGGCAACTCTACACTTCATGCGCAGTAATCCCGCTATGACTCCACTGTATTCAGCTAATTTAGTGGAGTCATAGCGGTACTACTGCGAGATATGGGCGAAGTATGGTAAAGCAAACTACGAACAAAGATACTTCTAGAATCCTGACAAAATTATACTGCAAAACTTGATGTCGCATTTTGCGACTTCAAGTGCGAAAAAATTTCTGCTCATATAAAGCAAACATAAAATCTTATGGAATTCCGCCTGCATCTCGTTTCACCTGCTCATTTAACCATCGGGTTTCAACTTCATACAATCAGCTATCCTGATCTAGCATGACTTTTTGATCGCGCATCATATAGATCTTAATTATAACGACTTCATCCGGCACAATAACTATGTTAGTCTGGTTCATACGGCAAATGTATTTAGAAGATTATATGAACCGAAATGGTAAGACAGTAAAATGTGAGCGCAGACAAATGCTTAGGATGATGAGCAAAACAATTTTGATCCAGATCCGCTCAGTGACACATACACACGCCCCATACTTTATCATTGAGGAACATTTGGGCAAAGTGTTCGCGATTGACCGCTCTATATAAAAATCAAAAGCTCAATAGAGGTTCGAAAACTCAATTAGTCCTTCCATGAATTACTTGAGTTTTATTGTACCAGCCAAAACGTACTCCCTTATTTGTACCAGAAAGCTATATTATGTGTAAACTGTACACCAAGCAATACGATATAGTCAGCTTTCTGTGTAGAACAACAGACAGTGTGCGGTTTTACCGGGTATGATTGTGATTAAGTGCCCTGCTTTGAAAAAAAAATGGTATTTAATTGCAATAAGATCAGACTTCTATATCTATTGATGTTAATATCACAGTCCCGCGGGTTAAATTGCTGTTAGGACAAGATCATTTTCTAATGATCTTGCGCCTACGATATTTTCTTCAATACGGATCTTTGATTCTCATATCTTTTCCTGAATATATTCCATATTGCTACATTTCCCCGTTGTCGGCAAAATTAATTATTACAGGCGTTAAAATTCGTAACCAAACCCCGCTAACACGACATAAAAACTAGCAACCACCAAAGTTGTACTTTAACATCACCGATATATCGTTTTTTTAAAATCGAGGTTAATAAAGCATATGCGCTTATAAATAGGTGATTATTGGCATGAAGATTGTCATGACACAAATATGATACACAAATTAGGCATCTAAAAAAAATATTATTAATGCAATAATTTCTATCAGTTTTTCAATTATTATTCTGATTTTCGCAGTGGCGATTAATCTTGAACGATAACTACGATCACAATGGTTTGTAACCGGGAGAGCGCTTTAAACATATTAGAAAAAGAACACATTTCATCAATTATTATATTTCCCGCAATGATTAAAAGGATCGAAAAAAAAAAGGGCGGTGGAACCGTCAACTTTAAAAACAAGCTAGCCTTGGGGCTCATCGTAGCCGCCGCTTTCTCCGCTTGTAAAAGTCGTAATGTATTTCAAACTGCAGGCAAGGGTGGCCTTACCGCTCCTCCGGGCATGGTTTACATTCCATCAGGCACCATCAACTATACCAACTCAATGGACAGTGCCGGGGTACCTAAAATGTACAGCGTGAGCGCATTCTACATGGACAAAACAGAGGTTACCAATGAACAATACAGTAAGTTTATCAATTGGGTTGCCGATTCAGTAGCAATTACCGACTACCTGAAAGACGAGCAGTACTTCCTTAAAGAAAAAGGCGTTTCTACACGTACTTCAAAAACCACTACTACAGCTATTGCAACACCTACAACTCTTTCATCTCCCGCTAAAAGGATAAACTGGAGCAAAGTTAATCCTGATGCACCGTTATGGAAAAGCAACAAAGGGGATATCCAGTCTAAGCTAGCACCAATGTTAACTGAGCGTGGCGGAAAAAAGATTTTAGATCCGGAAAAAGTAAAATACAGGTTTGGTTATATCAAACACGGCGGAACTATGGATAACAAGTACGTTATTGATACGGTATCTGTAATGCCAGAAGCTGACGTATGGTCTAAAGACTTTCCAAATGCTCAAATGGCTATCTACGACGGTAACTATTTAGATCATAAAGCGTTTAGACAAAACCCTGTTGTAGGTGTTAACTGGAAACAAGCCAGGGCATATAGCGACTGGAAGGGAAAAGAAATGTCTGCAGAGGCTAATAAAAACCCTTACCTGAGAGGCTTCAACCTGGTATATACCTTGCCTACTGAAGCACAATGGCAGCGTTCAGCTTCGGGATCAGATAATTACCTGGACACCGCAGCTATGAAACTGACCAAAACTGATAAAAAAACAAAAAAAGAATTACTGGCGATTAACTACAAACAAGGTGAAGGGTCTTATTCCAAGGATGGATCTACCTTTACTGTACCAGTTACATCTTATCAACCAAATGGTTTCGGATTGTACAACATGTTAGGAAACGTTGCTGAATGGACACTTGATGCATATAGCCCATCATCTTATTCATTTATTAATGACCTGAACCCGGTATTGTTATTTGATGCATCAAGTTCTGATAGTGAAGCACTAACCCGTAAGGTAGTTAGAGGCGGATCATGGAAAGATCCGGGTACTGCATTGAATCCTGATACACGTAACTACGAGCCACAATATACTGGTCACTCTTATGTTGGTTTCAGATGCGCCATGGCTGCAATGGAATTGAGTAGCAGTCAGCTTAGATCAAAATAATCATATTGCAGTATAGTCATCATCATTCAAAAAATAATTTTATGAAAAATTCTCCTCTACTATATTTTGTAGTTCTGCTGACTGCCTTTTGCACTACCGCAAATGCACAGGTAGATTCAGTACCTCCGTCATATGCTGTTTCTGACAGTATTCCCCTGACAGATGGTTACAACCATTCTACGGTATTTGAAAACGCAAAGCCTTTTCCAATGCCTGTGATCAAACAATCTAATATCCGTTTCTACAAACGTGTATACCGCGATATTGACCTGACAGATCCAAAAAATGCAATATTTGCTACACCGGGAGCAACCCTGATTGAAGCAATGATGAAAGATATTGCAGGTGGAAAACTGACAGTATATGACGCTACAGACGATTCTTTCAAGAAAAAAATGAGCGCTAAAGAAGGTGCTGCCCGTTTCACGGACAGTGTTATGGTTCCCAAATTTGATACTGAAGGAAATCAGATTGGTGGCGTTATGGCTTTAAATGAATTCAATCCTGAAAAGATTACCAAATTCAGGATCAAAGAAGACATTTTCCTTGACAAACAAAAAGGTAAACTGGAAACACGCATCATAGGTATTGCCCCTTTAATGAGCATTACTTCTAATGCTGATCTTGCGGCAACTGTTGGATCTACCCCTGCTTTCTGGCTATACTTTCCTCAGGTAAGATATACATTGGCTAAAATGGATATTTCTGATCCGGAACGCAACCTGTTCGACCTGAGCATGGATGATATCTTTTTGCAACGCAAATTCGCCAGCAAGATCATTCGTGAAGGTAACAACCCAAGCATTCAGGACAGCGTTGGCTCTATCACTGCTGAAGAAAAACTGAAGAAAATAAGCGCCGACTACTACAAAACACCTAAAGGTGTAAAAGAAAGCGAATTGGTACAGCCGGAAGATCTGCTAAAAACAGAAAAGAAGAAAAAAGCTCCAAAGGCCAAAAAAGCTGCAACTACTAAAAAAGAAGTTGTGAAAACCGAGGAAAAAACAAAGACCGATACTAACTAATCAGGAGGAAATACCCTATGAAATTATTGAAAAAAGCTACTCTCATTGCCAGTGTCGTGCTGGGAAGTTCGTTTACTAGCAATGCCCAGATGTTAAAAGAATACTCTGCTTTCCACAGGTCTGTGGGTATCAGTCTTGGCGCTATGGGTGTAGGGGTAGAAGGAAGTTATCCAATTGGCCAGACCTTCAATGTGAGGGCTGGAGTAAATTATTTCCCTAGTGTAAAGGTTAAAAGACCAGGTACAAATGATAATGCTAACAGATATAAATTTGACCGCAGCAACGCCAACCTGATGTTGGATTGGCAACCGTTATTTGGCAGCGAAGGCGACTTCGCCAGCAAATGGTTTGTAACGGTAGGTGCGGGTTATATTTTTACCAATGAGCTTACCGCTTACAGAAATAACTTCCGCGAAGGCAAGGATCCCATTTACAGAATAAAATTTAGTCAGTCACCTTATGTAGGTACAGGACTAGGTAACCTTGTACTGGGTGAGCGCATTGGCTTGTCATTAAACCTGGGTTATTATTTCCAGTATAAAGGTGATCAGGTAACCGGTTACTTGCCAAAAGTAAACCTGCCAGATACAGACAAATTCCCGCAAGCGGTATTAAAAGGCTTAGATGCCCATGCGACTATCAGTTACAATTTTTAAAACTAATAACAACCCAACCCCTCTCACATAAAACTTATCACGATGACTAAAAAACGACCTACTAATCTACTGCACGTTGCCATTTCCTGGGGTGCAAGTATTGTAATTATCGGTGCCTTATTCAAAATTCTTCACCTTGGTGGAGTTTGGGGAAATTACATGATAGGCATAGGCCTTGGTGTAGAAGCTTTCCTGTTTTTTATCACTGGTTTTGTACCGCCGGCAGAAGAACCTGCTTGGGAACGCGTATACCCTGAACTGGCAGACGATTACAATGGCCCGGTAGCTGAAAAACGCACAGTAGCTGTTGCTGCTGCACCTCCTGTTACTGCTGCTCTAGACCAACTATTGAGCACTAAAATCGGACCTGAGTTGATTTCCAGTCTAAGTACCGGTTTAAGTACCTTTGGTGAAAAAGTAAAAGCTATAAGTACAATTTCTGATATATCTGAAAGCACAAACCAACTAAGCGATAAAATGAAACTGGCAAGCACCAGCTATGACAAATTATCGGTAACGTTCGAGAAAGCCTCTGCTGGTTTTTCTGAACTTTCTGAAAGTGCTTCTGGCAGCAAAGCTTACCATGAGCAAGTGAACAACCTTGCTAAAAACCTTGGATCTTTAAACGCAGTTTACGAACTGGAATTACAGGATTCGAGTGCACATTTGAAAGCAATGAACCAATTCTACTCAAGTTTATCACTAACTATGCAAAATTTCTCTGGATCAATAGACGATTCTCAGAAATTTAAAGAAGAAGTTGGTAAACTAAGTAAAAATCTATCTTCATTAAATGCAGTATATGGAAATATGCTAGTTGCCATGAACCAGCCAAAAGTTTAATATCCTCACACACTTATTATTTAACGTTCACAATGGCAGCTGGAAAAGAAACGACGCGGCAGAAGATGATCAATATCATGTACTTGGTATTACTCGCTATGCTTGCCCTTAATGTATCGGATAGCATATTGGATGCTTTCCGTAATATCACAAATAGTCTTGATGTTTCAAGAAACAATGTAAGCACGTCAGTAGACCAGATGTTTACATCTTTTGAAAATACCAAGTTAAAAGAAGAGCCAGGACGTGCAAAGCCACTTTATGAAAAAGCTAAACAGGCCCGCGCACTATCAGACGAACTGGAAACCTATATCGTTTCCCTAAAAAAGGAACTGGAAACACGGGGCGGCGGATACAGTGCCGAAACCGGGGATCTTGTTGAACGTGGTAACCTGGACATTGCCCAGGGACTGATGATCAACGATAAAAAAGGTGAAGAGCTGCAGAAACGTATCAATGCAACTCATGATAAATTAGTTGCCTTGCTGGATGAGAGCAACAACAAAAACGTTTCTTTCACGCTTGCGGCTAAAGATGCGGACAAGTCGCTTAACGGTAAAACAAAATGGGTAGACATTAATTTTGGTGAAGGTACTCCCCTAACCGCTTCAATGGCAATCCTGACTAAAGTACAAACAGACTTAAAGAATGCAGAATCGGATGTAATCAAACGCATCCTGGGTAAAATGGATCAGGCAGTAGTAAATCTTGATCAGTTTGCCGCTGTAGCAGTTGCACCAACATCTTACCTGATTCAGGGACAACCTTACAGTGCGCAGGTATTTTTGACTGCATACGATTCTAAATCGAGCCCTAACATTACCGTTGGCGGCCAGTCATTAAGTGTTAAGGATGGTAAAGGTACATATACTGTAAATACCAGTAAAGAAGGTGTATTTACCTGGGTAGGTTCAGTTAGTGTTAAACAGACCGACGGAACGGTTAAACAATACCGTACCCCTGAACAGAAATACCAGGTATCCCGCCCTTCTGCTGTGGTATCGCCAGATAAGATGAATGTATTCTACATTGGTGTAGTCAATCCGGTTTCGCTATCAGCCCCAGGTATTGCATCTGATAAACTTCGCGTATCTATGGATGGCGGAAGCATTTCTGGAGGAAACGGAAAATACAATGTTAAAGTAGGTTCTATCGGAACGGTGAAAATCAATATTTCTGCGGAGGTTGCTCCTGGAAAAACCGCAAATGTTGGAACCTCTATATTCCGGGTAAAACGTATTCCAGATCCTTCTGCTAAATTCTCAGGCAAAAACGGTGGTGCTGTGAGTACAGTAGCACTTAAAGCCCAGGACAGAATTTTTGCACAACTTGAAAACTTTGACTTTGATGCCAAATTCACTATTACCCGTTTCAGTTTAATCATTGTTAAACCAAGGATGGACCCAATATTGCTTTCTACCAGTGGCAACGCACTTAGCGGCCCGATGCGTACTGCAATGGGATCTATTACACCAGGTACGAAGGTAATTTTTGATAACATTATTGCGACAGGTCCTGACGGTGTTCCAAGACAACTGAACCCGGTAGTGATTTCTGCCAATTAACAACTTTTACCTGTATAATAACAGAGCCTGTAATCAGTTCATGATACAGGCTCTTTTGTTTTTAAGGCATGATGTAATGTTTACAAAACCTCTTCTGTCTCGCGGTTGGTTTGCGTATAGACCTTGGTACCGCAATTATTGCATTTATACCTTTTAACGTCTTTCCAGAAAAGAACATATTTAAAAATAAAGTTTCTGGGAATTCTTTTGTCCAGACGGCCCACCAGGCATACAGGGCATTTTTTGTAATCTTTGTCAGGGTTAATCCATTTGTTGTGAGAATGCGTAATCATTGTTAGTTCCGTTAATAGTGTGCCTCTATTTCGTTAAACAAAGTATAATGGCCAATAAATTTTAATTCAACTATAAAATACATAAGTCTAACTACAAGAAGCAAAATTAACTAAAATTTATCCATACAACATATACAATTACGATATTTAAACCAATAAAAATTCTTTGGTTAACAATAAATGCTGTTGCAGCAACATAAGATCGAAATATCAGAAAATAAACACATAGAGATGTAAATTCATAAACTGTAATTGTACATTTATTTAACTATAGCAAACGGACTATCTCGATATCTAATGTAGTAATATTAAAAATCAACACATCTGGCACCAGGGGAATTAATTTTTACAGGAGATAGATCAGTGGTCATTAAGCGATGCGGTTAGACCGACCAAGGTAAATCTTGTACCCTATTCTTTAGTAAAAACTTATATTTGTGCAAAGGCACTGCGAGGCTCTCCCATTAAGGTGGTCCACGGGGCTGAATAAAAAATATTATATATGAAACGATACATTTTACTATTTGCCCTGCTCCTCTCGCTTTCTGGTTACGCCCAGAATACAATCAACAATTACAAATTTGTAATAGTACCTGAAAAATTTAGTTTCCTGAAGGAAGCCGACCAGTACAGGTTAAATACGCTGAGCAGAATGATCCTGGAAGACAAAGGCTTTACCGTATATATGGACAATCCTCAGTTACCTGATGAAATTGCCAGCAATAAATGTAACGCACTCAGTTTTGATGTACTTGAAAAAAATACTATGTTCAGCACTAATCTGACGGTAGTTTTAAAGGATTGTAAGAACAACATTCTTTTTAAAAGCACGGAAGGCAAAAGCAAGGAGAAAGACTACAGGGTATCTTATAACCTGGCATTGAGGGCTGCATTTGAATCGCTAAATTCATTCAACTATGTTTACACTGCACCCTCTACTGCTATTGCAAGTACTACTGCCCCGGTACAACCTGCAGCTGCAGTCACCATTGCAGTAGCTGAACCGGTAGCCAAAGTTGCAACATCTGCGGCAGTAACTACACCAGCAACTTCTCCTTCACCCGTGCAGGTTGCGATAGTTAGCGCCCGGGCAGCCGGAACGTTGTATGCACAGCCTACTGCCACTGGCTATCAACTGATTGATACAACGCCAAAAATCATTCTTACCTTGTTTAAAACATCTGTGGAGGGTTATTTTATTGCAGAAAATGGATCATCTAACGGGATGGTTTTCAAGAAAGATGGCAATTGGGTATTTGAGTATTACAAAGCAGGTAAATTGGTTGCAGACCCACTTTCTATTAAATTTTAACTCTCGTAATAAATTTGAACTTACACAGAGGCACTGAAATTCAACAACTCTGTGTACCAAACAATATTCAACTTCTAAAATAGCCATTAATAGCTATTGCCAATAAAATGACAACCTCATAATTTAGTCCCGGTGTAACCTGAACAGCCGGGTAATAAAAGGTTATCTTCATTTTACAAACACGAAATTATGGCAGAATTAGAGGTGTTAAGAATGGGCAGCAGAGGCGCTGCAGTAGAAAAATGGCAATTCTTTTTGAGAGGTATAAATCTTTACCTTGATGAAATTGACGGTAAATTTGGTACGGGCACATTGAAAGCAACTACCGACTTCCAATCAGCCCGCGGACTCGAACCAGACGGGGTTGTAGGCGATAAATCTTATGGTGCGGCCATGATGCTTGGCTTTGGTGCTTCGGTTGATCCGCTTCCCGGAAAAAATACCGCAGCCTGGCCGCCAGCACCCAACTTTCGGCCCCTGCTCTCTGATGCAGATAAACACAACCTATTTGGCCAATTTACCTATGTGCACAAGCCTGAGCCGGGCGATCCGGAACACATACAAATCCATGGCAACTGGCAGCAGGCCCATATAGGAAAAGTGCTTGTCCCACAACTGAAAAGGATTTCAGGGGCTGAATATATGTGGTTCCATAAAGCTGCTGCGCAGCAGCTCCAGCAACTCTGGAAAGACTGGGAGGCCGGCGGCTTACTCCATCTACCTTTGACATGGGGCGGGTCATTTAACCCCCGCTTTATCAGGGGCAGCAGAACAACCTTGAGCAACCATACCTTTGGAACCGCATTTGATATCAATATGGCATGGAACGGACTTGGTGCCGTACCGGCCCTGGTGGGGCAAAAGGGATCTGTACGCGAACTTGTGGAACTGGCCAATCAAAATGGTTTTTACTGGGGAGGTCACTTCAGCAGAAAAGATGGAATGCATTTTGAAGTAGCACAAGTAAAATAGTATTTTATATTTCTGCTACTTTATTGTTCCCTTCTCTTCCAGATATCACTGTACAAATCAGGGTGCCTCTTAAACTCGGCACCTACATACGCACACATAGGAACCACCATTAAATCATGTTCGCGCACATAGCCCACCATTGACTGTAACAATTGTTTGGCAAATCCCCTACCCTCCATATCTTCGTCTACCTCTGTATGGAAAACAGTCATTGCGCCGTCCCTGATCTCTACAATCATTTCACCAATTTTCTTTCCTTCGTTATAAAGATTGAAAGCATCTGGCTCATTTTTTTCGGATATAAATTTTACCTCTGTCATAAACGTTTCTTTTAGCAGCACCTAATCTAAGCATCAGTTTTTAAAATTCTCGGGTTCAGGTTAATTTTAAGATACATAACAAATTTTGTAACATAAAGCCGACAAAGTCATCTTTTAGGATAGGAATGACATACTTGTAAGATTTAAGTTTTAAATAAATTCAATTATTAATTTCCTGACTAGAAATAACACTATTTTTGGCTATTGATTATTAACATAAATCCTTGTGAAGTTTATCCTGATGCTCTTGCTGTTCCTTTCTGCAACTAAATTTTGCAGCGCACAAACCAGCTCCAATTCCATTAAAGGGACCGTAAAGGATTCTGTAAAAAACGAACCGCTAATGTATGTGACCATCAGTCTGCAGGACGTCAAAACCGGTGCACAAATAAAAAACGCGCTGAGTAAAGAAGATGGGTCGTTTGAAGTTCCGGTTACAAAAACAACGGGAATTAAACTGGTGATTGCCTCTTTAGGATATGAAATTAAAACGATTAACCTGGCTGAAAAGCAATCCTACCACCTTGGAACAATACGACTGAAAGCAACCTCAAAAGACCTGAATGAGGTTACCGTTTCGGCCACACGCCCAATTATCAAACAGGAAGTGGACCGGATAAGTTACGATGTACAGAACGACCAGGAAAATAAGGTGCTGACTGTGCTTGACATGCTGCGCAAGGTACCTATGGTTTCTGTAGATGCTACTGATGAAATTAAACTTAAAGGAAGTGGGAATTACAAGATCCTGATTAACGGTAAGGAATCATCCCTGACCGCTAAAAATCCCTCAGAAATTTTTAGATCAATGCCAGCAAGCAATATCCAGAAAATAGAAGTGATTACTACCCCACCCGCAAAATATGATGCAGAAGGGATTGCGGGAATTATCAATATCATTACAAAAAAAGATATTGCGCAGGGGTACAACGTAGGCGTTAATACTCGGTATAATACGGTAAACGGACCGGGAGTTAACATTAATGGCACCATGAAGCAGGCTAAATTTGGCCTGAACGGTTTTATCGGCACAAATCAGGAAAGCAAACAAACTACTACCTATGGGAACACCAATCATATCTTAAGTCCGGCAGTGTCGTATTTATTACAGGATGGAAGACAGGTGGTTGACGGAGATAACAACTATGGAAACGCGGAATTGAGTTATGAAATTGATACACTTAATCTGATTACCGGAACTTTTCAGCATAATTTCGGCACGCATTCAAATAATTCGCGATTATATTCCAACGAACTCAATGCCGACCTCAGCCCTTCCAGAACTTACGATTTGCTGAGCAGCGAAAACTCGCATTCAAAAGGAACTGATCTGGGCTTTAATTACCAGCTGGGTTTTAAGCGGAATAAAGAGCAGTTGCTAACGGCATCCTACAAATATACACTAGCGTCTTCCAGGCAGTCTAATGACTCATATTACGCTGGGGAAAAGAATTTCAACTTTCCTAATGCAGTTGCTAATAATTACAGGCAGTACAATAACTCGGGAAGTAAGGAACATACCTTCCAGCTGGATTATGTTCATCCTTTGAAATTACTGACCATTGAGGCCGGGGCCAAAGGTATCTTACGGAACAATTACAGTGATTTCGACAACTACAACCAGGACAATACCAGCGGCGAATACATTGCCGATTTGTTACAGACCAATCACCTTGATTACCAGCAGAATGTATTCAGCATTTATAATTCTTATCAGCTTAAGCTAAAAGATTGGGTGATGAAAGGTGGGTTACGGCTGGAGAATACAAACATTGATGCGACTTTCGAAGGTCTGCCATTGGACCAGAGTTACTATAACCTGGTGCCGTCGTTATCTGTACAGCGCAGTATCAACAGCACAAACAGCATCACCATGGGTATTACCAACCGGATACAGCGTCCTGGTATAGATGAGCTCAACCCATTCATAAACAGGAGCAACCCCAGGTTTATTACTACCGGTAATCCCGACCTTCAGCCTGTTACCAATCATTCATTTGAAGT
>Ga0247734_1002310_pt1 | contig 12697 bp, 11 predicted proteins | sample UWRJL103311B2_FD_180933 | JGI IMG/M metagenome (GOLD analysis project Ga0247734, IMG submission 180933) | Plant litter microbial communities from Arlington Agricultural Research Station in Wisconsin, United States - UWRJ-L103-311B-2 | ecosystem: Environmental > Terrestrial > Plant litter >... | reverse complement strand
ATTGCAAAACGCAGCACCTCGTGAATTAATACTTACCTTAACTCACTTCAGTCTGCTTTGAACCGGCTTGCTACTTTCTACCATCGTACTCTATTGAATTTAACGAGTATTAATTTATAGAGGAAGCGTTAGGTGAAGGACTTATCACAGCATAATGGCTTGCTGCCTTTTTCCCATTCTATCATTTTGTAGCCAACACCAATGTCATCTCCCCCCCCTTCATCTGATGCACTTAGAATATCACATGCAGTAAAATGCTAAGTGAAGGCAAACCTCGCTATTTATGCAAGCTATCACAAACTTTCATCCTTGAGCATATATAATCTTGATCCTTGACGCACCCAAGTATTTATCATAACATCTCAAAACCCTCCCTCTCCCTCTCTATTTGAAGAATTGAACTTTTCCATCCTATAATTATGATAATATTTATATCCTCCACCTCCCCTTTCCCCCTCTTCTCCAACTTCCACTTTCAACATACATACCTCTTTATATAGTTATCATGATCAAGATTTAACTTACATATCGTAAAACCAAACCTTTTTGCTTGTAGAACCTTAAATTGAACTACATAGTTGATAAGGTAACATAAACCAGCGGGATTGATATACGAGGCGTGGAAGAGGTAGATCTCTACGAATAGAAGGAAAGAAGATTCTCAGCACCAACAGCAAGAAGTCAATATTTAAAATAAAAATATGCTTCATTTGACTCTACTATTTTCCCTCTTTACTCCTCTCTCTAATAATAACTCCTAAAACTCCAGAAAGCAAAAAACAAAAAACATAAAAAATATAAAACCAGTCCAAAATTCCCTGTTTCTCCGTACATGTTATATCTTGATATCAATATATATAATGATTGGTCATGCAGATAAGACATCATTTAGATGACTAGCTCCTCTGAAAGAAGAGCTCTGGCGAACTTTGGCGAACGGATCCTCTTTGGGGAAGATGGGGACTTTGGCCTAGCAGGCTGCGCCTTTGGTGATGATGGCGCTGACTTAGAAGCTGCTGGACGGCTTGCGGGGTTATTATAAATGCTAGCTACATCCTGAACACCATACTCTGCGAGTCCACTCGCACAATTGCGATTGTCACGGTACTTAGCGGTTGGTTCACCACATGCAGGAATGAACCTGCCCGTATTTCGGGACCAGGTGGCTATTTCTCCGCCTCGGAAATCAATACCCAGGGCCCCACAGATGGTATCGATGTTCTGCTCGCCATGGCTGCCGGTTCCACCGCCGATGGCGGCTGCCACGTAGGTTTTAGTGGTGGGGTTGAACCAGATGGAGACCCCGGCGGATTGTGGCTTATTTGCTGCTGAAAGAACTTTGTCGACGGAGGCGAGGTATGCTTGTGCGGTAGCCTTCATGCCAGCATCACCAATTTGCACGTTTTTGGTGACGGAGCCTGTAACTCCGTTAGGCATCATCGTCGGCTCTGTAAGAGCACCCAGGCATTCTTGACCTAGGAAACCCAAAGTAAGACCAACGACAAGGGCTATTTGTTTGTTGAGGAAACGCATCTTGATCGGTGTTTAAGTGCTGTTGGTTGCTTGTTGAAAATATAGAGTATGAATGAAATAAGCTGTTATGGTGATAAGCTTGAAAGGCTATGAACAGATGAGAGAAGATGTATTGATGAGACGACAAAATGATGGACTGACGAGAATAAGAATTCTTTTGCTTGAGGTAATTGTTGCCATTTATAGGTGTCTGGTGCTTTAGCAACTCTACGACATTTCAAGACATAGAATTCCAGAAATAGTCTCCTCCAAAATTCAAAGGAGCCGCCATAATAGTCTTGCTCCGCATCTGCAGGATCAAGTCAAGACTGTCAAAGTAATAAGCAGGCTTATTACTCCTCGGGATCTAGTTCAAGATGTCGCCCAGTAAGCAGGCTCTACGATGTTGAAGCATCTGGTTAAGGACCCCGAGTCCTTCCCAGCATTGTTATCTTTATTTGCAGATTTTATTCACGAACTGTAGCAGATTTGGATGACAGAGTGCCATGTAGGGACCAGATCGTAAAGATAAGCTATTGTAGTATGATAGTAAGACCAAACACAAGCCCAAAGATGAAGAAAAACCCGTGCTGAATTGCTCGCGTGCTGTGTTTCCACGCCTAGGCATCCTATAATGATAGGATTTTGTCAAGAAGTCACTCCAGGTGGGCGAAATTCCGATGATGCCTGCATCACCCGCCATCAATTATGTTTTAGAAGCACCAATAGAGGATAATCCGATGCGGCGCAACTCAGCAAATGGTGCAGTGGTCATAGCCGTGGGAACAGAAATCATACGTCAAATCGCCATTACTCCCATTTTCTTTCTGGGAAAACGTGAGGTGCTAGAGGTTTGAGCTCGTAAATGCAGAATAGAGTCGTCAGTCTCTCGAGGCTCATTTCTCACTAAGCCTGAGGTCAAATTTCAGGTTAAGGAAGGTTAAGCTATAAAAAGATCCTCATGGCAAAGCTTAGCCCCAGGCATTCCTCAGCCTTCACGCACTGGTACTGTAAGCTTATTAATCTTAACGTACACAGATTACCTTAGGAACTTATTTTGCTTACCTAATGTAACTTACCTAACCTCAGCCTTACAACCTCAAGCTTGCATGTCGCGTCCGTCTTCTTCAAATAATTAACCACGGCCCATTCATCCCACACTCCCAGGCAAAAATTACTTTTACCAAAGAAGATGTCGAATATAATTGCCTTAGCCTCTCAGTATGAGCTTCTCGAAATCACTTCGTCATATCTCAGTGCGCTTGATCTACTGAATCTCGCTTCCACGTGCTCGGCATTATACGCCCAGATTCGCAAACAAGAAACTATTTTCAAACGGCTCAAACGCGTCACGGTTTGCGATGGGCGGGGTCTCAAGGCGAGACAAGGGTTTCAAGGACTTTATTCCATTTCACCGAAGGATTGGATTAAAGAGAGTGCGAAGGTAGGTTTGTGTATTACCAATTTAAGATACCATAAGCTGACTGGTATAGTATGACGAAGAAGTTGAGGTCCGAGTTTGGAACGTGAAGTGTGATGCTGTGAATGCTTTGCCATGTATCAAATGCAGCGTGAATATATGTGAAGTCTGTTGTGCCCTCATCTCACTTTCTAACCCCCGCTTACGCGTATTACAGGAATGCAGATATGTGCCCCGTGTCCGAGAAGGGTACAACGAACTTTCTCGCCGGAGACCTCACAGGGATAGCGGAGCGTTTGTTCGCGATATTCGATGCTACTGTAAACGATGCGATGCACAAATTGAATCCAGCCTCCCACCTAGTCTCTCAGATTTCTGCGACTGTGATCAATACATGAGGTGGATCTGTATTAAATGCAAAGAGGAAGAGCAAACTCTAGATTCCCTGTATCTGCAGACGAAGACTAAATGGGAATGGGAATATCCTAGTGATGATGTACCTGATGAAGGCATCTGGATCGTTAGCCATCAGGATGCTTTAGCGGTACGTAATCTAATATACGAAACCCTGAATCCGATTATCTAATTGTGAACCTAGTTCTGGTGTTCTTGTGGAGTGAGGGTACCCAGTGATGGCAACATTCGTTGTGCATGGTGCTCGAGAAGGCATAAAGGAACCGCAGACACTTATATGATGGATGAGGATGATTCGGTACCTTTCTTTGATAATGTGAGTACCTTTGAATGTCAGGCTTATATGATACTAACATATGGTATAGGACCCGTGCTGTCCGAAAGAGGCGTGGCAGTATAATCGAAACACAGGCATGTACCCGCCATTGGCCTATTCAGGCATTGGACTTATTGCACCGTGATGAATACGGAATACATAAACTTGATGCTGTGTGTAGACACTTTTAATCTTAAAAGTTGTGGATTCTTTTTCAACTATTTTTAATCTTCAAGGTTCTATGAAATTATTTTGGATTACCAAATTGAACAAGTAGTGAGGAGTCATTAACTATTGAAGGCTCTACGCTCTACTCATGTTAAGTTGCTGTTTCAAGCAATATGGGTTTCTCTCTAAACTATGATATTCCACCACTACTTGCGTCTATACTCTTGATCACAAAATAGCCTGGTTTTCATCCTTTATTCTATTGATCACATATGGAGCACTTAGTCTCCTTCATCTTTGTGTTATTCTATGGCAAATCAAGGGTTCCTTCACCTTTGACGTATACCTTCTACCTTGACAAACTAGGATGACACACAGCTTCGAGGTCAAACTGACAAGCTACTGATTCCGTTGCCGCACTGCAAGTGCAGTTAACGGCGGTACGAAACGCAAACTAATGGATGCTTCTGGGTGCTGCTAAAACTTTGGGCGTAACCAGGTCTTAAGGCACAACCCGTCTACCGGTCACTTCAGCGCCCTATCGTGGTCAGCTTGTTTGATTGAAGATGTAGGACGCGTTCCTTGAGAGAAAAATCTCTGGTGATTGGCTAACTCCAAATTTTACACATATGAGCATTCGATCCAATCGGAGCGCCGAAGAAACAGCAAACCAAGTATCAATACCTTCAGAACCAACCCAGTAGTGCTAAAAAAGAGCTTAAAGAAGCAGATCAATGATGCAACAAATAAAAATTATTTCTTTTCCATCCATACTTTGATGATAAAAACTGCAGCTAGAGAGGCAACAGAACCAACCCATTTATGTTGGAGAACAACGTCAAAGATCGAGCTGGCTTTTGTGCAACGATTCTAAGAACAGAATTACAGTAAGTATTTTGTGATCTCTCCAAAGACCCTCATTGATATGATTTTATTTAATTCAAGTAAGTTTTGATTTGATTTGAATAACAATTTCCTTAAATCAAACTATAAAGAATCGTATTAGTAAGCCTTCAAAAAAAGCGGGGGGATTAGGCGGCTGGTAGAATTACGGCGAAGCAGTAATTCAAAATTTATCACTAGTATTGCTTTGCTTTGCTTTGCTAAACTAATAACTAATCAAGTCGAGTTCGATAAATACTCTGATGAACAAGTTATTATTTTATTTTGATAATAGGTCTAAAAGTATGATTCGATCGCACTGTACAGACTGTATTTAACTAGATATGTACGATGTTATTAACCTGAAGATACCCCTAATTTCGTCAAGAGATCATTTGATCTTACATGATGCGTTCTTCTTTGACTCACACTCAATGAGCCACCTCACTGTAAATTAGACCTAGTCGAAGGACCCAAGTTCCAAGAAAACGTCGCTACTCAGCAAACCCGAAAGGTTCATATCTTTGACGGTCCACTTTGCCGGGACTTACCCCACATCTGCATGACTCATGAAATACCCCATCACCTTTTGGGGAGAGATGACAAATTCCAGACTTGATTGCTTTTCAACAACAGGAAAGAAATGTCAGGAACTGATACCCCAAGGCCGAGCCATAGGCCGGCGCGAAGCAAAGACGGTTGTTTAACGTGCAGGTAGAAGAACCACGAATGAACGTGATAGGTGAATCTCTTGCTAATTATGGGACAGGCGTCGAAAGGTTCGCTGCAATGAGCAGAAACCTCGTTGCTCGCACTGTGAGCGGCTCAACCTGCAGTGTGTGTACCGGTCGCATGGATATGCACAATCGCAGAGGTCCATATCACATGCATCTCCAAATAGTCGCGATCTACAGTCGAGTAGCATTGCGGACAGTGGGCTGGGCTCACCAACGAAGGTGGCGAACCTAGCTTCGTCTGTTGCAAATACCGATGGAGTTTTCAATGACATGTTTAATTATGCCAGTTTTATGTGGGACCAAAGCGATATTTGGCCATCTAATCAATCATCAAGGTGGCCTGGCCATGATATGATGTCCATGGGCGAGGCTCCACGCAATGAATGGGACGTATACAGCGTGGTATGTCCATCCATTATTCAACAAATGGCAGTCAACTGTTTACTAAGAGATAGTTTCTCAGGGCTCAACAGCGGTAGGTAGTTCATCGTTTGCACCAACCAGTACTGGACAGTTGCCCAGTCCTGTTCCGAATTATTCGACTGCAATTGAACCTGTTGGAAATCAAACTGTGGAAAGCCAGGGAAAGACCGATCTGTCACAAGAACCAATTGTCCCAGCTGAAACACGAAGGCTCATAGACTATTTCATCGGCACTGTGGTACCCCCCATCCTGGCTCAGGTCGAGACGCAGAAGAGATGGGGCACAATGCGACAGATGCTAATGTCAATGTCCAACACGTCAACTATGGTCCGGTGGGCAATTCTCGCGTTTGCAGATATGCTGTACTCTCGGCAAAGCAACACCCGGATCGTTAGTACCCAGAATTACTACGAAAAAGCGGCTGCTGAGCTTTCACAGCTTAATGAGCCTCTGGCATTGGAAATTCAAGGTTGCAATTCGCGGGAGCATTTATTAGCAACCCTATTCTTTCTGAGTTATATAGATCTTCTTGAGGGCAAGATTAAATTTGCGCATGCGAACCTGAAGATTGCCCATGAAATTTTTCAGCAAGCTGATAAATCCCGTTTTCGGACCATAGAACTCCGACTTCTTTCCTGGATCAGATTACTCGACGCGAGAGCAGTGTCAGCTGGAGGAGAGGGATTATTTCTTTCGGATGACGACGAACATCTGTTAGCGTATCCATCGCCGTCAATCGCCACCGAAACAACGAGTCCAGCCGGGGACTACAGTAGAGAGGGTATCGAAGGGGTTTTGTTCGATGTTCTTTACCAACCTGGATTCGTCTTTTTCCAAAAAATTCAATCATTCATGGGGCGCATATCGAAGATTGATCAGTGGCACAGGTCTCGTGGAACCGTGGAAGATGAAACGGAAGTGATGAGTTTGGCCTGCACGATTGCAAATGACTTGACAATACTATACAATAACCGGCCACCTCTGGTATGAGGCGTTTTCTTAAATCTTTACTTGACTTGATTTTTATTTTGCTAATTTCGACTCACAGATGCATTATGCTGTTGCTGGCAGCCTAGCTCCAAACATATCAACAAATTTGGCGTTTGCTATCACTCGAGCCTTCAGGACATATCTTTCTAATTATCATGCCTCACGAATACATCTACATCGTGTGGCATACAAACATCTTCCTTTGACGGCTGAGACATTGACGGCTATATCTACAATCCGCCATCTTGCACGGCTAATGGTTGAAGGCTCAGAAACACCTGATATGCTCCCTGTCAATATGCTCTGGCCACTTCTAATGTGGGGTTGCGAAGAGAATGACCAGGAGGAGCGAATCTGGATTCATGAGCGAATCTCCAATATGGAAAAAGTGGCCACTAACGCAATGATTACTGCACAGGTTCTCCAAGAAGTTCAGAAGCGGCAGGATGCATATAAGCAACGCGTTGATGTGAGACAAGTCATGCACGATATATTTGACTCCTGTTTTGCTATAGTATAGTACAAATTAAGGAGCAATCATAAATTATTTCTTCTCATGAAGATCGCGTCAAAAGATGCTTGTTAACGGGCGTCAAGGGATCCTTGCCCAATACAACAGCCTCCGCATTTTGCATCGACAGTGCCTCAAAACCAACATTAGTCTCCACTGCACCGCCAGCATTGTGACATGTTAAAGTCACCTGTCGCAATTTCGCCAAACGGGGGTTGACATTCGGCTCATCCAAATGGACATCTAAACCTGCGGCAAACAGATGTCCAGACTCAATTGCATCCGCCACAGCTTCTTCATCAACTAGACTTCCTCTAGCAATGTTCACCAGTCTTGACCCAGCCTTGAATTTCTTCAAACACGCCGCATCAATCAGCTTCTTGTCTCCTTGACCAGGCGTTGCCAGAACAACGCAATCTGACACCGCAAGCATATCATCTAAGCTCTTATACAGTGTCGCTCCAATTGCAGCTTCTTGTTCCTGACTTTTGGGGTACAGGTCAAAGTAAGCAATTTTCATGCCAAAGGCTGCATAAGCTTTCTTCGCAATAGTATATCCGATGTTGCCAAGGCCGACTACACCTAGTGTATGGCCTCTGGGATTATGTGCTGTCGCAGTTGCGTTCTTATGTGCATCGAGGAACTGGGCAGTGTCATTTGAACGGGCGGCCATATTTGTCCACTGCATGTTGCGGAAAACAGAGATTATGTGGTAAATGGCCATATCGGCCACCGCTTCCGAGGATGCGGATGCACCATTGCAATACAGAATTCCTAAAGTGCAGTTAGACAAAAATTCACAGCTGGCTGGCGAAAGGTTCGAATGAATTGTAACTCACCAGCTGCGGCAAGTAAATCAACATCTGCCCAGTCATAACCTGCACCAGCTGAAGCAAAAACCAAGAGTGATTTTGGCAGCAAAGGAATCATTTCAGCATCCCAGCGGCCCATTTCACCACCGGTATTCCAAAATGGTCTGAATACTGCTGCGAAATCACCCCATTTCCGATCTCTCAGTGCTTGTAAGAAGGCCGGTCGTTGTCTTTCCTCCAGGGATGGTCGAATGACAGTGAACTGAGAACATAGCTTTTCATAGATCTCTGGGTTATATTTGATTGGGTCCCCAATATGGAGCATGATTGGTTTTGTGTTGGACGCCATATTCAATGAATTGAGAAATAATTGAAAGTTTGTGAGTAAATTGCCTCGAGAAGTGATAAGATGTGTGGACGAAATATTCTGAGTTTTTGGAGGTGGCTGTGATAATTGGATATTGTATTGTTTGACTTGAGGAGAACTCGAATATGCACTTGATTTGACGCAACAAGCCCCTCTTTGAGTATTTGGTCAGAGACCAAGAACAGAGCAAGAACAGAGCAAGAACCCCGCATGGAGCAATCGCGACTCGTTACCGACCGCCTGGGATTCGCGACGCGATGAACTAATGTCGGCAACGGGATAGAATGTGGAGAGAATCCGCTAAGAATGGGGTAGTGGGAGAAATATGGGACTCTATGTTCTAGCTTTGCCGACAAAGCGATGAAGCTGTTCAAATAGAGGCAAGCTCGTTCTAAAAACGCTCATTGACGGCTACATTCTCAAAATGTCGGCTGGACCATGATGGCCTAGAGTCAAATGGATTTATTGCGTTTTGAATACTTGTCTAATAGAATAATCCATAGCTCTGGGCCATCTTGCTTGGTGTCTTGTAATTATTGTACCCTCCGACTGACCGGACCCAAGGGGCGCTTCTTCCATACCTCCCAAGCTGAATTTTTGCACAAAAACATCCTTGGGAAACCCTCTTATCCACTCGTATACCAGCCATTTTTAATATCCAGTCCGGACCTTGTACAGTTGGCATGCTCGTTTTTGAACCCTTCTATTAACTCGGCTTGAACTCACGCCACGATTACCTTTGCATCCGTTTAATGACTGCCATAATGACTAAGCTCACTCACTTCAATGATAGCAATCAGCCGCACTCGTTGACTGCATTGCCTACGATTCTTGTTGTTGGATCTTTGAACGTCGATCTCACTACCTTTACACCACGAATACCGAATGGAGGTGAAACATATACGGCCACATCATTCAGCATTGGCTCTGGTGGAAAAGGCGCAAACCAAGCTGTTGCTTGTTCAAGGCTATCGCGGCCAAAGGTACCCGCCAATGCTGGATTCGGAACCGTCAATGTGTCGATGATGGGAGCCGTAGGAGACGATGCTTTCGGGAAAACGATGTTGTCAGACCTTGAGAAATCAGGCGTGAATACCGATTGCGTAGCAGTACGCGATGGCCTTAAGACGGGGGTTGCTGTAGTTATCGTGGAAGAGACGACGCGACAGAATCGCATACTCTTGTCCCCGGAGGCAAACGATGCTCTTTTGCCAAAACATATTCAACAATTCCCGACGCCGGCTCCAGCTCTGATAATCCTTCAGTTTGAGATACGTCTTGAAACTGTTTTGGAAGTCATGGATCTTGCATCGCAGCTAAGGATTCCAGTACTATTGAATCCTGCTCCAGCCATTAAGATGCCAACGGCCGCATACGCTTGGGTAGAACATTTGATATTGAACGAAACGGAGGCTTCCATACTATCAGGCTGCTGCGTGGATGAATCAACCACTGAGGGAGATATATCACTCGTTGCGAAGCAATTTAATAATCTTGGGGTGAAAAATGTGGTTATTACACTTGGAGGAAGAGGTGTATATTACTCCTGCAGCAATGGGGAATCGAACCATGTATCTGGCCTGTTGAAAAGTCTTGAAGTCAGCGTTGTCGATACTACTGCAGCTGGCGACACCTTTATTGGGGCATATGCGGTTGAAGCCGTAAAGCCGGGTTTCCATCTCGGGAGAGTGTGCGAAAAGGCCAATCGAGCAGCAGCATTGACAGTTGGAAGGAAAGGTGCTCAAGAATCAATACCCTGGGCGGATGAGCTCACACCTTATAAAAGCATCTTCGATTAGGGTACCTTGCGTTGCAAAACTTATGGTGGGCGTTAGTGTACACAAGAATATATACCATCTACTATCCTCTGCTTCCTTGCAATACAGAAATATCCGAGCTTGTTTTGTTTGACGTTGCAGCATCAAGAGGGTTTTCTACAGGAATCAATATATTATACTCCATCACAAGCGTCGAAATCGTGTATTATGCCAAACTTCATACTATAATCAATTACTTAGTGAGGAGAATCTGCTATTGAAAACAAGCCATATGTTCAGGATGAGCTTTTTATATATATATTTTAGTTGCTCAATGTTTTATGTTTCACTAAGCCCGTCATACTGTTAAGCAGATATAGGCCGTACTGAACCTAAGTTTTGTCTAACGTAGATGGCATGAGCGGAATTCCAAGGCATCATTTGTTGTGCGTGCTCCTTTAAAACTTTAAACGGTTTTGGAGAAGATCTCATGTTTACCAGAGGATTTGGCTCCGGTCAGCAAATATGTTGAATTTTATTTTCACGTTTTGAGAAATTTGCTGCCGGTTCGTATTCACTATTCTGGTAGAGTTGTCTTGCTTTTAAGTTTGAATGTAATAAAGAATCTAAGTAGTTGCAATTATTCTCGGTTTCATACTCAAACAATCACTAGGTTTTGTTGTTAATCGACCCTTTTCACCTTTTTTCCAACGAAAGATATGCGTATGATGTTCGCCTCTTGTTTATGGAGATTTAGCGTTGATTGAAAGGGATGAAGTCGGGAAAGACCTGCGCAAGATAATCAATTTTTTTTTTGAAAACGAGCGATACTATCGGTAGCATATCCGTGATATGCATGGAGCATGAGTTAGCTATACGTCCATCAGCAACTTGTTAGCGTCATGTGCAGGGATCGTAGATAGAGATCCGCTTAACTTGTGCACCAAGCTTATGACACATTGTTTGGAGTTCATTTCATGAAATGGTATAGTATTATTTAACACACAAAGTGATCTTATCTAAACTCTACATCAATTTGATGAAGCAACCAACGCCTTCTCTTTTGGTCCCAATATACTAACCACTTCAGTGATCCATGTTTGCTTTTTTGCGTCTGTGAATTTGGGATAAGGTCTTCGAGTATGACAACTGCTTTCCGGATATCCAAGAAGCTTTGCGACTACCCATTTCGTGCCGTTTATTCCGCCTTTTGCGAAACCCCATTCTGATTGAGCCAGTTTAAGTTGTGCCTGCTCAGCTGCAGCAACCTTGCCAGCCTTGTGTAAATCAAAAATTTCGATGCATGCCTATTGAAATGTCAGTTGACTCTCATTATAGACTTGCTATTTCGTCTTCTGGGATGTTAAACATACTCTTGGGTAGAGATTTGCAAGACCAGTGATAGCACCGATTCCTCCTGTTACTAGCGCAGGTAATAGCCAATCACTCTGACCCGCCAACACGCAGAAATCTTCTGGTTTATATTGAGCAGTAACGCGAGCAACCTTGGCAATTCCACCGCATGTAAGCTTGACACCAGCAATATTTGGGTGTGCGCCAAGAGTAGCAAGCATGTCTGAGTTGATGTCTAGGCCAGCTGCAACACCTGGAAAGTTGTATATAAGAAGTGGGATAGGCGATGCATCCGCAGCCTAAAAATTGACCATCAGTATTCGTTCGAGCAACTGAAAAGCATGCAATCAGTTCCACTTACTTCTTGCCAGAACGCAATAATCGCATCCTCATTCATAGCGAAGTGGAAGTAACTTGGGGTCAAAGTCAATGCAAAATCAGCACCAGCAGCCTTTGCCAACTTCGTCTCTGCAATGACCTGCTGGGTAGATTGCCCTCCACATCCTAAAACGATGGTCAGATCAGGTCTCCCTTCCTCAATGGCGATTTCTCGTGTCACTTGGACAAGTTGTGACTTTTCTTCTGCGGTTAAGGCGACTGCTTCTCCGTTTGTTCCAGCTAGGACTATGCTGTGAAGGCCCGATGAGATCAGAAATCGAATGTGCTTCTTTTGAACTTCCCAATCAATCGACTGGGGAGCATCATCAAGAAACCATGTCAATGATGGAACATGAATTCCCGCTGGGAAAGCTTTGGAGGGAATTGCTATGGAGCCCATTTTGAGATATGTTGGAAGTTGTAGGTTTAGAAAATATCCTGAACAGAGTTTTGATTAAATATGAACTTTTGATGCACGGAAGAGAGGGTAGATGTCATCTCTTTAGTGCTTCTGGCAAAGCACACACGCTCCACCCCCACTACAAGCTTCCCTGGAGTCCCCTCAATAATCCCCACCATATCGGATAATTTGCAAGTTTCCGGTCGCCCCAAGCTCCAAGTCACCAAGTCATGGTACAAATCAAAATATCAATATA